>Ga0256846_1000067_pt1 | contig 44326 bp, 44 predicted proteins | sample TevniametaG_FD_189098 | JGI IMG/M metagenome (GOLD analysis project Ga0256846, IMG submission 189098) | Tube worm associated microbial communities from hydrothermal vent at the East Pacific Rise, Pacific Ocean - Tevnia | ecosystem: Host-associated > Annelida > Integument > Unclassified ...
ACCACTCGGGCAATCCTTGCCATGCTGTTCCTCCCTGAATGGCCTGTAAAAAATCGGTGGTCTATGCTACTGCATCAGCGTCTTCTGGGAATAGGTATACTGTCCCCGGAATTCCACCCCGGAATTCGAATTCCGTCAGGGCAGCGTCCTGGGAGAGTAGTTGTCTGGGATCAGCACTGTCGGATGGCGTTGGGCCAGGTCGTCGGTGCGCGGAAAGTCGAGAGTGTAGTGGAGGCCACGGCTTTCGCGGCGCATCTGCGCCGAGCGGATGATCAGATCGGCCACTTCCACCAGGTTGCGCAGCTCCAGCAGGTCATTGGTAACACGAAAGTTGCTGTAGTATTCACCAATCTCCATGCGCAACATGTCGACCCGACGTTTGGCTCGCTCCAGGCGCTTGTTGGAGCGGACTATGCCCACGTAGTCCCACATGAAGCGGCGCAGTTCATCCCAGTTATGGGCCACCACCACCTCTTCATCAGAGTCGGTCACCCGGCTCTCGTCCCAGTGAGGCAACTCACCGGGTATCTCTACCTGGTCTGCCTGTTCGCTAATATCTTTGGCGGCCTGCCCGGCAAACACTAGGCACTCAAGCAGCGAGTTGCTGGCCATCCGATTAGCGCCATGCAGGCCGGTGTAGGCAGTTTCACCGATAGCGTAGAGCCCCGGCAGATCGGTCTGCGCGTGATGATCGGTGTAGATGCCACCGCAGGTGTAGTGGGCGGCGGGCACCACCGGAATCGGTTCGCGGGTGATGTCGATCCCCAAGTCGCGGCAGCGCTGGTAGATGGTGGGGAAGTGTTCGGTGATGAACTCAGCCGGCTTGTGGCTGATATCGAGGAACAGGCATTCGGCGCCGATACGTTTCATCTCATGGTCGATGGCGCGGGCGACGATATCTCGCGGGGCGAGTTCTCCGCGCCGGTCGAAGCGCTGCATGAAACGCTCCCCGTTGGGCAGCAACAGCCGGCCCCCTTCACCGCGCACCGCCTCGCTGATCAGAAAGTTACGTGCCTCGGGATGGTAGAGGCAGGTGGGGTGAAACTGGATGAACTCCATGTTGGCGACCCGACAGCCAGCGCGCCAGGCCATGGCGATGCCGTCGCCGGTAGAGACGTCCGGATTACTGGTGTAGAGGTAGACCTTGCTCGCGCCACCGGAGGCGATCACTACAAAACGGGCGCGGAAGGTCTTAACCCGGCCCTGTTTCTGGTTAAGAATGTAGGCTCCCACACAGCGGTTGACGCCGCTCTGGCGGCGCTTGCGGTTGGTGATCAGGTCGATGGCGATATGGTATTCGAACAGCTCCACGTTGGCGCGCGCCATCACCTGGGCCTCGAGGGTGGTCTCCACCTCGCGGCCGGTGGCATCTGCGGCGTGGATCACCCGCCGGTGGGAGTGCCCCCCTTCACGAGTCAGATGGTAGCCGCCGCTACTGGCCGAGTTGTCGTCACGGGTGAACTTGGCACCGTTTTCCATCAGCCAGCGGATATTCTCCGGGCCCTGTTCCACCACCAGTTGAACCGTCTTCTCTTCGCAGAGCCCGGCGCCGGCGTTAAGGGTGTCCTCCACATGGGAGGAGAGGGTATCCTCCTCGTCTAGCACCGCAGAGATGCCCCCCTGGGCATAGAATGTGCTGCCCTCTTCGAGTTGGCGTTTGGAGATTACCGCGACTTTCAGATCAGGGTGCAGACGCAGCGCCAGGGAAAGACCGGCAGCACCGCTGCCGATGATCAAAACGTCGTGCTGATGGTCGGTGGACATGATTGCGGAGGCCTACTATTACAGCGATAATGCGACTCGCATTGCATCGCCGCATCCTAGCCTAAATCAAGGGCTTGTAGAACAGAATTAATCTACCGGTAGATGCGGCGAACTATTCAGAATCTGGAGTGTCAATCAGACTGAGCGCAGGGACGTGTCAGGTCATGAGGGAGGGTAGGGCCCGGATGGGCGAGCGACAAGTGGATCAGGAACTGGTCATCCGTGTGCAGAAGGGCGACAAAAAGGCATTTGACCTGTTGGTGCTCAAGTATCAGCAGAAGATCGCGAATCTGATCTCCCGTTACATTCGGGATCCACACGAGGTGCTGGACGTTACCCAGGAGGCTTTTATTAAGGCCTACCGGGCGCTCCCTAGATTTCGTGGTGACAGCGCTTTCTACACTTGGCTGTACCGGATTGCGATTAATACCGCAAAGAACCACCTCGTTGCCCAGAGTCGTCGCCCGCCGAGTGGGGATGTGGAGCCCGAGATCGCCGAACAGCTGGATGAGGGGCATCGTCTGAAAGAGTACGGCACACCGGAAAATCATCTGCTCAGCAGCGAGATCAGTGCCGCCGTTCAGGATGCCATCGACGCGCTTCCGCAAGACCTGCGCACTGCCATCATCCTGCGTGAACTGGAAGGCATGAGTTACGAGGAGATCGCTGAGGCGATGTCCTGCCCGGTGGGAACTGTGAGATCCCGTATCTTCCGGGCGCGAGAGGCGATAGACAAACGGTTACAACCGTTGATTAACCCATAAGCACGGGTGGTGAGATGAGCGAACAAGAACGCGAAAAAGTATCTGCACTGGTGGATGACGAGCTAAGCGAACACGAAATCAGCCGGCACATCGGTCGGCTGCTTGAAACACCGTCAGAGCAACAGGCCTGGGCCCGTTATCATCTAATAGGCGATGCGATGCGTCAGGAACTGGGTTCGCTGGTGCAGCCGGATCTGGCAAGCGCCATCAGCGCCAGCCTGGAGCGTGAACCTACCATCATTGCGCCGGGAATGGTCAAACGCCGCCCGGCGTCCTGGCTGAAACCGGTGGCAGGTACTGCCATCGCCGCCTCAGTGGCGCTGGTTGCGGTCACTATGGTCCCACAGCTGATCAATGATGATCCGGTCGCCACACTCTCCCCCACGGTGGCGGTGAAAAAGCCACCGGTAGAGACCATCTATAGCCAATCTGGGGGCACCCGCTGGGAGCTGCTGGCCCGCCCCGACGTTGAGACCAAACTCAATAGTTATCTGGTCAATCATCAGGAGTACGCTCCGGCCAACACCATGAAAGGCATCATGCCTTACGCCACCTTTGTCAGTTATGACGTGGCCAAATGATCAACCGTTATTCGACAGGTTTGTCGTGTTGGAGTGGAGAGGCATGCAGATAGGTCGTCCAGCGGGCATCGCTGCACAGATTTTTTTTGGTGTCCTGCTGGCGCTGAACCTGACCACAGGATTGGCCGCAACGGCCGAGAAAGAGCGGGAGGCCGCCCGATGGCTGGAACGGATGATGACCGCGGTACGCGCTCTGAACTATCAGGGCACATTCATCTATTTGCACGACAACCAGCTGGAGAGTATCCGGGTGGTGCATGCAGTAGAGGATGGCCAGATCAGGGAGCATCTGATCTCACTCAACGGTGCCCCGCGGGAGGTGATTCGCGATAAACGCTCAATCACCTGCGTTCGCCCCGAGAGCCAGCAAATCTCCATCGATAAGCGCCCACCCAGCAACAAGTTTCTCGATCTGCTACCCCAAGACCTCGACAAACTCACCCCTCACTACGCATTTCGTACCCTCGGCACGGCCCGGATTGCGGGCCATCAGTCGAAGGTGGTGGCGATCATCCCACGGGATGACTACCGCTACGGCTATCGTTTCTATCTCGATCAGGAGAGCGCCCTGCCACTCAAGTCGGACCTGATGGATGAGCAGGGGCAGGCGCTGGAACAGACCATGTTCACCAGCCTCGAGATCGGTGTCGCCGAGTGGAACATCGACGAATCCAACAAACAGCGTGGCATCACCATCCGTAAATCAGACCTGCCACGGAGTGAAATAGAGTCGGACAGGCCTCAGTGGCACTTTGAATCCTTGCCCGCCGGTTTTGTGGTGACCAGCCGTTCCAGGGTGCCAGACACCGCTAATGGCGGTGTAATCGACCACTATGTGTTAAGTGACGGGCTAGCCTCTCTCTCCATCTTCATCGAAGCGGCAGGCGAGGGGGGGGCGCTGGAGGGCGCATCACGTCTGGGTGCGATCAACGCTTGGGGTGGGCGGCGTGCTGATCACCAGATCACCGCAGTGGGCGAAGTGCCGGCGATCACCCTGTTGAGTGTGGTCGAGGCGATGCGCTACAACGCTGCCGAATCGCCATGATCGAGGAGTCTGCCAGAGTCATCACCTGTGATGGCGACTATGCTCTGGTGGAGACCCAGCAGCAGGCGGCTTGCGGGAACTGCCAGGCCGGATCGAGTTGTGGCACCTCGGTGATCGCTGGCTTCTTCAAACGTCGTCATCCGCAGCTTCGGGTGCGCAATCCAATCGAGGCAAAGGCAGGCCAGCAGGTGGTGATCGGTCTCGATGAGCGGGCTCTGCTCCGTGCCTCTTTGGTCTCCTACCTGCTGCCGATATTTACACTCATCCTGTGTGCCATTGCGGGCCTGGAACTGGTTCGCTGGATGGAAATAGGTCAAGGGGAACTCGGCAGCATTATCGGCGGTCTACTGGGACTGATAGCCGGGTTGATCGGTGCAAGAGGCTTCGCCAGTCGGCATCGAACTGACGCACTGTATGAGCCGGAGATCTTGCGTTCAGCGTATTCCCATCCGATCAGATTGGGCTGAGCCCCACGATCCGAATCGAATAACCTCCAGGAGTTACCAATGAGTTTTATGCAGCGAACGGTATCCACAGTTCCGTTTCTTCTCCTTGTATTGCTCTTTACCGCCCCGCTACAGGCGAGAAGCCTGCCTGACTTTACCGAGCTTGTTGAGCAGAATGCGCCGGCGGTGGTCAACATCAGCACTCGTCAGCAGCAGAGCATCCGGCGGCAGATGGAGCGCTTCAACATCCCTGATATTCCAGAGAACAGTCCTTTTGGTGAGCTGCTGCGACGTTTCTTCGGTGAACATGGCTTCGACCTGCCGGATCAGGAGCGGGAGCAGCAGTCGCTGGGCTCGGGTTTCATTATCTCCCCCGATGGTTTCATCCTCACCAACAATCATGTGGTCGCCGGTGCGGATGAGATCATCGTGCGTATGAATGACCGCCGTGAGTTCAGCGCGCGGGTGATCGGCAGCGACGAGCGCAGCGATATCGCACTGATCAAGATCGAGGCGGAGGATCTGCCGGTGGTGAAGACCGGCAGTGCCGAAAAGCTCAAAGTAGGCGAGTGGGTGCTGGCGATCGGCACACCGTTTGGCTTCGATCACTCGGTCACCGCCGGCATCGTCAGCGCTAAGGGGCGCAACCTGCCGAGCGAGAACTATGTACCTTTTATCCAGACCGACGTGGCGATCAATCCGGGTAACTCCGGCGGCCCGCTGATCAACCTGGATGGCGAGGTGGTGGGGGTCAACTCACAGATCTACAGCCGCTCTGGTGGTTTCATGGGACTGTCTTTTGCCATCCCCATCGAGGTGGCGATGAACGTAGCCGAGCAGCTGAAGAGCAAAGGTCGGGTCAGTCGCGGCTGGCTCGGGGTGTTGATCCAGGATGTTACCCGCGATCTGGCCGAGAGCTTTGGCATGCAACACCCCCAAGGCGCTCTGGTTGCACGGGTACTGCCCGGCAGCCCCGCTTCCAAAGCGGGCCTGCAGGTGGGCGACGTGATCCTCAGCTATAACGGCACCAAGCTGAAGAGCTCCTCAGATCTGCCGCCGCTGGTGGGCGCTAGCCCGATTGATCGCCCTGTGGCTGTGACCGTGCAGCGCGGCGGTCGCACCCTCGAGGTAATGGTCCAGATCGGTGAGCTGCCCGCGGAAGATGCGATCGAGCTGGCCGAGACCCATGCGCCCAAGGTGATGTCGAATCGTCTCGGGCTGATGGTCTCCGATCTGAGCCGTGAGCAGCGCAGTGAGCTGGCAGTACCGCCCTATCAGGGGGTGATGGTCGATTCGGTAACTGGCGAGGCCGCTCGGGTTGCCGGTATTCAGGAGGGGGATGTGATCCTGATGATCAACGAGCGCAAGGTCGAGAGTGTACAGCAGTTCAACCAGCTGGTGGCAGAACTGCCAGCCAACAAGACCGTGGCAGTGCTGGTTCACCGCCGTAGCGGACCGATCTTTTTGGCGCTACGCATGCCGGCGGAATGAGGCAGCTGACCCTTTATATCCGCCCCGGCTGTCATCTGTGTGAGGATATGCTGACACAGCTACAGTCCATAGATGGGGCGGATAGCTTTCAGCTGCAGCTGGTGGAGATCGATGCCGATGCTGCCCTCCGTGCCCGCTATGACACGCGTGTACCAGTGCTGGAGGGAAGCGATGGTGAACTGCTCAGTGAGTACTTTCTGGATGAAATAGGGTTGCGGAACTATTTGAATGGCGGTTGATTTGGTATGATCGACCGCTTCGGCGTTGTACGCCGACAGACGGAACTTGCCTAATCAGGCAAGTTCCGTTTTTTCCGCGCCAAGGTAACACTGAGCCAATGACAGATTTGCGTCACATCCGTAACTTTTCCATCATCGCCCATATCGATCACGGCAAGTCAACGATTGCCGACCGCTTTATCCAGGCTTGCGGTGGTCTGAGCGATCGCGAGATGGAGGCGCAGGTGCTCGATTCGATGGAGCTGGAGCGGGAACGCGGTATCACCATCAAAGCGCAGAGTGTCACCCTCGACTACCAGGCGCGGGATGGCCAGATCTACCAACTCAATTTTATCGACACCCCTGGCCATGTGGACTTCTCCTACGAGGTCTCCCGCTCTCTAGCCGCCTGCGAGGGTGCGCTGCTGGTGGTGGACGCGGCCCAGGGCGTAGAGGCGCAGAGTGTCGCCAACTGCTACACCGCCATCGAGCAGGGGCTGGAGGTGTTGCCAGTGCTGAACAAGATCGACCTGCCCTCGGCGGAGCCGGAGCGGGTGATCAGCGAGATCGAGGAGATCATTGGCATCGACGCCACCGATGCCACCAAGGTCAGCGCCAAGACCGGTCTCGGCATTCCCGATCTGTTGGAAGACCTGGTGGCCACAATTCCGCCGCCGGAGGGAGACAGGGAGGCACCACTGCAGGCGTTGATTATCGACTCCTGGTTTGACCCCTATGTGGGCGTGATTTCACTGATCCGGGTGATGAACGGCGAGATCCGCCGCAAGGACAAGATGCACATTATGTCCACCGGACGCAGCTATCAGGTGGAGAAGGTGGGTGTGTTCACCCCCAAGCGGCTCGACAAGCAGCTGCTCTCCAGCGGCGAGGTAGGTTTTGTCATCGCCGGCATCAAGGAGATCGACGGCGCACCCGTGGGCGACACCATCACTTTGGAGAACCGCAAGGCAGAGCAGGCGCTGCCGGGCTTCGAGGAGATGCATCCGCGGGTCTTCTCCGGGCTCTATCCGGTCAGCTCCGACGACTACGAAAACCTGCGCGATGCGCTGCAGAAACTGCGCCTCAACGATGCCGCCCTGCACTATGAGCCGGAGACATCCCAGGCGCTGGGCTTCGGTTTCCGCTGCGGCTTTCTCGGCATGCTGCACATGGAGATCATCCAGGAGCGGCTGGAGCGGGAGTATAACCTCGACCTGATCACTACTGCGCCTTCGGTGGTCTATGAGGTGCTGTTGAATAACGGCAGCACAATCCAGATCGAGAACCCCTCCGACCTGCCCGATCCCGGTAAGTTCGAGGCAGTGCGTGAGCCGCTGATCAACGCCACCATCCTGGTGCCGCAGGCGCATCTGGGCAATGTGATCAGCCTCTGTATCGAAAAGCGCGGCACACAGAAGAATATGCAGTACCTGGGTGGCCAGGTGCAGCTCAGTTACGAACTGCCACTAAACGAGGTGGTGCTCGACTTCTTCGACCGGCTGAAGTCGGTGAGCCGCGGTTACGCCTCGTTTGAGTATGAGTTTGCCCGCTTTCAGACGGCACCGCTGGTCAAGCTCGATATCCTGATCAACGGTGAGAAGGTTGATGCACTCTCCATCATCGTGCACAGGAGCCAGGCCGACTCCCGTGGCCGGGATCTGACTGCGAAGATGAAGGAGATCATTCCTAGGCAGATGTTCGAGGTGGCGATCCAGGCCGCCATCGGCAGCAAGATTATCGCCCGCACCACGGTCAAGGCACTGCGCAAAAATGTCACCGCTAAATGTTACGGCGGTGATATCACCCGCAAGCGCAAGTTGCTGGAGAAACAGAAGGCGGGCAAGAAACGTATGAAACAGGTGGGCAGGGTGGAGATCCCGCAGGAAGCCTTTCTCGCCGTGTTGAAGGTCGGCAAGGATTGAGTCGGCCTGCAGCGGTTTTCTTGAAAAGATTCAGCTGAGTGTAGATGACCAGTCTAGCCAGCGATTTCGGCAACTCGATATTGGAGTAGATAGACGCTTATGAACTTCGATTTCCCCACATTCCTGGTGGTGGCGAGCGCCATCACTGGCGGCATCTGGTTGATCGATGCGCTCTTCTTTGCGCCAGCGAGAAACGAACGGGCCGTAGGCGCACCGCGCGATCCCCTGATGGTGGAGTATGCGCGCTCCTTCTTCCCGGTGATATTCGCGGTGCTGGTGTTGCGCTCGTTTCTGGTGGAGCCCTTCCGCATCCCCTCCGGCTCGATGATGCCGACGCTGCTGGTGGGGGACTTCATCCTGGTTAACAAGTTCAGCTACGGTATCCGCCTGCCGGTGCTGAACAAAAAGGTTATCGATATCGATCTACCGCAGCGCGGCGATGTGGCGGTCTTCCGCTATCCCAAACAACCCTGGATCGACTATATCAAACGTATCGTGGCGGTACCCGGTGATACCATCCACTACCGCGGCAAGGTCCTCTATATTAATGGTAAACCGATGCAACAGACCCCGGTGGGGATCTACAACGGTACTGGCGGTGGTGCCAGGATCAGCGGTTATCTCAGGGCGGTGGAAGATTTGAATGGGGTTGAGCACGAGATCCTGATGCACCCCATGGCGCCCGATCTCGCTATGGGATGTAATGTGCTGTCACGTGGCCCCTTCACGATACCGGAGGGCCACTACTTTGTGATGGGGGACAATCGGGACAACAGCAACGACAGTCGCTGCTGGGGACTGGTGCCTGAAGAGAATCTGATCGGAGAAGCATTTGCCATCTGGATGAACTGGGATGGTGAGAAAACGGGTTTCCCGATCTCATGGGAACGAATTGGGCGGGCAATAAATTAATAATATCAATAGCATAGGAAAGGTATTTGATAATGTATAGCACGCACAGAGAGAGTGGCATGACAGCTATCAGCATGCTGCTGGTATTTGTCATGGTAGGCGCGGTTGCGCTGATGGCGATCAAGATCATACCGGTCTACACGGAGCATTTTACCGTCAGGTCAGCGCTGGAATCGCTGCAGGCCGAGTCCCTCATCGGGCGTAAATCACTGTCCGAGATTCGTAAGGCGTTCCTGCGCCGGATGGAAGTCAACTACATCAGTACAGTGAAGAAAGAGCACGTCAAGGTGGAGCGCCAAGGGAGTACCACCATCGTCAGGGTATCCTATGAGGTACGCATCCCCCTGATGGGGAATCTGGACGCCATCGTCTCCTTTAATGACACTGTCGAATTAGCCGCCAATTGACCCCTCCACTCAGTAGCCTCTGCCGGGCCCTCGGCTATGAATTCCACAATCCAGCGCTGCTGCAGCAAGCGCTGACCCACCGCAGTGTCGGTGGCAAAAACAACGAGCGTTTCGAGTTCCTGGGCGATGCTATCCTCGGCTTTGTCATCGCCGATGCCCTGTTTGAGCAATTCGAGCGCGCCAGCGAAGGACAACTCAGCCGGTTGCGCTCATCGCTGGTCAAACGCGAAACCCTGGCCAAGATCGCCCGCGGGCTGAAACTTGGCGACCATCTGCGACTCGGGCCCGGTGAGTTGCGCAGTGGTGGTCAGACTCGGGATTCAATACTGGCCGACGCGGTGGAGGCGATCCTGGCAGCCATCTACCTCGACAGCGACTACTCAACTACCCGTCGGGTTATCCTGCAGATATTCGAGTCACTGCTCACCGGGCTTGATCTGAATACGCAACAGAAGGATCCGAAGACCCGCCTTCAGGAGCACCTGCAGGCGCGCAAGATCGGACTACCGAGCTACCAAGTGATCGACATCACCGGTGATCAACACGCCCAGACCTTCACGGTGAAGTGCCGGAGCGAGGCCCTTGAACAGGAGAGCGATGGCTCAGGTTCGAGCCGTCGTCGTGCCGAACAGGCCGCTGCGGCAGCTATGTTACAGAGACTGGAAGATGAGTGAGCTGAACAACCATTGCGGCTATGCTGCTATCGCTGGACGTCCCAACGTAGGCAAATCGACCCTGCTCAACCGGATCATCGGTATGAAGCTGGCCATCACCTCGCACAAGGCGCAGACCACCCGACACAGCATTCTCGGCATCAAGACCCTCGAGCAGGGGCAAGTGATCTATGTGGATACCCCTGGCATCCACGAGCGGGCGGACCATGCCATGAATCGCTATCTCAACCGCACTGCAAAGACGGTGGTAGTGGATGTGGATGTGGTGATCTTCGTGGTGGAGGCGCTGCGCTGGACCAGAGAGGATGCCAAGGTATTAGGACTGCTGCAGGAACGTACCATGCCGGTGATTCTGGCGGTCAACAAGGTCGACCAGGTGAACCAGAAAGAGGCGCTGTTGCCGTTTCTGGCTGAGATGGCTGAGCGCTATGATTTTGCTGAGATCATCCCGATCTCGGCGAGCAACGGTCACAATGTCGATGCGCTGGAGAAGCTGGTGCTCGAGCGTCTGCCGCTGGCGGATAACTTCTACCCTGAAGAGCAGCTAACCGACCGGCCGGAGAAGTTTTTCGCCGCCGAGATGGTGCGCGAACAGATTACCCGTCGCTACGCCAAAGAGCTCCCCTATGCGGTCTCGGTGGAGATCGAACGGTTCGAGGAGAAGGGTGGCATCTACCGCATCAACGCGGTGATCTGGGTGGAGAAGCCGGGGCAGAAGGCTATCATCATCGGCAAGCAGGGTGGGGCGCTGAAGATCGTTGCCAGCCAGGCACGCAAGGCGATGGAACAGTTCTTTGGCTGCAAGGTGTATCTCGAGGTCTGGGTCAAGGTGAAAAAGAGCTGGTCTGACGACGAGGCCTCGCTGGCGCGGCTCGGATATAGCGATTAGTGGTCGATAACGCGCTGCAACCCTGCTTTATTCTGCACCGCCGGGAGTACCGGAACACCAGCCTGTTGCTGGAGCTCTTCACCCCGGAGCAGGGACGGCTGCCGGCGATTGCGCGAGGCGCGCGCTCGGGGCGCTCGATGCTGGGAGCGCTACTGCAGCCCTTCAGACCGCTGCTGGTCTCTCTCAAAGGGCGGGGCGAGGTCAAGACCCTGAGTAAATCGGAACCGGAGGGGCGCGCACTGCTACTGCAGGGCAACCACCTCTACTGTGGCTTCTATCTGAACGAATTGCTGACCCGCCTGCTGCAGCGGGAAGATCCCCATCCCCAGCTGTTTCTCCACTACAGCAATACCCTGGCCGCACTGGCGACAGCAGAGCCGATGGAAGCGGTTCTGCGCCACTTCGAGCTGGAGTTACTGGATGAGCTTGGCTATGGACTGCTGCTGGACCAGGAGGCCGATAACGGCGACAAAATCGAGGCAGAGCGGCTCTATGAGTTCCATATCGAACATGGGCCTGTGGTGTTTGAGACGGGACGTACGCGCTCACCGATGGTGGTGCATGGCGCCACTATGCTCGGAATGCATCGACGCGACTTCAGCGAGCGCCGCACCATTCAGGAGGCACGTGGCTTGATGCGCCGAGTGTTGGCCTTCTATCTTGGCAATAAACCGCTGAAGAGCCGTGAATTGTTCCGCAGCACACCCTGAACCGGGAAAACCACACCACTACATTTTGAAGGACTGGGAATGAGCAGAGAGCGAGAGATTTTGCTGGGGGTCAATATCGATCATGTGGCGACCCTGCGTCAGGCCCGAGGCACCCGCTATCCGGAGCCAGTGCAGGCGGCGCTGGTGGCCGAGCAGGCAGGGGCTGATGCCATTACCCTGCATCTGCGGGAGGATCGGCGCCACATCCAAGACCGGGATGTGGAGATCCTCTCAGGCATGCTGCAGACCCGCATGAACCTGGAGATGGCGGCCACCGCCGAAATGGCGGCAATTGCCTCCCGATTTCGTCCCGCCGACTGCTGCCTGGTGCCGGAACGTCGCGAGGAGTTGACCACGGAGGGGGGGCTTGAGGTCGCTGCAAACCAGGATTACATGACCGATTACTGCGCAGAACTAAAGGAGGCGGGGATCCGTGTCTCTCTGTTTATCGATGCAGACCCCAGTCAGCTCGATGCAGCCGTGGCGGTGGGTGCGCCGGTGGTGGAGATCCATACCGGGCACTATGCGGACGCCGCCAACCCCCAGCAACGTCAGACAGAGCTGGAGCGAATTATCCAGGCAGTGGAGTATGGCAACAGCCTGGGTCTGCAGGTCAACGCCGGACATGGCCTCGACTACCATAACGTCAAGCCGATTCTGGCGATCGAGCAGATCCGGGAGTTGAACATCGGTCACTCGATCATCAGCCGTGCGGTATTCAGCGGCCTGGCCGCGGCGGTGGCCGAGATGAAACAGCTGTTGCTGCAGAGGCCCTGAATCGAGCTCAGCTCTGCTGCGTCATGCGCAGGATCAGCGCATCCAGCTCACCAAGCAGCTCAGTGGTGCGGGTGGCCGAGTCGGCATCCGCCGCCAGTTCCAGCCTGGTCAGCAGCTGATCAAGGGCCACCGCTGCACAGTATCGTGCCGAGCCGCGGGTCTTGTGGGCGCTCTCTCGCAACCCCATCCAGTCCCGTGCAGCGACTTTTTGACTGAGTTCCTGCTGTGCCCCTGGTAGCTCTTTGAGCAGGGACGCATACATCTCCTGAGCCAGCTCCGGATTGCCTCCGGCGATGGAGAGGGCGCGCTCAGTGTCCCGCAGCGGACTCTCCTTTTGATCGTGCACCTCAGGCGGTTGGCTGACCAGTAACGGGCGTTCGGGCAGGGTATGGCTGGTGATCTGATCGATCAGCTCCCACAGACGTAGCTCTTCCAGCGGCTTCATCAGACAGGCATCCATCCCCGACTCAAGGGCGTGGTTGAAGTTCTGTGGCAACACGTCGGCAGTCAGACCGACGATTGGCAGATGGCTATCTTCCGACTCCTGCTGTCGCAAGCGGATCGTGGCCTCCACTCCATCGATCTTTGGCATGTGGATATCCATCAGAATCAGGTCAAAGGCGGCCTGGCAGGCTACGATCTCCAGTACCTCTTCGCCATCGTGGGCTAGCACCACCTCGGCACCGGTGCGCTTCAACAGCTCTTCGATCAAGTGGAGGTTGATCTCATTGTCGTCTGCCACAAGCGCCCGCAGGCCAGGGTAGCTGGGGATGGCCATTGGTTCCGTCTCGACGGCCAGGCTCGGATAACCTGAGTGGATCGGGAGTTGCAGCAGTTTGCGAAAACTGCGCTGCAGCAGTTGGATTGGGGTTGGTTTTGACAGACACTCGTCGCTCCCAAGGGCGCGAATCTCATCCAATACCGCCTGGTCCGACGAACTGATCAGCGTGATCATCGGGATGTTGGCAATATTGCGTAGCCGCAGCACCAGCGCCTTTACACTCTCATCCAGTAAATCCCGACGGGAGAATCCGAGCAGGATCGCATCCAGCAGCAGGGGCTGGGCCTGGATCGCCGCCAGCAGTTCATCCGCGGTATAGAAACGCTCGACACTGGCACCCAGTAGAGTCAGACGGTGCTGATTGGCGGTGCCCGCCAGTTTATGGCTGTCGTAGCAGGCGATGCGTTTTCCCTGTAGCAACTGGGGATAGCGGGTTGACTGGCCATCTGCCTCATAGGGCAGGCTTAGCTGCACCGTGAAAGTGGAGCCCTTGCCCTGCTCGCTCTGCATGGAGATGGAGCCGTTCATGACCTTCACCAGACGGTTGCAGATGGAGAGACCGAGGCCGGTACCTCCATAGATGCGTGAGGCGGACAACATGCCCTGATTGAAGGGTTCAAAGAGCTGTGGTTGTAACTCGTCGGGAATGCCGATGCCGCTGTCCTGTACCGAGATCGCGAGGGTGCACTGTTGATCGTCTTCATCCTCCAACATCACACGTACAATGATCTCTCCGTGGGAGGTGAATTTGATCGCATTTCCCACCAGGTTAATCAGGATCTGGCGGATCCGTGAGATGTCGCCAATCAGCAGATCGGGCACATCATTGTAGACCAGTATCACGATCTCAAGCCCCTTTTCATGGGCTCCTGGGGCGAGCAGCGCCACACAATCCTCGATATTCTCGCGCAGTCTAAAGTTGGCTACCTCCAGTGAAAACTGGCGGGTCTCGAGACGGGAGAAGTCGAGGATGTCATTGATGATCTGCAGCAGACTCGAGGCCGAGCGATGGATAGTATTGGTGTAGTCGAGCTGCAGCTCGTTGAGCCCTGAGTTCTTCAGCAGGTTCACAAATCCCAGGATGCCGTTCATCGGCGTGCGGATCTCATGACTCATGTTAGCCAGGAACTCGGACTTTACCTGGTTCGCCTCCAGCGCCCGTTTGCGTGCCAGATCGAGCTCCACATTGCGCACCTCCAGCGCCTCCATGGTCTGCATCAGGTCTGAGGTGGCCTGCTCGACCTGCTGCTGTAGATCCGCCTGACTGGTCTTCAAGTGTGCGATCATCTGATTGAAGACGACCTCGAGACGCCCCAACTCACCGGTTGAGCGTTCCACTACACTGCTGGAGAGGTCGCCCTTTTCGATCCGATTGACCACCTCCATCATTCCCTCGATGGGGCGGGTTACCCCCCTGCCCAGGACGATGGCGAGCAGGATGGCCGACAGCAGTCCAACCAGGCTCAGGCCAAAGCCATTGATCAGAAGATGGGCCTTTTTCAGGGTGGAGGGGCCTGGATCGAACAACAGCCGCACCTCACCGATATCTGTGTCGGCACTGGTTATCGGTGCGCTGAATCGGCTCGGATGCTGGGAGAAGAAAAAATTCTCGATGGTGTTGAAATGGCGAGCGGGCTCCAGCTCGCGAATCTTGATGCGTCCATTGCGATCGCCGATAATCACCCCAACCACTTCATGGTGCTGCAGGAATTGCTGTGCCAGTTGTTGCAGGCGATCCACATCCTGTTGTCTTAACGGCATGATGCTCAGCGCCGCAAGCTCTTGGGTCATCGACCCGGCCCGCTGCTTGAAATCCGCCTCGATCTCGTTGAAGCGGGTTTCAAGTAGATACCAGCCCAATAGCAGGGAGAGCATGACAACAGGGATGACCGCTAGAGCAAAGATCCGTCGGCGAATCCATGAAAATTTTTGGTTTATCAAGCCTCGAACGCCTCCACGCCCTAAACGGTTGTTAATCCACTCATCAAAATACTCGCATCTGACCCGCTTTGATTGTAACTTGAACGGCTAAATCTAGCGTCACTGGTTTCTGTCTCTGTTCCCTGGAAAGGGTAGAATTTCCAACCAGCTAACATTCTGACACGCAGCTATCTAATCCCGACATGCTCTACAAAACCATCGAAGATTTCATCGGCAACACTCCGCTGGTGCGGCTGCAGCGCCTTCCAGGCGACACCAGCAATACCCTGCTGGTCAAGCTAGAGGGCAATAATCCTGCCGGATCGGTCAAAGATCGGCCGGCCCTGAGCATGATCCGCCAAGCCGAGGCACGAGGCCAGATCAAGCCTGGCGACACCCTGATCGAGGCCACCAGCGGTAACACCGGCATCGCACTGGCGATGGCGGCGGCAATCAGCGGTTACCGCATGATCCTGGTGATGCCGGAGAACATGAGCATGGAGCGCCGCGCAGTGATGAAGGCCTACGGCGCGGAACTGGTGTTGACCCCCAAAGAGGGCAGCATGGAGGCGGCCATCGACAAGGCTCGGGAGCTGGAGGGAGAGGGGGTGGGCCTGATCCTCGACCAGTTCTCCAATATCGACAACCCGGCATCCCACAGCGCCGGCACCGGCCCGGAAATCTGGCGCGACACCAGCGGCGAGATCACCCACTTTGTCAGCGCCATGGGCACCACTGGCACCATCATGGGCGCCTCCCGCTATCTCAAGTCACAGAACCCGGCGATCGAGATCGTCGGTGTGCAGCCCCAGGAGGGAGCGAGCATCCCCGGTATTCGCCGCTGGCCTGAGGCCTATCTGCCAAAGATCTACGATGCCAGCCGGGTCGACCGGATCATCGACGTCTCCCAGGAGGCGGCCGAGCAGACCACTCGCGAGCTGGCAGCGCGAGAGGGGATCTTCTGCGGCATCTCTTCTGGTGGTGCGGTGGCGGCGGCGCTGGAGCTGTCGAAGCAGGTGAGCGATGCGGTTATCGTCACGATCATCTGCGATCGTGGTGACCGCTACCTCTCCACCAATGTCTTTCCTGCGGAGTAGGCAGAGCCTGCTCCTGGCCGCCCTGTTGGGCGGTTTACTGTTTGCACTTCTGTTTCACTCGATCTTTGCCAGCGGCCGGTTGACGCTGCAGCTCGGCAGTCTCGCCGCTCCCGGCTGGAGCGCCGAAGGGATCAACCTGCAACTGCTCCAACCAGCGCCCGGCCGGGAAAACTTCCTGATCAGCATCGCCAAGCTCCACCTGCCTGGCCTCGCGCAGCCACTGCAGCAGTTGAGTTTTAAATGCAGCAACGGACGCCTGCAGGGGCGACAGTTGGAGTGTCCCTCGGTTCGCATCGGCTTCGATCACCCCCTGCTGGGTCGGCAGCAGAGCACGGGCAGTCTGTTGATGGATCTGCAGCAGCCACATCTTCAGGCAAGACTGAACCGGCTCCGGCTGGCAGACGGCACTGCCCGAATTGAGCTGCAACTCGATGCACAGGGTTGGCAGGCGACGGTCGACGCCAAGGCGCTGCAGCTACAGCAGCTGACCAAACTCACCGCCGCTGCAGGCATCCCAGTCAATCTGGCCGAATGGTCACTGCAGAGCCAGATCGATGCACAGCTCGAACTCACTGGAAGCCAGCAAAAACTCACCCAGATCAGCGGCTCCATCGGATTGAGAGAGACCAGCTTCAGTGACGCGGATGGAACCTATCTTGCGGAAGGGTTGCAGGGGAGCATTGCGGGGCAGATTGGTGCTGTTGCGGCTGGCTGGCAGGGGAGTCTGGCACTGCAGCTCGATGGGGGAGAGGCCCTAACGCCATTTCTCTATGCGAATCTGGCAGACCACCCCCTCCATCTCAGTGGCGATTTTCGACTGGATGAGGCGGGGGATCAGCTCGAACTCATCTCTCTGCACCATCGACAGGGGCAACTGATCGATCTCTCCCTGGATGGCCGCTTCAGCCTGGGTGAGCACGCCAAGGTCGAGCAACTGGCTCTGCAACTGGAGCCAGTGGCGCTTGGCGATCTGCATCGCGAGTTGTTGCAACCGGTGCTGCTCGGCACCCCCTGGGAGCGACTCACCCTGCAGGGTTCGCTCAGCGGCAGCCTGCAGCTGCATCCAGGTCACTCCCGCCTGGATGCAATACTCGAAGGGGGGCAGTGGGACGACCAGGCTGACGGCATCAATCAGCGTCGGCTGGGCCTGCAGGGGGTTGATGGCCATCTGCACTGGAGCCAGGGCGGGCCTGCCGTCGCCTCCTGGCTACGCTGGCAGGGTGGCCACCTACTGGAGCGGATTCCCATCGGTCCGGGCCGGCTCGATTTCACTCTCACCGGACAACGTTTTCAGCTCGAGCAGCCGAGCCAGATTCCAGTATTGGATGGCGCGCTGCAGCTGGAGCAGCTGATCCTGCAGGTGGATGGCGATGAGCCGCAGCTGCAGTTTGACGGCTTTCTCACTCCGATCTCAATGGCCAGTCTGAGCCAGGCGCTGGAGTGGCCACCACTGTCGGGTAAGCTCTCTGGCATGATCCCGGGGATGAACTACGCGAACGGCAGCCTGAGCATCGATGGCACGCTGCTGGCTAAGGTGTTCGATGGCGATATCCTGATCCGAGACCTGCAGCTGCAGGATCTGTTGGGTGTCTATCCCAGATTGCAGGCCGATATTGAGATGCAGGGGCTCGATCTGGAGACCCTCACCAGAACCTTCTCCTTTGGCCGCATCACCGGCCGGCTCGATGGTTACATGCGTGAACTACAGATGGAGGCGTGGAGGCCAGTCAGCTTCGACGCCTTCTTCCACACACCCGAAGATGACGACTCGCGCCGCCGGATCAGCCAGCAGGCAGTGGATAACATCTCCAACCTTGGCGGTAGCGGCATCTCCGGTTCTCTGGCACGCTCCTTCCTGCGTTTTTTCGAGGAGTTTGGCTACAGTCGTCTGGGTATCGGCTGTCGACTGCAGGCGGGCGTCTGTCAGATGAGTGGTGTCGGTGAGACGGATCGGGGCTACTATCTGGTGGAGGGCGGTGGCATCCCCCGCATCGATGTGATCGGCTACAATCGCACTGCCAATTGGGATAGCCTGCTCGAGCAGTTGAAAGGGATCACCCAGTCAGGTGGTGCTGCGCCGGTGATCCAGTAGTAAATGAAGATGGAGTCGATGATGAAGAGCTTAAGATTGGCAGCGTTTGCGTTCGGTGTACTGTTCCTGGCAGCCTGTGTCACCATCAATATCTACTTTCCGGCCGCTGAGGCACAGCAGGCAGCGGAGGAGATCGTCAAGGATATCCTCGGCAAGGAGAAGGTAGATAAACCTGGCAAAGACGACCAGTCGATGCGGCTCCCCGGCCGCCATCAGTTTATTGTGATCAACCCGCTGGAGTGGCTGATCCCCAGCGCTCAGGCGGCGGCCACGCCCGATTTCAATATCAACACCCCCACAGTGCGTAAGCTGCAGGCGGCGATGAAGCAGCGTCATGGCGCTTTGGTCGCCTTCTATAAGAACGGTGCCATCGGCTTCACCAACAAGGCGCTGGTGGGTGTACGGCAGCAGTCGGCAGTGCCATTGAAACAGCGCAGCCATCTGAAAAAACTGGTGGCCGCCGAGAACCGCGAGCGCAACCAGCTCTATCAGGAGATTGCCAAGGCCAACGGCCATCCGGAGTGGGAGACCGATGTGCGTAACATCTTTGCCCGCACCTGGATTAAAGAGGCCGCTGCCGGCTGGTGGTATCAGGATGCCGGCGGCAATTGGAAACAGAAGTAGGGGTGTTGCGCGCAGCGCGAATGGCCCAATGCCCTCGATTCGCGCTACAAGCAGCGCTCCTGCGGGTTTGCCGCTTTTGTGCCACCCCTCGACTCGGCGTAGAATCGAGCGCTTTTCAGCCGAGAAGGTAAATACTATGGGGCGATCGCGCCGCAGAAAGAAGCTGCCTGCCGAGCCGGTAGAGGCAAACATCGAATCCATGAGCCACGACGGCAAGGGCGTGGTCCACATCGAGGGCAAGGCCACCTTTCTGGTGGGCGGACTACCCGGCGAGCGGGTGCGCTTTCTCTATACTCAACAGCGCCGCAAATATGACGAAGGTCGGGTGGTCGAGGTGTTGCAGGCCTCCCCGGAGCGGGTCGAACCTCGCTGCGCTCAGTTCGGTATCTGTGGCGGCTGCAGTCTGCAGCATCAGGCGCCGGCGGCGCAGATCCAGACCAAACAGCAGGCATTGCTTGATGCCCTCGAGCATCTCGGCAAGGTGGAACCTGAAACGGTACTGGAGCCGTTGCTCAATGAGACCCCCTGGGGCTACCGACGCAAGGCGCGTCTCGGCGTGCGCGATGTACCGAAGAAGGGCAAGGTGCTGGTCGGTTTCCGCGAGCGCGGCTCCTCGTTTATCGCCGACATTGAACAGTGCCACATCCTCCATCCCCGGGTCGGGCAGCTGCTGCCGCAGTTGAGCCAGTTGATCGAGGGCCTCAGCGTCAAGCGGCAGGTCCCGCAGATCGAGATGGCGATGGGGGATGAGACCCTGGTGCTGATCTTCCGCATCCTCGAGTCGCTGAACGAGGCCGACCGGCAGGCCTTGGCGCAGTTCGGCGCTGAGCACCAGATTGAAATCTATATTCAGGAGGGAGGGCTCGACACCATCCAGCCACTCTCTGGCATTCCCGCCGATCTCAACTATCGGCTGCCCGACTTCGACCTCAGCCTCGACTTTCTGCCCATCGACTTCACTCAGGTCAACACCGGCATCAACCGGCAGATGGTGTCGCGGGTGGTGGAGATGCTCGACCCCGGTGCCAATGAGCGGGTGCTCGATCTCTTCTGCGGGTTGGGCAACTTCACCCTGCCGCTGGCGCGCCGTGCCGGTGAGGTGGTCGGCGTGGAGGGAGATGCCGGCCTGGTGACGCGGGGCCGCGCCAATGCCAAGCGCAACGGCATCGACAACGTCGACTACTTCACTGCCAACCTCTACGAGCCGCTGGAGCAGGAACCCTGGCTGCTGCAGCGCTTTGACAAGGCGCTGCTCGATCCACCCCGCAGCGGCGCCCAGGAGGTGCTGGAGCATCTGCCAAAGCTGGGGGTGGAGCGGATCGTCTACGTCTCCTGCTATCCAGGCACTCTGGCGCGGGATGCGGGCATCCTCTGCCATCAGCATGGCTATCGGCTGGTTTCCGCGGGGGTCATGGATATGTTCCCCCACACCGCCCATGTGGAGTCGATCGCACTCTTCGAAAAGGGATGACAGATGGGATTAGAAATAGAACGTAAGTTTTTGGTTAAAAATGATAAATGGAAGTCAGATGTGGTCTCAGAGCAGGCCATCAAGCAAGGCTATATTGCCAATCTGCCGAACGCTAGCGTGCGCGTCAGGTTGAAGGGAGAGAAGGCGCTGCTGACCCTCAAGGGGGCCGCCAAGGGCATCAGCCGCAGCGAGTTCGAGTATTCAATCCCACGCTCGGAGGGGGAGGCGATGCTGGCGGAGCTGGTGGATGGCCCGGTCATCGACAAGATCCGCTACCGGGTGCGCTGCGGTGCGCATATCTGGGATCTGGATCTGTTCCACGGCGACAACGCCGGTCTGGTGATGGCGGAGATCGAGTTGCAGCAGGAGAATGAGAGCTTCCAGATGCCGGAGTGGGCCGGGGAGGAGGTCTCGGATGATCCGCGCTACTATAACGCCAGTCTGGTGAAACACCCCTACAAAAGTTGGTGAGCGCAGGGCGTGTTTGCTCGCCTCCTGCTCTCGCTTGGGCTGATTCTGTCGCTGAGTGGCTGTGAGCAGCCAGCGGATCCCGACCGCATCCGCTTTGGCATCGCCTCGGCCCCGCTCAATCTCGATCCCCGTTTCGCCACCGACGCCACCTCGGAGCGCATCAACCGGCTGCTTTATCAACGGCTGATCGATTTTGATGCTCGGGGCATGCCGATGCCTGGCATCGCCAGCTGGCAGCAGTTAAGCCCATACCACTACCGTTTCACCCTGCTGTCGCCACGTCCTCGCTTCAGCGATGGGGCTACCCTGAGTGCTGCGGATGTAGCCGCCACTTATCGTTTTGTGCTCGATCTAGAAAACGGTTCACCGCATCGCTCCGCACTTGCGCTGATCGAACAGATTGCGGTGGTGGATCAGGAGACGATCGATTTTCATCTCGCGCGGGCCGATGCGCTGTTTCCCGCCTACCTGGTGCTGGGCATCCTGCCGGAGCGGCTGATCCAATCGGCTCACGACTTCCACCAACAGCCGCTGGGTAGCGGTCCATTTCAGTTTCTCTCCTACCCAGGGCCAGGGCAGTTGCTGCTGGAGCGGCGCAGTGACGGCCAGCGGATCGAGCTGGTTGAGGTGAAGAACCCCACGGTGCGGCTGCTGAAGCTGCTGCGTGGCGAGATCGACCTGTTGCAGAACGATCTCTCTCCAGAATTGCTGGGCCTGTTGCGGGAGGAGCGCGAGGTTCGGGTCGATGCTCGTCCAGGCAGCAATTTCAGCTACATCGGCCTGAATCTGGCCGATCCGCTGACCGGCAATCCGCTGATCCGCCAGGCGCTTGCCCACGGCATCGACCGGGCTGCGATTATCCAACATCTGTTCCGTGGCGATGCGCGACCAGCAGAGACGATTTTTCCTCCGGAACACTGGGCCGGGACCGCTGAGCTGCCGCCCTATGTTTACGATCCGGAGCGTGCCCGCGCACTGCTCCGGGAGGCGGGCTTCGGGCCGGATCGACCGCTCAGGCTCAGCTACAAAACATCCAGCGATCCGTTTCGGCTCAGGCTGGCGGTGATCCTGCAAAGTCAGTTACGGCACATTGGGGTGGAGATCGAGATCCACAGTTACGACTGGGGTACCTTCTTTGGCGACATCAAGGCGGGGCGATTTCAGCTCTACTCGCTCAGCTGGGTTGGCGTGCGCACACCGGATATCTTCCGCTACATCTTCGCCAGCGACTCGCTGCCGCCGGGCGGCGCCAACCGGGGCCGCTACGCCAGTCCGGAGGTCGATCGGCTGATCGACCAGGCGGAAGGCACTGAAAACCTGCAGCAGCGGGCGCTGCGCTATAGGCAGATCGAACAGATCCTGCATCAGGATCTGCCCTATATTCCACTCTGGTATGAGCATCAGTACAGCGCCAGCGCTGAGCGGCTGGAGGGCTATCGGCTAATGGCCGACGGCAACTATGATGGGTTACAGAATGTTGTGTTGAACCAGGAGCAGAGGGAGCGGCAGTGACCGACAGGCGAATCCTGATCGATATTGCACAGCAGTCGTTGAGGTTGCTGGAGGGGGAGAACCTGCTGCAGCGCTATCCGGTCTCCACCGCCTTGAACGGTGTCGGCGAGTTCAACGGCAGCGGCTGCACCCCCCGTGGGCATCACCATATCCGGATCAGGATCGGGGCAGGCTGCCCAGCCGACACGGTATTTGTCGGGCGGCGGCCCACCGGGGAGCGATACACCCCGGCGCTGGCCGAGGCCTTCCCTGAACGGGACTGGATCCTGGGGCGGATCCTCTGGCTGACCGGGGATGAGCCAGGGCGCAACCGGGGTGGGCAGGTCGACAGCCTGTGCCGCTTCATCTATATCCACGGCGCTCCAGATTCTGAGCCGATGGGGGCACCCCGCTCGCATGGCTGCATCCGCATGCGCTGCGCGGATCTGCTGGAACTCTTTGAGCAGGTCAGGGCAGGGACACCGGTGGAGATCCTCGAATCAAACGAGGTGTGCGGTGGCTGAGCGCCTGCTCTCCCGGCTGCTGAGCATGCTGCTGGTGATGTTCGGCGTGGTCAGCCTGGTGTTTCTGCTGATCCATCTGGTGCCGGGCGATCCGGTAGATGTGATGTTGGGGGAGTCAGCCCTGCCGGCCGACCGGGAGGCGCTACGTCAATCCCTAGGGCTTGACCACCCCCTCTCGCAGCAGTGGTTCGACTATCTCGCCTCTCTGACACAATTTGATCTGGGGCAATCACTCCACTCCAAACAGCCGGTTACTCAGCTGCTCGCCCAACGTATTCCGGCGACCCTGCAGCTGGCCGCGGTGGCGCTGCTCTGTGCGCTGCTGATTGCTCTGCCGCTGGGGATGATGGCGGCAGTCCGGCGTGGCACGGGCTGGGATTGGGGGGCGATGGGGATGTCGATGCTGGGAGTCTCGATCCCCAACTTCTGGCTCGGACCGATGCTGATCCTGCTGTTTTCGCTCTGGCTCGGCTGGACCCCGGTGAGCGGCCGCAACGGCCTGACCAGTGTCATTCTGCCGGCGATCACTCTCGGCAGCGCCTTTGCTGCGGTGCTGGCGCGGATGGTCAGGAGCACCCTGCTGGAGGTGTTGGGTGAGGACTATATCCGCACCGCCCGGGCCAAGGGGGTGGGGGAGGGGCGGCTGATCGGCCTGCATGCGCTGCGCAACGCCAGCCTGCCACTGCTGACGATTATCGGCCTGCAACTGGGGGCGCTGCTGGGTGGGGCAGTGGTAACTGAGGTGGTGTTCGACTGGCCGGGGGTGGGCTCGCTGATGATCGACGCCATCCAGAAGCGGGACTATCCAGTGCTGCAGGGGTGTGTGCTTTTCATCAGCCTTGCCTATCTGCTAGTGAACAACCTGACCGACCTGCTCTATCAGCTGGTCGACCCGCGCATCCGAGCCACCGATTGATGCGGTCTGGCTCGACCTTTCCGTTGCTGGTGCTGCTGACCTGGGTGCTTGCTGCCTTGGGCGCGCCTCTGTTCAGCCTGACGCCTAACGAGGTCGGATTGCAGAGAATCCTTGAGCCGCCGGGGGCTGTGGCCTGGTTCGGTTTCGATGATCTGGGCCGACCACTGTTTGACCGCCTGATCGCCGGAGCGCAATCGTCACTGTTGGTGGCCGCCGCCGTTGTCACCAGCTCGGCGCTCATCGGCATCCTGGTTGGCCTGTTGGCGGGCTACCTCGGCGGCTGGGTCGACCTGTTGCTGGTGCGTCTGATCGATGTGTTTCTCGCCTTTCCCGGCATCCTGCTGGCGATCGCGCTGGCGGCGGTGATGGGGCCGGGATTGGATAATCTGATCATTGCTCTTGCTGCGGTGGGATGGGTGGGCTACGCCCGGCTAGCCCGTGCCCAGGCCCTGTCGCTGCGCCAGCGGGAGTATGTAACAGCGGCGATCGCGCTGGGCAGTCGCACCCCGTACATCCTGCTACACCATCTTCTACCGCTGATGAGCGCACCGCTGATCATTGAGGCGACCTTCGGTGTGGCTGGGGTGGTGGTGGCGGAAGCGGGGCTCTCGTTTCTCGGCCTGGGGGTGCAGCCGCCGGATGCCTCCTGGGGCAATATGATTAGGGATGGCGCGGGCTATATGCTGGTGGCACCGCATATGGTGTTGGCGCCGGGGCTGGCGATGTCGCTGGTGGTACTCAGCCTCAACCTGCTGGGCGACCAGCTGAGGGATCGTTTAGACAGTCGCGCTATTTGACATAGTAAGTAGTGAAGTAGAGGGCCTGCACGCTGTCGCTGCCGGCTATCTTCTTCATCACTCGGCTGACTGATTCGAGCGCCTGTTTGCGCAGTTGTTCTTTGCCTTGTGAGGTCTTGATCACCTTGCCATCTTGCTCGCTCAGCAGCAGAAGCAGTTCATGGCGGATTGCCGGGCCGTGCAACCTCATCTGCTCCAGAAAATCTTCATCTTTCGTCATCAGCTGCACATCACAGCGGATATATTTCCCCCCTTTGGCCAGGTTGGCGACCAGTGAGGGGCTGATTTCGTAGTAGAGGACCGAGCCTGAAGAACCATCCTCTCCTGCCTTGAGCGGAGTGGCAAAGAGTCCAGCTGAGAACAGGATCAAGCAGGCGATTTGCATCAAGAGGTGTTTTCTGAACATTTTCCAACCTGTCAGGTTCTAGTTTGTAGAGTGTGATGAAACGTTTTCCCTGTCTCCCCCTTTGCGGCATACTGCCGTGAAAGTTAAAGGAAAAAGCCAAACTAAATATGACACTTGGTCCGGTAATGCTCGATGTCGAGGGCACGCAACTCTCGGCGGAAGATCGCGAATTGTTGAACCATCCGGCCTGCGGCGGCGTGATCCTGTTCAGCCGAAATTTTCAGAATCCAGAGCAGATCCGACAGCTGACAGCCGAGATCCATGCGCTGCGTGAGCCCCATCTGCTGATCGCGGTGGACCACGAAGGCGGGCGAGTACAGCGTTTTCGGGAGGGCTTCAGCTCTCTGCCTGCGGCGGCTTGGTATGGTGAGAACTACCGCGAGAAGTCGCAACTCGGTCTCTCTTTGGCAGAGCAGGGGGGCTGGCTGATGGCCGCTGAACTTCGTTCTGTGGGTGTTGATTTCAGTTTTGCCCCGGTGCTCGATCTGGATATGGGGGTGAGCGAGGTGATTGGGGATCGCGCATTCTCGTCCAGTCCGGAAGTGGTCGCCGATCTAGCTCGGGCCTGGATGAGGGGCGTTCATCGGGCCGGCATGGCCGCCGTGGGTAAGCATTTTCCCGGACATGGGGCGGTCAGGGCCGACTCCCATCATGCGCTGCCGGTGGATCAGCGCCGGCTGGAAGACATCGAGATCGATGATCTGCGCCCATTTGAGCGGATGATCCACGCGGGTCTTGAAGCGATCATGCCAGCGCATGTGGTCTACCCAAAGGTAGACCGGAATCTGGCCGGCTTCTCCCCCTTCTGGTTGCAACAGATCTTGCGCAAACGGCTCGGTTTTCAGGGGGTTATCTTCAGCGATGACCTGAGCATGGCGGCAGCTGAAGAGGCCGGCTCATTTGGTGAACGGGCGCTGGCCGCCCGCGCCGCAGGATGCGATATGGTGCTGGTCTGTAACAATCGGCAGGCAGCAGTTCAAGTATTGGAACAGCTGCGGGAGGATATGGATCCGGTGTCCCATCTGCGGCTGGTGCGGATGCATGGTCGCGGCGACATAACCTCTGAGTCTCTGCATCTGGATCCTGAGTGGAAAACGGCGGTCAACCGGCTCGTTCAGGCTGAAGACGGTGCTAGTCTTGATCTGAATTTCAATTGATAGTGGAGTAACAGAGGTGGCAAAAATCTCCCAGGAAGAGGCGGCTGAGGTTCTGGCAACCGCTGATCTTCTCTATTCCCCGGATGAGGTGGAGCGGACCCTCGATCGCATGGCGATGGAGATCACTGGACGGCTAGGGGGGCACGACCCGATCATTCTCTGCGTTTTGAACGGGGCGCTCATTCCCTCCGGACACTTGCTTACCCGGTTGGGGTTTCCGTTACGCCAGGACTATATCCATGCAACCCGCTACAGGGGGGAGACCAGCGGCGGTGCGGAGTTGAAGTGGATCGGTCATCCCTCGACCGCATTGGAAGGTGAGACGATTCTCGTCATCGATGACATCCTGGACGAAGGTATCACTCTTAAGGCGATTGTCGAGGCCTGCCAGAAAGCGGGTGCAAAAGAGGTGTTCAGTGCCGTCCTGGTGGAGAAACGTCACGACCGAAGCAACGGCTTCAAGGCTGATTTTGTCGGACTTGAGGTAGAGGATCGCTATGTTTTTGGCTATGGAATGGACTACAAAGATTATCTGCGTAACGCGCATGGCATCTATGCAGTAAAAGATGGCTAAATAACCTTGCAGACTATCTAGGGAAATCCCTTAACAACATATCTTTCCGGCTAGGGGTTTCCCTTCAAGAATTCCAAAAAACTCTAATAAAATTAAATACCTATTGCCATTTCCGTGGTTTTGTTTCACTATCTCTCCATCGGGTAGAAACCGGCAGAGACCGATAGCTCCCCAAACACAACGATTCCCGGATATGCCGTTGCTTTTTTTAGGGGGCATCCGGGCTACGATCAGATGGAGGATGTAGAAGTGAATATGATCGATTCGATTGAAGGACGCCATGCCGAGATGCTGCAGATTATCTCTGACCTCAGGGCTATGATGACCATGCAGCAGCTGAAGATCCTGCCCACGGCAAAGACTGCCCATCAGCTGATATGTGAACTGTCGGACAAGATGAAGGCGCACATTGCTGATCAGGACGCGGGGATCTACCCTGATCTGCTGGTTCACGAGGATGCGAAGCTGAAGTCAATGGCCTGGGGCTTTATCAACGGCCAGAAACCGATGCGCAGCCAGTTCGATGCGTATCATCAAAAGTGGTTGAAAGAGTGCGACTTCAACTTTACTGAGGAGTTCCTTAGCGATACGCATGAACTCTTTAAAATGATCGAGGAGCGGATCGAACGCGAGACAAAGGTACTGGTACCGACGCTTAGATCAGCCGGCATGTACGAGCAGTCGATCGCCGCACATTAGGGAGCGACAGATGTCGTTGAGAAGGGGGCTGACGGCCCCTTTTCTAGTATCTGGAATAAAAAGTTATGGGTGCATATGAATATTTAATGAAAATTTAGAATCCTTCTATTCTAATTCCCGACAAAAACACTTATGATTTCCGTTCGAGTTTAGAGGCCAGTCATCGTTTCGATAGTTGGTCAGATTCCAGTCAACCCATGAGGAGGAACAACCGTGGGCGTACTTGTTGGCCGCGAGGCACCTGATTTTACCGCACCCGCTGTGCTGGGCGACGGAACCATCGTCGACACTTTTAACTTCAAAGAAACTACTGATGGCAAATACTCCGTCATCTTCTTTTATCCGCTGGATTTCACCTTTGTTTGCCCTTCTGAGCTGATTGCTTTTGATCATCGCCTCGATGAGTTCAAAAAGCGCGGTGTCGAAGTCATCGGTGTCTCTGTCGACTCCCACTTCACTCACAATGCATGGCGCAATACCCCGGTCAATGACGGTGGTATTGGTGCTGTGGGTTACCCGCTGATTGCCGACCTCGATCACGCCATCTGTAAGTCCTTCGATGTGGAAACTCCGAATGGTCGCGTTGCCTTCCGCGGTTCCTTTTTGATCGACAAGAGTGGCGTGGTTCGTCATCAGGTCATCAACGATCTGCCCCTGGGTCGTAACATTGACGAGATGCTACGGATGATCGATGCGCTGCAGTTTACTGAAGAGCACGGTGAAGTCTGCCCGGCGGGCTGGAAAGAAGGCGATGCAGGCATGAAAGGCACCCCCGATGGCGTGGCAGAATATCTGGATGCGCATGCTGATGAGCTCTGATTGAGACGCCATGAGCGCTTCATGAAGCCGGCTGGATATCCAGCCGGCTTTTTTGCGTTTACACAGGCGAGTATGTTTGCCTGGCGGCTCGGGTTACAATCCGAGGTTCTTGATGACCGCTGGACAGAAAAATAATGGCAAAACTGGCAATAATCGGGGGGACTGGGCTCAACAAGATGTCGGATTTTCATGTCATCCGAAGAGAGGTTGTCCATACGCCTTTTGGTGAACCCTCTGCGGCACTGACTCATGGCGTGTTAACTGATAACGAGGTCATCTTTTTACCCCGGCATGGTCCCGCTCACAACATTCCCCCCCATAAAGTCAACTATCGGGCAAACCTCTGGGCCTTGAAACACATTGGTGTCGACAGGGTGATCGGTGTCGCCGCTGTTGGTGGTATTAGCGCTGAAATGTCGCCAGGACGGGTGATTATTCCAGACCAGATTATCGATTACACTTACGGGCGAGACCATACGCTGTTTGAGTATGACCTGAATCAGGTCACTCATATCGACTTTACTCAACCCTACTGCGAACAGCTGCGCAAGCGACTCATTGTTGCGGGCATCACGACCGGACAAAATATTGCAGATACCGGTACCTATGGAGTGACCCAAGGTCCCAGACTGGAGACAGCAAAAGAGATCTCCCGCATGGAGAGAGATGGCTGTGATCTGGTGGGGATGACCGGGATGCCGGAGACCTCCTTGGCCCGTGAACTCGATCTGTGCTACGCAAGTTGCGCAGTTGTCGCCAACTGGGCGGCAGGCAAGGGTGATCAGCCGATCAGCATGGAAGAGATCGAGAAAAACCTGCTGGTGGGTATGCGCAATGTTAGGGCGCTCCTGGAAAATCTGCTTCAAACCTCTCAAACCTGATCTTTTCAAGGTACGCGAGATTGGATAGCGAAATGACAGCTGACCGCACAAGCAGTCCCCGCTTTTTTACCAGCCTAATCTGGGCACTTCTCTTTTTGCCCATATCCAGTCCAATTTTTGCTGCCTCAGAGACAGTGGAGGAGGGGCTTGATGCTCTACGTCAAGGCAATTTTGCCGAGGCGTTCTGCATTTGGCGACCATTGGCAAATGCAGGCGATGCTGAGGCTGCCTATAATCTGGGCTGGCTCTATGCTAACGGTAATGGCCTCCGGGTTGATGTGGAGAAAGCTATCCGTTGGTGGGAAGCTGCGGCCATGCAAGGCCATCTTGAGGCCCAATTTACCCTTGGACTCACTTATACAACCGGGGAGGGCATCAAAAAAGATACCGAAGCCGCATTGCGCTGGTTTCTGAAGGCAGCACGTGGCGGACAAACCGATGCTCAGGAGATCATCAGAGAGTTTGTACAAGTTGGTAGCTCGCTGGTGGACGAGCACCTCAATGGCATTCTTCAGCTCCCCTGGATCGGGGATAGACTTCGTGTGAAGGTGAAGCGCGCTAATCTGCGCGCTGGTCCAGGAACTGGCAATGAGATTGTCGAAACTGTGACTGAAGGTTCAGAATTGGTCGAGATCGGCCACCATGGCAACTGGTCGTATATCATCAATCCTGATACGAAAAAACGCGGTTGGATCGCCGATTGGCTTACCGTAAGAACGACTCCGTAAGCAAAATCACTTTCCATCTCTCCGGATAATATTAGAAGCACTCTGATCTGAAATTCGGAGATTCATTTACCTATCAGGAGCCGGCTGATACGATTGCCCGCATCAGTATTTTTCGAATCTGGAGTTAAATCGCCATGGCTGATACGGAAGAGAAAGAACTGGGCCCTGATTCCGCTGACTTGGCTCCCCCAGCGGAGGAGGCTACAGCGAAGAAGAAGGTAAGCAAGAAAAAAGCTGCAAAGAAGAAAACGGCAAAGAAGAAGGTCGCCAAAAAGGTGGCCGTTAAAAAGAAAGCCTCAAAGAAAAAAGTGGCGAAAAAGAGGGTTGCAAAAAGTCAGGCATCCAGCACGGAATCTTCAGATAGCCCCCAAGCAGATAAAAAAACTGCCGCCTTAGTAGCTGTTGCCTCCATTAGTCAGAAATCTGACACAACCACAACACAGACATCTGAGATGGTTGTAGGGCAAGTGCAATCCTCTCAAGGGAGGAAGAAACCGGATTCGCCAGTTGAAGCGAGTCAGGAAATTGAGACTCCCGCCCCTGCAAACTCCCATTCATCGACAACTATCAAGCAAAAGGAGAGCCCCCCAATGTCGTCTACAGAGAGTTCATCATCTTCCGGATTCTGGATGAAGGTGGTTGTGGCACTATTGATAATCATAGTCGCTTTCGCCTACATCCGGTCCTTGGCTAAGAATCCCAATGCCGCTCAGGCAACAGACTCTGCTGTTACTCAAACCGGTAATGAGGCAGCCGAAGCTGCTACGGCTTCGGCCCCAGCGACAACAGTGGCAGAAATCGGCAAAACAAATGGTGCACCATCAGCTGCCGCGCCTGAGCAGATCAAGACAGCAGACGAACCGGCGAATAGCCCGGCTAAACAGGCCGTGACTGCAAGTACGACTGTAACTACGACCGCTGCAGTCAGTGCCGAGGCAACCGTTGATAAAGCAAACTCTGAGCCCCAACAAGTAGAGCCTGAAGTTGCTGCGGCTGCTGGCGAGCAACAGACTACTGCAGCGCCTGCTAGTACAGCTGTGACTGCCGCCGCTGCGGTCAGTGTCGAGGCAGCCTCTGATGAAGCAAGCGCCGAGCCCCAACAAGCGGAGCCTGAAGCTGCCTCCAGTACTGATACAGGGAGTGCTGAGGCACCAGCGCAAAGCGCGAGTGCGGCGACTCCAGCTTCTGCAACCGCTTTCCAGCAATCAGTTGATGCAATGCAGGCAGAACAGGCCGCTGCGAGAGAGCAGCAGAGTCAGCAGCGGGTCGAATCGGTTGCAAAGATCATGGAGGAATTTGATGACTTGCGTAACGCGGCCGACACCGAAATAAAGGCAATGAGAGATCTGATGCAGGCAGAAAAGGATCTGAGGGATGCAATGAAACCGGCGCAGCGCCCGGTTTATCCGCGGCCTTATCCTGGCTACTATCCCTATTACCAGTACCCGTCCTATCCTACCTTCCCTTATCCAGCCTACTGATGTAACCCAACCCCATATGGATAGATGTCTATCCATATGGGCCCTTCGGTTCCGCATCTGTCCAGAAAACCATACATGAAGCACAATTCCTATCTTATCTTCAGAACTGGTCCACAAAAAAAGTGTTTAGAGAAGCGATTGCCTGATTGATTTTGTGGGGATAATCCGTCTACATTGACCCTTATATAAATTAGGGTTGATCAGCCATGGATTTCTCGCCCAGCACCCAATGGAATACAAAATCAGACGGGCATGCGGATACGAGGCACCTAACTCGTGCGATGCGCTTCGCCTATATCGGCGTAACGCTCTTTTTTGTCATTTCACTTACGTGGAATCTACTCGTTACTCCGAATAGCGCGGCTTTTATCTCTTCGCTAATCACACTTCACCTGCTTGTTGGTGGAGCATTCATTGGTGCTATCCATCACTTTCGAAAAAAACTCCTCTATGAATTTCGCTTACGGAGAAGTTATGAAACTGCGCTTCATGCGGAGGAGGAGTATCTGCACCAAATCCTCGATCATGTTGCTGATGGGGTTGCGGTCTTTGATGTGCAAGGTGTTCCTTTATACCTAAATGCCACTGCCTATCATCTATTTCAATCAGCTTCTCCAAAACCTCAACTATCAATCCCTGAAATAAAAAATAAAGTTTTCAATGCACAAGGGAAAAGAGCTCTAAAGAACAGTGAGTTACCGCAGATACTTGCGCTGAATGGCAAAAGAGTGCAGGGACTGGAACTTTCTCTCTACGACTTAGATACCAACCAACGTATCTCACTTCTGGCAAACAGCCAGCCTTTGATGGGTAATGATGGTCATTTAGAGGCGGTTGTAGTCACCTATCATGACATCACCGCAAACAAGCGGGCAGAATCTGAACTTCGGCTGGCAGCCTCCGCATTTGAAGTGCCGGAAAGTATGTTCATCACCAACCACTCTGGAATAATTCAGCATGTAAACCAAGAATTTTCCACCATGACAGGATACAAGCCTGATGAATTGGTTGGAAGCGATTCGGAGATCCTTGCTTCTGAGCATCATTCCAATGATTTCTACGTTGAAATGATGAAGACGTTGGAATCTGCAGGCAGATGGGAAGGCGAACTTTGGTGTAAAAGAAAGGATCAAAAGCAGCAACCTCTGTGGGCCAAGATTACCTCAATCCAAACTGAAAAAGATAAAGAGTCGTACTACCTAGTCAGTATGGTCGACTTGAACACGCAATATCGCAAGCAGAATGAGATGATAGCCCGTGCTTATCATGATGAGACCACAGGCTTGCCAAACAGAACACTGCTTCTGGATCGACTCGATCAATCTCTAGCACGATCAGCACGAAGCGGGGTGCTGGGAGCAGTTCTTTCCGTTGAGATTGATCACTTTGTAAATGTTAATCAGACTCTTGGGCATTTGATTGCAGATCGATTACTCAAGGAATTGGCCGAACGCTTAAAGCGCAATGTCCGAAGAGACGATACTCTGGCAAGGTCTGGCGACGGCCAGTTTACTTTGATTCTTAATGAAGTCGCTTCAAACCAAGATATTGCAACCCAATCCGCGATCGCAATCGCTGAGAAATTTAAAGCCAGAATATCCCGACCATTCCATATCTTTGACCATGAAGTACATGTCACCAGTAGCATCGCAATATCCACTTTCGATGGAAAAAATATAACGACTGAAAGTGTCATCAATCAGCTTGATACAACAAGGAAAGCCGCGAAAGAGGAGGGGATAAATAGTATTCGCTGTTTCCATCCCGAAATGCTGTCAAAGGTTAAGCGGCAACTTTCTATCGAAAATGATATGCGAATTGCGCTGCAGCGAGATCAATTCTCCCTTTTCTTCCAACCAAAGATCAATGTTAAGAATGGACAATTGAGTGGTGCGGAGGCATTGATACGCTGGAAGCACCCCCAGCAAGGCTATATCGATCCCAGCTATTTCATCCCGATTGCTGAAGAAAATGGATTAATTGAGCAGCTGGGTGAGTTTGTTCTTAGAGAAGTTTGCTGCAGAATCAGCATTTGGCAGCAGTCTGGATTGCAAGTAATCCCCATTTCGATCAATATCTCAGCGGTCCAAATCCGTCATGATAAATTCATCAACAGCGTGAATTCTATCCTGAAAGAGACCGGCGTTAACCCACGCTACCTAGAGTTTGAAATAACAGAATCCGCATTGGAGCAGAATTTTTTACAAATCAAACGCACCATTCACAGCCTGAAAGACCAGGGCATCATTATCTCAATTGATGATTTTGGTACAGGCTATTCAAACCTTTCTTACCTTAACGAAATTGTGATCGACCGCCTAAAAATTGATCAGTCATTTATCTACAAACTTACCGAACAGAAATGTAAGTCTCCGGTGGCTGAAACCATCATCTCCCTAGCACACAATTTTGGCATGACAACAGTAGGTGAAGGCGTCGAAACCAAGGCTCAATTTGACTTTCTTAGGGAACTTGGCTGCGATGAGGCTCAAGGTTATTTCTTCTGTAAACCGGTATCTATAAATATCTTCAGCGATTTGCTGAAAAACCCCCAGGTGAATAGGGCCTCTTAAGTCAGTTGTTGGAGTGTAAAACCGACTTAAACTGAGATTATCGTGCCTTTTAAATCAATAGCTTACACGGGGATATGCGTTTTCGCCGAATGGCAAGACGGTCTTTAACCAGAGATTTTTTCAAAAACACGCTCCTAAACCGAGATTTTTCCATGACGGTTTTAACGGCTTTCCAGAGAATTGCCGTTGGTTAGAAACTACCTTAGCTCTTCCACCAACCGTTGCAAACCTCCCCCTCCAAAACACGAAAAATCGCTAACCTATTGATTTTCGGCTTAGTTGCAAAATACTACTAAGTCTTTGTATTGACAGCTTTTTGCCTTTGCTATTCCTCCTGTAGTAGGCCGTATTGGCTGGTGGCAATCCCGTTACCAGTTAAAGCCGCCATGGAGGTGATGCATGACCAAATCAGAGTTCAAGGCGCGTTCTAAAAACCTATTCGATACCTACAACGAATGGTTCGAACCGGAGCGTGAAAGCTGGGGATTGTATGAAATCTCATATATGCCCGGATGGCTTCCAATTCTGGAAGAACTGTTCTCCAACATTGCCGAACAGCTGACGCCGGATGCCAGCCAGCGATTTCGCATCAACCAGATTAAGGAAAAATTTGGGACCTTGCGATTTTACTATTCCGGCCAGGGGCTTAGGGTCGACGTCCAGTCGAAATAAGGCATTTATTCAGTCCAAGGAGAAAACCCTGACAACGAATTCACAGAAATCGATGAGTTGATTCAGGACGCGGCGGAAAAGAGTGCCCGAACCTGCGTGTTTTGCGGTGATCAAGGTTCGATGCGGCGGGATGGTTGGTTCGTGGTGCTATGCGATCATCACCACCATCTTCAACGCGAGGGAAAAAGGTTAGATGGCGAATCAGAAGAATGGGGGAAAATGAATGACCACGTTGGACAACACGAGCAAAACCCATGGGGAGGAAGCACTCTCCCCGGAAATGCAGGCCATGGTTCGAGAATGCGCGATGGACTCGCTCATCGAGTGTTTTCAGGAAATTTGCCAAGACCCGGAACGCTTTGGTCTCGACCCTGACGTATTGACCTTGAGAAATCGGCAATCCCGCTCAGTGCAGTTCGAACAGGGATAAATGAATGAAAATAGTCGGCATGGTTGACCTTCCTGAACCGTGGAATATTGCCATTTACGAGGATGACCAGGGAGTTCAATTGGTAAAGGATGATGACGTTCCGGAGAGGCACCGTTCCGAATACTTCGAATTGGCGATCCTTTCTGGCACCTCACAGCATGGATACTCGTACCTGACTGACTACAAAGTGAGAGCAAGCCACCTAATGCGGTCTCGCCAGTTCAGATAAGCCTGTGCATATCATTTGATCAAAAAAACAGCACATGGGTTCAGAGCGACTTTTTTCCCGACGGTCGAGTTTCGCGTTTCAGGCGGTTCAGTGCCTTGACCAGCTCTGGGGACTTGGAAAATGTTGAGTGGCAAACAGGCTCGAAGCCTTTGTTCGTCAGTACTTCGAACGCTTTCTCCTTCGGAATGCCGTTGATGGCACACCAGCGTCCAACAAACACATAGCGAAGAACCGCGTGGACAACATCTTTGACTCTGTAACGATCACTTTTTGTATGCCAGGGCATTGGCGCGAGAATGTCGTTTTCTGCCAGTGACCTGAATTCACCACGCGAAATACACAAAACTTTTCGCGCTTCATCCTGGGTCAAGTTCTCAAGACGATCCCAGGCTCGCCGACGAAAAGCATTATAGAGCGTACTCATGGCTTTCCCTTTGCCCACGACCAAAGCGGAGAGCACCTCTGTTCCGGGATCGAGCCTTTTCGGACTGAGGTCATTTAGCAGTACCGGGCCGAGCAGGTCTGACCAGTTAGCAGCGAAAAGCGGTAGCACATCTTTCAACTGCGAAATTGGCATAGATTCGCCAGAATCTTTGGCTTTCGGTAGCTTATCGATGAAACGGGCTGTTTCGTTGAGATCGAAATGCGCGTAGCGAATTTGCCTTACTAAGCGCTGCGGTGGCAGCTGTGCAACCGGTGGCCTTCAGTAAGTACTGAAGTAGACCTTTTAACGATGTATCTGAAGGTAAACGGCAGTAAATCACCTCCATTTCGGTGTACTCGCCACGATCAATTTGGGGGAAGGCATCACTGTAGCCTTTTGCGATGGTGCTTTTACCAACTCCAGATTGTCCCACCATGAACATGGATTTTGCATCGTGGAAGCCAGCAGTCTTATGGCATTTCTCAATTGCCTTGAAACCGCCTTTGACTCGGCCATCAAAGAACAGTTGTTGCTTGAAACGGACTGTTTGGTCTTTTAGCTTAATCTCAGAAGTCATCGTCATCCTCCTCGTCAAAAGAATTGTCAGAAAGTGAAGTAATCGGGAGCTGCAACTCGTCCGCACTTGGGTGCAATAGTCGAAGGCGGTTCGAAAGACTGTTTGGTGGCGCGAATGGTTGGTTCGTCATCCAGGAACGGCACATCGTCCCCAGGTTTCTTGTTCTTGCCCCTAGGCTTGACCTTGACTTCCTCGTCGGTAACAAGCGGTGCCTGATTGGTTTTGGTTTTCCGGCCCGCACGTGTCGCTTTTAAGTCATAGAAAGACCGCCCTTCGGCGATATCCCATTCCTTGTTCCGAACATTGATGAGCCTGCCGTTACTTCCAGGACGGGGGTCCACAACCGAGATAGCCCCGGCGTTGTTTTCGTCGACGAAGTAATCGATTATGATTCGCCCCGACTTCTGGACGGACAACAAGTAGTCATAGATATCCGCCAACTCTTCGTGGCGGAAAGTCTCGTACTCATAAAAAATGCCAGCGTGTCGCTGTAGGGTGCTTCGCTTAGGCAGTCCGCGAAGAAGATTCAGGTCTTCCAGGTCTTCAATAGGGACCACTGGTGAATGTTTGATGCCTTCTTGCCATTTCTCATAAGGCGTCTGATTTCTCAAGCCTGAATGCGGTGTGTGGTGGTATTCATGAACGATGAAGTGCTCTAACTCCTTCAATCTCAGCTCGACTCAATTGTCCGACACTGCTGTTGTGGGTAGGTTGTTTTCGTTATTGCTTGAGCGGCTCTCAAGCGTAAGAGGACATGTGGCTGATGTTCCTTTTACTCCAGTCGGAGTGTCAGCTTTAGTTGCGAAACTGCTTGCCTTGCGCAGTGGTGAAACCCTGTGCGACCCGTTCTGTGGCTCAGGCTCATTGCTTCTGAGTTGCGTAAACGATGCCTTGGAGCGTGATAAAGCTGCGCATAATGCGATGTTTGGGCAAGAACGCAGTCAATCCGCTTGGAGCCTGTCGAAACTCAACCTCTATCTAAATGGCCATGTAAACCATCGAATCGCTTTAGGTGATAGCATTCGTGCACCTCAATTGATCGATATTGAGAATCGGCTTAAGCGCTTCGATGTGGTCGTTTCTCAACCCCCAATTGGCGATACCAATAAGGCGACTTTGCGGCCATTCAGCACATGCTTGCCTCACTCAATCAAGATCATGGCCGAATGGCTGTGATAACTAGCCTGAGCGTTCTGTATCGCGGCGGAAGTGATGGCGATATTCGCCAGCGCTTAATCGAGCACAACCTACTGGATGCTGTCGTAGTTCTGCCAGATCGGTTGCTTCCGAATACGAGCATTCCCATTGCTGTGCTGATTTTCCGAATGGACAAACCAGACGATTCCGTACTCTTCATTGATGCGAGCAATGACTACCAGTTCACCCGTGGACAAAATGTCTTGATCACTGAAAACATCGAGAAGATCACCTCGATTTATCAAGCCCGTGAAGCCAAAACCGAGCAATCACATTTGGCCTCGCTGGAGGAAATTAAATCGAATAGCTTTAATTGCAGCATTCAGCGATATGTCCGCCCTCTGGCCGACGACGAGAATTTCGACCTGGATACATTGCAAAAAGAAGAGCAGACGCTTGTTCGAGAAATCACCGAACTTAGCCACTCAATTAATGCCAGCTTGAAGGATTTAATCCATGAGCTGGTCGATAACAACAATACATAACGAGAAGTACCGAGAATGGACCACTTATCCCACAACAAAATCGTCTCTTTCATCTGGTCAATCGCCGACGACTGCCTGCGCGACGTGTACGTGCGCGGCAAGTACCGCGACGTGATCCTGCCGATGTTCGTGTTGCGGCGCTTGGACTGCCTGCTCGAAGGCACCAAAGATGCCGTGATGGAGGAAGTGAAGTTCCAGCGCGACAACGGCTTCACCGAACTCGACCCGATGGGCTTGAAAGATGCCTCGGGCTATGTGTTCTACAACACCTCGCCGTTCACCCTTCAGAAGATTGTCGATACCGCCTCGAATAACCGTCAGCAGCTGGAAGCCAACTTCAAGCTCTATCTGGACGGCTTCAGCCCCAACGTGAGGGAAATCGTCGACAAGTTCGACCTGCTCCGCCAAGCTAAGCACATGGCTGCCAAGGATGTGCTGTACGATGTGCTGGACAAGTTCGTCTCCAGGCACATCAACCTGTCCCCGGTCGAGGCCATAGACCCGGAAGGGCGCAAGCTCCCGCCGCTGACCAACCTGGGGATGGGCTACGTCTTCGAGGAGCTGATTCGCAAGTTCAACGAAGAGAACAACGAAGAGGCCGGTGAGCACTTCACCCCCCGTGAGGTCATCCACCTGATGACCCACCTGCTGTTCGACCCGGTCCAGGGCCAGCTACCGCCCACCATACTGATCTACGACCCGGCCTGTGGCTCCGGTGGCATGCTGACGGAGTCTCAGAACTATTTGGAAGACCCGGATGGTCCATTCCATGTCGCGCCGGACTCCATATTCTTGTACGGGAAGGAGATCAACGACGAGACCTACGCCATCTGCAAGTCCGATATGATGATCAAGGGCAACAACCCCGAGAACATCAAGAACGGCTCGACACTGGCCACCAACGAGTTTGCAGGCACACGCTTCGATTTCATGCTCTCCAATCCACCTTACGGCAAGTCCTGGAAGGCGGACCACAAGGCCATCGTCGATGGTAAGGAAATACTCGATAGCCGGTTTGAAGTGGTCCTAACCGACTTTCGCGGCAACGAAGAAACCGTACCGGCCATACCACGTTCTTCAGACGGCCAGCTTCTGTTCCTGATGGAGATGGTGGACAAGATGAAGTCCACCAGCGACAGCCCCCTCGGTTCGCGTATCGCCTCGGTACACAACGGCAGTTCCCTGTTTACCGGCGATGCGGGGAGCGGCGAGAGCAATATCCGTCGATACATCATTGAGAATGACCTGCTCGAAGCCATCATCCAGCTGCCGAACAATCTGTTCTACAACACCGGCATCACCACCTACATCTGGGTGCTGACCAGCAACAAGGCGCCCAACCGCAAGGGCAAGGTGCAACTGATCGACGCCTCCAAGCTGTACCGCAAGCTGCGCAAGAACCTGGGCGACAAAAACTGCGAGTTTGCGCCGGAGCATATCCAGCAGATCGTCGGTCTGTACACGACGATGGCGGATGATGCCGGGCAGGACGCCCCAATGTCGAGGGAGGCAGGGATGTCGGGAGCGACCGGCATCTCCAGGGTTTTCCATAACGACGACTTCGGCTACTACAAGGTCACCATCGAACGCCCGAGCCGCAAAGCGGCGCAGTTCACGCCGGAGCGTGTGGCCGCATTACGATTTGCACCGGCTGTCGCTGAACTCATGGAATGGGCTTATGAGCGTTGGGGCGATACGATCTATGACGAACTGAAAGATCACAAACAGGCCATCGAGGACCATCTGGATCGCAAAGACATCAGCCTGACGGCCAAGAACAGGAAGTTACTACTCGACCCGAAAGCCTGGAAGGCGCAGCGCGAACTGATGCAGACCGCCGAAAAGCTCATGGAGGCCATAGGTCAGGAACTGCACATGGACTTCAACATCTTCCGCTCACTGGTCGAAGACACCCTCAAGTTACTGGGCATCAAACTCACCGCCTCGGAAAAGAATCAGATCTACAACGCGGTCAGTTGGCGTGAGGACGAGGCGGAGAAGGTCATCAAGCGGGTCCACAAGCTCAAGGGTGATAAGCTCGAAAAGCTGCTTACCGACCTCTCCTTCGGTGATTTTGAATGTACGGAAGAGATGCTCAGCGATTTTGGCTACTGGCATACCGGCACGACTGGCGAGTACATCGAATACGAAACCGACTCCGATTTGCGTGACACCGAGAACGTGCCGCTCAAGGAGGATATCCACACCTACTTCCTGCGCGAGGTGCGCCCACATGTGGACGAAGCCTGGATCAACCTCGGCGCAACCAGAATCGGCTATGAGATCAGTTTCAACAAGTACTTCTACCGGCACAAGCCATTGCGCTCACTCGAAGAGGTCACCCGCGACATTCTGATGCTGGAGGCGGAAACCGAAGGGCTGCTGAGGAAATTGGTCAGCTTTGGCAGCGACACTCAGGGGGGTACGTGATGGAGCAGTTGGCTTTCCCAAGATATGACGCCTACAAGCCGAGTGGTGCTGACTCTCAACTTTTGTCATATGACCTTCTTACTTACGGTGAAGCTCTGTTGTCTTTGGGGATGCGAGTTCGAGAAGCTCAGGGTGACCCTAATATAGCTAGGTCAGCATTCGAACACGCTGGCGACGCATTGGAAGCAGTTGTTTCGAAAGGGGACCCATCGGATTCCCAAAAAGACTTCATCAGTCTACTTTCGTCTTCGGCGTTCCATATGGCAGGACTATCTGCACGAGCATACTCAATGCTCCATGCGTCGATCAACGAAGGAAATTTGTCACGCATAGAGAAAGCTTTGGCTTTGCTGATCGTGCGTTCTCTGGACGCATTGGAACAGGAGATTGTTACCTGGCGACTTGATGGGTCTGCTAACGAGCAGGCATTAATAAATAGCATTGCTGAGAGTGCGGAAAATGTCGATCAAGACGACGAAACCAACCCAATAATCGCAGCCATCGACGAAGCATTAGAGGAACACTTCTTGTCGGGCTTAGGTACGTATTTGACCGCGTTGCAAACCGGTCAAGTAGAACTGGTGTCTTCAGCTATTTCTATTCTTCGCAATGGTCTTGAGTCAGCAGCCACTTTGAACATGGTTCCGCAATGGTGGTGCTTTCGGCTAGCCAGCCACCTGATCGACGATTTGTGGAAGTCCAGTTTCCATCAGGTGTTGCCGCGAAATCCGCTTGGAGAAACTGAACCAGACTGGCTGGCGTTACGTGATCTGTTCATTGCTTCGATGTACAAACGAAGTCGAGCAGAGATCGAACTCTGGCCATCACAGATTGAAGCCGCCCGACGCACCACTGATTCACATGATGATCTCGTAGTTTCCCTTCCTACTAGTGCTGGAAAAACCCGAATCGCGGAGCTTTGTATTTTGCGCTGCCTTTCAGAGGGAAAGCGGGTTGTTTTCATAACTCCTTTAAGAGCCTTGTCTGCTCAGACAGAAGCTGGCTTGCAACGGACTTTTACACCATTAGGGAAGTACGTATCAGCGCTCTACGGAAGTATCGGTACAAGCTCTTTTGAAAGCGACATGTTGAAAGCCAGGGATATTGTTGTCGCAACGCCCGAAAAATTTGATTTTGCACTGAGAAATGATCCATCAATCATTGATGATGTCGGCCTCATTGTATTGGATGAAGGCCATATGATTGGTTTTGGAGAAAGGGAAGTCAGATACGAAGTGCAAGTTCAACGGTTGCTTAAGAGAGAAGATGCGGATCAACGTCGCATTGTATGTTTGTCTGCGATATTGCCCGATGGCGATCAGTTTGACGATTTCGTCGACTGGTTAAGACGCGATAAAGAGGGTGGAGCAGTCACCTGCGACTGGAAGCCCACCCGAGTTCGTTACGGCCAGATTATGTGGCGCAATAATCGTGCACGTCTGGAACTTGCTGTGGGGGATGAATCTCCCTATGTGCCAACCTTTTTCAATGCGAGGGCGGCTACTAAAGGGACAAGAAAGAAGTTGTTCCCTAACGGCCAACAGGAATTGGTTCTGGCTACGACTTGGCGGTTACTTGAAGATGGCCACTCGGTGTTGATCTATTGCCCCGAAAGACGATCTGTTAATGCTTACCCAGAATTGATCGTTAGATTAAACAAGCAGGGGTTGCTCAATTCCGCTTTAGAACATGATCCAAGTGAGATCGCATCAGCATTGGCGATTGGTCGTGAGTGGTTCGGTAACAATCACCCCATTTTAATGTGCCTGGAACTAGGAGTTGCCATACACCATGGCGCTTTGCCAAAAGCCGTATCGGAAAGAAGTTGAACATCTCCTAAGAAAAAGCATCTTGAGGGTAACTGTCTCATCCCCAACGCTTGCGCAAGGACTAAATCTGACCGCCACAACGGTGATTATGCATTCGATTCAGCATTACCGTAATGGTGAGTATCGGCTGATTGATGTTGCGCAGTTCAGGAACGTTATTGGAAGAGCAGGGCGAGCCTTTGTGGATGTCGAAGGATTGGTCTTATTTCCGATATTTGATAAGCACGATTGGCGGGAAAGCCAGTGGAAAAAGCTTGTCAATGGTGTCAACGAACAACAACTTAAAAGTGGGTTGGCGCTCTTGGTTAATAGATTGCTGACCCGTATGAACTCTTGTTTAGACGAGCCAGGGATAGAGCACCTTCAAGAGTATGTGATGAACAATGCCGCCGGGTGGCAGTTCCCAATGTTGCAAGGAGAGCCTGAGCAGCAAAGAGCACAAGCAGAGGTCGATTGGGAGCGAAATTTAGCTCTACTTGATACGGCTGTTCGTGTTCTGCCAGATAAATTTCGTGCGAGAACGAAGTGCATCCTCGAAAACCATCCGCACTTCGTCATTCCGCGCAAGAAGCCTTGACCACAAAGATGACGAAAGCAGCTCGTCCAATTGGTTCGTAATTTCGTCTAGCTGAAATTCACGTTCGCCAACTAAGCTCAAGATAGCCACCAGCGGCGAGGGTATTTTTTAGCCGGAGTCGGTTTAACCAGCGGAAACAAGCTCGATCAGATAGCGGCTCAGGCAAATGTGCATCTCATAAACGCAAACAGTGGGATTATGACTGCCGATGAAGACCTTGCGGTCGACTCAATAGGAAAATTGGATGAGTTGCTTTTCGAAATCCCGCCATTTCGTCCCGATCCTTTGCCCGTTGATTGGCGGGACATTTTGTCAACGTGGTTAAAAGGTCAGCCGATTGCTGACCATGCTAATGATGACCCTGAAGTGTTACGCTTCATCGAGGATGCCCTGATTTATCGCCTTCCGTGGGGAATGGAGGCTATCCGAGTTCGTGCCGAAGCAAATGATGACAAGGTGACTGACGGGATAAATTTCTGGGACTTTACCGATTATGAAACGGGCTTAGCGGCTCCAGCCGTAGAAACAGGCACGTTGAACAGGTCGGCCGCGTTACTGATGCAGGCCGGATTCAGTTCAAGGACGGGGGCAGTCAAAGCTGTTGCTGACACCCAGGCGACTTTTGATTCGTCAAAAGGTCTGCGAATTTGGCTGGCGTCAGATGCTGTAAGAGAACTTAGCGAAAACGAAGACTGGCCAACGCATGGAAGTCATCGGTTATGGCGTGAATTCATGGAGGGACACGACACGCCTGAAGATGAGGTTTGGTCGATTCAGGATGGGATGCTTCCGGTTGCGTGGGACGACGATGCCTCGATAACTGCCGGAGATACAGTTCAACTGCATTTTGAAATGCCGTATGAGCCGCCAATAGCGCTCAGTCCAGGATTCGAGCCGCTTGGCCGAGGAAAGATGTTTCTGGAGAACAAGCCAAAAGGCATTTTCCGGGCCGTAGTCGCGCCAAATAAAGCTGGGGTCACATTCGAATATCTTGGGCCGAACGACTTAGATTGGCTCTTCTAGGAAGAACGGTACGTCAGAGACTCTTTGATCCCAATGTGGTTGCCCAAGCTCGGTATCTCCTGCGAGTCGCGGTCATTCGGGCGGAACGCCACAGTTCGGTATTCATACCAGCGCAGGAGGACATGTGCGTCTTTCCTAGCGAGAAGCTGTTCTAGCGTGTGAACGCGCACGAGAGGGAAGAATCTCGCTCTATCCGGGAATCTCATTTTCAATGCTGTTTTACAGGAGATAATCCAAACTATGTAAGGTAAATACAATATTTAACATAATATACATTATGCTCACACTTTAGGGGCTACGACGCGCCTCGCTTCGCTCTCCATGGTGCGCATGCATCGATCGAGCGGCGGG
>Ga0256846_1000068_pt1 | contig 44242 bp, 41 predicted proteins | sample TevniametaG_FD_189098 | JGI IMG/M metagenome (GOLD analysis project Ga0256846, IMG submission 189098) | Tube worm associated microbial communities from hydrothermal vent at the East Pacific Rise, Pacific Ocean - Tevnia | ecosystem: Host-associated > Annelida > Integument > Unclassified ...
GTTAATTGAACTGAATTTTATATCAAATCCGTTTGCGGGAGCTATACCTTCAATTACATTAAAATATTTTCCATCTTTTATTTGGGAAATAATTTCTCTCGCGGAACGGATGGGGTTGTTACCAATGGGAGCATTAATTTTTACGTATATATTAAGTGTTCCGAAGATTGCTTTGTATGAAGGGAAATTTAGTGATATTTTTTTTGTAATAGGAATCTTTGCATGTGCATCAAGTGCATAAATTCCCATATATTTACCTTTACGATTGAGTGTATCCCATGCTCTAAGATTTTTTTCGGGGTAGTCTTCCAATGAATTTAAAAGGGAGTATTCACGGTTTAATATATAGCGGAGCGGAAATACAAGGAGGTTTAAAAATCCTCTCCTTCTTGCACTACTGTAAGAGCTTAATATCTCAATCCCCGTAAAATCTTTTATATCCCAATCCGTCCATGGAATCTTGTTATCAAACGGATGTGCTATAAAGGTGAATCCTCCGTTTTTATTTACTTCTCCGATTGCTTCCATGGGTTCAAAAGGGATTTTATATTTCTCAACTTTAAATCCCGCAGATGCAATATGTCCGCTGTCTAAAGAAAATTCAGAGCCTCCGACAATCAGCACGTCATTCATAAAGGATGTTGAATCGGCACTTTTGAGATTAGGTTCTCCATGATCTGTCAAAATAATAAAATCAAGTCCGTTATACTTTGCAGCTTTTGTTATCTCGTTTAGGTCTCCTTTGCCGTCGGAATAATTCGAATGTATATGAAATACACCTTTAATGATATTTTCGGGGAGGGCATTTGTATTGTTGAGCTTTTTAAATGAAAGAGGGGGGTAAATGAATATTATCATTAAAATTAAAAAAGAAATATAAAGAAACTTTCTAATTGGATTTTTCATTGGAAAAATTATAGCACTGTGCTATATAACAGTCAAAATCATATGCGATAAATTTCTTGTTTTAAAGAGAGAGTATTACTGAGTTTTATGTATCATTTGGATACTCAAATGTTCGGATTGAACGGAGTGTAAGTTCGGTTTATAATCAATGTTCATGAAAAGGAAGAGAGTAATATTCAGAGTATTTCCGTTTAATAGATTTACTTTTCCGGTACTTCTTAACGTATGGGAAAAAGCCGGTATAGATAGTTATTTTGATATTGTTATTTCAGAGGGTCGGGTTGCATGCAAAGAGGGTGATATAGTAGTGTACTCATTTATGACACCTCATCTACCGATTATTGCTGAAGAGATATATTCCCTAAAGGACAAAAATGTATTGATTGCAGCCGGAGGTTCTCATATCGACGGAAGTACAGAATTACCTTTAAAGATCGGTGTTAATATTCTGTTTAAAGGATTTGGAGAAGAATCTTTTAAACAATTCGGAAACGATCTGATCTCGGGAAATATTAAAGACGGAGGAAAAACATATTCCCGAAAAGTTAAAACAGATCTTAATAAATACTTACCCTTTTCAAAATATTTCAAAATGGTTCCTCCTCTTGAAATCTTCAGAGGATGCTTATGGAATTGCAAGTATTGTCAAACCGGAACCGCCGACTATTCTTTCCGTTCCATGAATTCAATAGTTACCTTTTTAAAAGGTCTTAAGGAAAAAAGTTTTAAAAGGGTAACCTTTATTTCTCCTTCCGCCTTGGAATACGGATCAAAAATTCCCGGTAAACCTGACCATTCAAGTATTTCCGAACTGTTGGAGACAGTTGCTTCATTTGGTTTTAATTTTTTTGAATATGGGATATTCCCTTCTGAAATAAGACCGGGGACGTTGGATAAGGAATTGGTTAAGATTCTAAAAAAAAATGTAACAAATAAATGGATTACGCTTGGTGCTCAAAGTGGTTCCGATGAGAGGTTAAAAGAACTTCATAGGGGTCACTCTACTTATGATGTAGAATCCGATATTGAGATAGCAAATTCGTATGGATTCAAAGTAAATCTTGATTTTATTATCGGATATCCGGATGAATCGGAAGATGAGAGAGAAAAAACATTAAGTTTTATTCGGAAATTGTCCAAAAGATATAGAGTTAAAATCCATCTTCACCATTTTTTTCCTCTTTCGGGAAGTGAATATCAGTTCCGTCTTCCGACTTATCTTAAAGATGAGGATAAAAAGAATCTTCATAAACTCAATAACGACGGGATCGTAACCGGATGGTGGGAGAAACACGAGATTGCCGTAAAAAACTATTTTGGTTGGCTTAAAGATAACTATCCGGAGTATCTCAACAATTATACGTAAATATCAAAAATGTTGACTTCATCCTTAATTGGTGAGAAAATTCAACTATTGGTAGATATAAATGTTTATTAATTACTCTTCAAAGGAAGTTACGGCAAAAATAGTTTACTATGGAACCGGTCTAAGTGGAAAGACAACAAATCTGCAGTATATTTATTCCGTTACAAATCCACAAGCGAGGGGAGAACTTGTTAGTGTGGAAACCGATATTGAACGTACTCTCTTTTTTGATCTTCTTCCCATAAATGTGGGACTTATAAAAGGGTATTTTACAAAATTTCAACTATACACTGTCCCTGGTCAGATATTCTATGATTCTACAAGAAAAATGGTGTTGAAAGGAGCAGACGGAGTAGTATTTGTTGCAGATTCTCAAGAAGCAATGGAAGAATCGAACATAGAAAGTTTAGAAAATCTTAGGATTAACCTGGCTGAACAGGGTGATGAATTGAGTTCCGTCCCTTTGGTTTTTCAATACAATAAACGTGATTTAAAAAACATCATGTCTATTGAAAAAATGAACAGGATATTAAATCCGGAAAATTATCCTTATTTTGAGGCTGTTTCCACAGAGGGAAGAGGTGTGGTGGAGACACTCCGTGAGATATCCGCATTAACTCTTGATGAAATAAAAAGAGAAATTGACTTTCTTGATACCAAGAGTGGGGTTAGTCCTGAAATTAGTTTTGATATCAATACCGAAAAAGAGATAATTTCAAAAGATGATATTCCTGTTAAAAGGATAAAAACCGATGATGATGAAAAGCATGATATTATCCAAGATGTCAGCCTTCGTGAAGTTGAAGAAGATATAATAGTTTTAGAGGATGAGTTGGAAGTTATTCCCCAAGAAGAGGAAAGGAAACAGGGTGCCGAAGATAAAAAGAGCTATGATTTGTTAGATTCTTTGCAAGGTGATAGTTCACGTCTTACGATTATAAAAAAAATACAATCTGCTGAAAGTTTTATAATAGATATCAAGGATAGTGATTCGAACATCCTTAAAACTATTGATATTGAACTGACTAAAGGAGTAGAGAAGATAAATCTCATATTAGATGTGGAAAAATAGAATTATTTTATTTGTTATGGTTCTTGTTTTGAGTGCAGGATGCTCGAACAGTCTATTTCGGAAAGGGTATAAGTTAAATTATCGAAATCCCATAATAAGAAAAGCAGAGTCGAATTTTTTAAAAGGTAAAGCACTAATAAATGAAGGACGGTCGGATGCGGCGGGTTACTATTTTGATAAAGCTATAAATATATTGCTTAATTCTGTTTCGGATAATCCGGAATTCAGTAGAATTGTAAATGAGTATGTAATAAAGATATCTTCCATAGAGCTCAATCAACTTGAATACAATAATAATATCTCAACCGAAAAGGAAAAAGCTCTTATTGACGAAGTTGTCAATACGAGATTGTTTAAACCTTCACAAAAAGAGATAAAGAAGATTAAACAACTTGCGGTTATATCGGAACCTACATTCTCCATCCCAATTGAGATTAATGATAAGGTCGTATCTTTTATAAAAGCATTTCAGACGGTTCGCCATAAGAGCATTCAGAATGCTCTTGACAGATCGGGAATTTATATCAAAAGGTATAAAGTAATTTTTAATGAAGCGGGTATTCCCGAAGATTTGGCATATCTGCCTATTATTGAAAGCGGATTTAGAACAAACGCATATTCAAGAGCACGGGCTATGGGAATTTGGCAGTTTATAAAAATGACTGCACGATTGTTCGGATTGAGAGTGGATTGGATATTGGATGAGAGAAAGGATCCTGAAAAATCTGCATATGCAGCGGCAAAATATTTAAAATATTTATATGAAAAATTTGATGATTGGTATCTTGCTCTTGCCAGTTATAATGGTGGTCCGGGGAAAGTATCAAGAGCTATTAAGAGGGTAGGAAGTAGAAATTTTTACAGACTTGCCAAAAGCAGATATCTAAGACGTGAAACAAGGAATTATGTTCCGGCTTTTATAGCTTCGCTTTTAATTGCAAAATCGCCCGAAAAATATGGATTTATTGTTAATGAACCTGATAAACTTTACAATAATTCCAAAATTGTAAAAATCATATCACCGGTTAGCTTAAAAAGTGTTTCTGCGTTGCTTAACCGACCATATTCGGAGTTGAAAAAGCTTAATCCGGAGATAGTTAGGGACTTTACCCCTTTTAATAAAAAAGAGTATGAATTGAGAATTCCTATCGGATCCGACGAGTCTGTTTTGGAACAATTAAAAAGATTACCTCCAAAGAGCAGATATTTTGCAGGATGGTACAGAGTGAGAAAAGGGGATAGCCTTTATTCAATAGCAAGAAAATTCCGTACTTCGGTAAGAAAAATAAAAAGAGTAAATAAACTAAGATCCAATCTGATTAGACCGGGTAAAAGATTGCTGATCCCAAGATAGTATAAAATCAATATATTCTTTTTTTAAGTTGAAATAATCCATATTTATGCATATAATATTAAATATATTGAGTTAAATATATTCAACAAGTTTTTAGGGAAGTGAGATGATAGCAAAAATTAATTCTGCGATTTTAAATGGTCTAATTGTAATTATGGCCGAAATTGAAGTTGGGTTTTCAAGAGGAATTCCGGGGATAACGATTGTCGGGTTACCGGATAATGCAGTTAACGAGAGCAAAGAGAGGATAAAGTTTGCAATAAAGAATTCCGGTTTCGAGTATCCGGTAGGAGTAAAGACCGTAATAAATCTATCTCCGGCGGATGTTAAAAAAGAGGGTTCTTCACTTGACCTCCCTATTGCCATGGGAATAATAATGAAAAAAAACTCCGTTGATAGCGATCAATTTAAAGATTATCTGTTTTTCGGCGAATTAAATCTGGAAGGTAAACTAAAACCCGTAAAAGGTGTTCTTAACTATTCTATTGCAGCAAAGCAGCATGGATTCAAAGGAATTGTTGTTCCTTACGAGAATGGAAATGAGGCATCACATGTTAAAGGAATTGAAGTATTTGCACTAAAAGATCTTTCCGAAATCGGAAAATTCATATTCAATAAAGACCAAATTGAACGGTTTTGTCCAACTAAAAATCGAGCTAAAATTAATACTAAGTTTCATAATACCGATTTTAATGAGGTCAAAGGTCAATATCTTGCGAAAAGAGCTTTGGAAATTGCCGCAGCCGGTTCTCATAATTTATTAATGATAGGTCCTCCCGGTTCGGGAAAATCAATGATGGCAAAGGCTTTACCTTCAATCTTGCCTACTATGACCGAGGCGGAGATATTGGAAACATCTCTAATTTACAGCTCTGCGGGACTTCTAAATAATAAAATGGGACTAATATCGGATAGACCCCACAGGTCCCCTCACCATACAATCTCAGATGTCGGAATGAGTGGAGGAGGACGATTTCCCATTCCGGGTGAGATATCCTTAGCACATAACGGAGTTCTATTTCTTGATGAACTTCCCCATTTTAAAAAGACAGCACTTGAGGTTCTTAGACAGCCTCTTGAGGATGGAGAAATATCAATATCCCGTTCTCTTTCGACTTACACATTTCCGGCAAGATTCATGCTACTTGCAGCTATGAATACCTGTGAAGATTCAATGGGAATTAAATCTTCTGAATTTGAGGGATGCAGCGAAGCACAAAAAAGGAGATATTATTCACGGATATCCAAACCACTCCTTGACAGAATTGATCTGCAAATTGAAGTAAATAAAGTTAAACTTGATGAAATAACATCAAATATCCTTTCGGATAGTTCCGAGATAATTCGACAAAGGGTTATGGCTGCAAGGGATATTCAGATTAGTCGTTTCGAAAAAATGAAAAAAAATATTTTTGCAAATGGACAGATGGGAAACAGGGAGATTAAAAAGTTCTGTTTGATCGACTCAAATACCGAAAAGATACTCAAAACGGCAGTGGAGAAACTTGATCTCAGTACCAGAAGTTATTTTAAAATATTGAAGATAGCAAGAACCATTGCCGACCTAAAAAATAGTGAGAACATAGGAGTATCGGATATTCAGGAAGCTTTAAGTTACAGGTCAGCCAATATTTTCAAGTTATAATCTTTTATTTCCTTCTCATTAAGATCTTTTTGATTTTATTTCGAGATATGTTATATTTTTCTTTAAAATAATCGTATATGTCTTCTACGGAGTTAAGATCGGGACTCTCTCCATTTTTTCCCCCTTTACTTCCTTCAATCACAATAACAAATTCTCCCTGAAGTTTTATCTCTCCCAACGTGGAAATATAATTTTTAAGGTTGCCTCTGCAAATTTTCTCATTTATTTTTGTCAATTCCTTTGATATTGAAAAAGTTCTGTCACCAAATATTTCATAAGCGGTATTAAGGAAATTTTTCACTCTTTTCGGTGATTCGTAAAATATAATAGTACATTTCAACTCTGAAAGTGCCTTAAGATAGTTTCTTAATTTTCCTCCCTTTCTTGGTGAAAAACCCGCAAAAAGAAACATATCCGATCTGATACCTGAGTTGGTTATAGCCGGTACAAATGCGGTTGGTCCGGGAAGAGATATTATTTCAATACCTGATTTTATAGCTTTGGTGATCAATATATGACCCGGATCGGAAATTACCGGAGTTCCGGAATCGGTGATCAATGCTCCGTTACCGGACTTTAATAGTTCTATTATTTTGGCAGATTTTTCCTCTTCTTTAGGTTTGTAATAACTGTATAACCGTTTCTTTATTTCAAGCTTATTTAATAATTTCAGAGAATGTCTCGTATCTTCAACAATAATAAAATCAACTGATTTAAGTATGTCTATTGCTCTTAATGTTATATCTCTTAGATTGCCGATCGGAACAGGAACAATATATAGGATCATTGAAATACTATTTTAACCAATCTCTCGGATAACGAAAGTCAATTCCAACTGTTCTATAATGAATTTTTGTTATGGGAGGCATAGTCCTTTTAAAGTGTGACGACGATATCATTTTTTTTATTCTAATAATGTCTTTGGAACTGAATCCCGAAACTTTTAACTCTTTATCAGATGCTCTTTGGTCAATCATCATATATAATATTTTGTCCAAAGTTTCATAAGTGAATCCGATCTCTTCCTCATCGGTTTGATTTTTCCAAAGATCGGCCGAAGGTTTTTTATTTATTATCCTTTCGGGTATTCCCAAATGCTCTGCCATCAGAAATACTTCGGATTTATATAGATCACCGATAGGTAAGAATGCTGCAGCGGAATCACCGTAAAGTGTCGAGTATCCTATCAGAATCTCCGTTTTATTCGAAGTTCCGACAACCAATGCATTTTTTCTTCCTGAAAAATCATAAAGGATGCTCATCCTTTCTCGTGCACATTTGTTCCCAATAAGAGTTTTGTTATCCGTAGGGAATTTTTCAAAATATGGATCAATTGAAGGTGTTATGTCAATAACCTCATAATCGACATCAAATTTGTCACATAAATATTTCCCGTCCGAGAGGCTGTCGGGAGATGATGTTCTAAAAGGCATTAAGATTGCGAATGTATTTTCTTTCCCTATAGCTTTAACGGTTAACGCTAAAACCAAAGCGGAATCAATTCCTCCTGAAACTCCTATTACACCATTCTTAAATCCATTCTTCTTTATCGAATCGTATATAAATTTAACAATTATGTCTGTCGTAACATCAAGATTGATCTCATTCATTGATTATCCTGTTCATCTCTTTTAATATTATATCAGGTTTCTCATCTCTGAGATAATTTGAACCGATTCTGGATCTCCTTATACTTTCATCATCAATTTCACAGTTAATGCATTGTTCATCAAAATATTTCCCCATATTGACTATCCCTTTACCGGAAGAAGCATAAAAAGAACCTCCGCCGAAACCTATTCCGTCCTCAAAACCTGTTCTATTACAAAAAATAAAATTTTGGTGATAATGTATCGAATAAACCTCTCCAAGCCGTTCCCAAAGCTTATGAGATTCAAATCCATTAGGTCCCATTCCCCTGTGAGGACTGTTAGAGACAGATATTATTAAATCCGTATTTTGAAGGTGGTAGAGGTAAGCATTAACCGGAAACAGAATTTCTCTGCATATCAGAATTCCGACGGTTAAATTACCGGTACGGAAAGATTTAAAACTATTACCGGCTTTGAAAATCATCTTTTCTTCAAACATTCCAAAATTCGGAAGCTGAACTTTTTTATGGTTGTGTAATATTTTTCCTTCAGAAAAATATAATGCTGAATTATAAAAAATACCCTGAGATTCTTCAAAAGGGAGACCGATAACAATATCTATATCTTTGCTTAATTCCATAAAATCAATTATGATTTTATCTATATTATCCTTTGGTATGTCATAGATTATATCCTTTAGCTGATAACCTGTAAGGCTAAGTTCCGGAAAAACTATCAGATCAATCTTTTCGTTTATTGCATCTTTTATCTTGGATGCGTGGTAATTGAAATTCCATTCAACATTCCCCAACATGGGAGAGAATTGTACAATTCTTGCTTTCATAAAATAAATATAACATACGAATTCCGTAGTTACAACATGACGGTTTTTTAAAATTATTAATAAATTTCACCGATAATTTTTTTTGTAAATATCGGGTTCGATATATATTTTTCTGATAATTGGGAATTGAAAACGGATCTCGGATTCTATTGCATTTATAAAGTTGCTAACTTGATTTGAATTAAGTCTTTGATCAAATTCTACTTTTGCCGCAAGCAGAATATCTTCCGGTCCCAATTGAAGAGATCTTAGATGAATGACCCTTTTAATGCTCTCTTCGTTTGCGAAAACACTGTTGACTTTATAAATAAGTTCAGGATCGGCACTTTCACCTATAAGTAACGATCTTGTCTCATTTCCAAGAAAAAATGCAACAACTGCAAGTATTATACCTATTAAAATTGAGGCAATGCCGTCAAATATCACAATTCCCGTGAAATGTTGAAGTAAAAGGGCAACTATTGCAACCGATAGTCCGATCAATGCGGCAAAATCTTCAAGAAATATCACAAGGAGTTCGGATTTCTTTGTTTTTTTCAGATAAGAGAATATCGGTTCGCCTTTCCTGTCTATGCTTATGCTCTTGTTGGCTTTAATGAAAGCAAGACCCTCGGCAAGAAATGACAATCCCAAAACTATAAAAGCATATTCGATCTTTTCGACTTTTGTAGGATGATACAGCCTGTGAATACCTTCATAAACGGAAAATACCGCTCCGGCTGAAAACAAGACAATAGCCACAATAAACGACCAGAAATAGAGTTCTCCGGAAAACCCGAAAGGGTGGAGTTCATCGGCTTTTTTCTCTCCCTTTTTTATCCCTACCAATAAGAAAATTTGATTAAAGGAATCGGCAAGTGAGTGAATGGATTCAGCAAGCATTGCAGTGGACCGTGTAATTGCAGAAATTATAAGTTTCATGATGGCAATAAAAAGGTTTGCAAATAAAGCGGTAAAAATAACAGATTTTGAGGACTTCTTTCGTGCCATTTTTTGATTTTATTTCTAAATAATAAGGATGTCAATATTTTGTCGAAAATTACATCCGTTAGGAATCGGTATATTTCAAGACTTACACGTTGACATGGAAAAATCTGTGTGATAATCTCCAAACTCAAGTGTGCAATGGTTCAATAAAAAAATAACATGAATAAAAAAGATATTCTCAAAAGTTTGTTACCGGGGTTCCTCCCACTTGTGATTTTTATTGTAGCCGACTCTGTTTGGGGAACAAAAACAGGACTAATTGTTGCTATACTTGCGGGAATTGTTGAGATAGCATTTTCTTGGTTTAAAAATAAATTCATCGATAAGTTTGTTCTCCTTGATATAGGGCTTATCGTGATTCTCGGAATTGTTTCAATAGTTCTTGATAATCCCATCTTTTTTAAGTTGAAACCTGCATTAATCGAGTTGATCTTTTGTGTCGTTTTGGCGATTTCCATATTTTCTCCGGTTAATGTCATGTTGTTGATGACTAAGCGTTACATGAAAAATATTGATATAAATGAGACAATGGCTGAAGAGATGAAGAGAAGTTTGAGGGTAATCTTTTGTATATTCTCGATTCATACCGGTTTGATTATTTATTCGGCTTTTTTTATGTCAAAGGAAGCGTGGGCTTTCATAAGCGGGGGATTATTTTACATTATCTTCGGAGTTTATTTTATTGTCGAACTTGTTAGAAAAAAAATGAGGATTAAGAGTTGGGCGAAAAAGTATAAAGATGATGAGTGGTTTGATATTGTAGATGAAGAAGGCAATGTTAAAGGGAAGGCTCCGAGGACGTTGTGCCATTCGGGAGGAGGGTTGCTTCATCCTGTAGTCCATCTACATATAATTGATTTTAAAAACAGGATATATCTTCAGAAAAGAGATAGTAAAAAGGAGATTCAACCCGAGAAATGGGACACTGCTGTCGGAGGGCATGTATCGTCAGGAGAGAAAATAGAAGAGGCACTTTTCAGGGAGTCTTATGAGGAACTTGGTATAAAAGATTTTAAACCTTCATTGATCGGACGGTATGTGTGGAAGAGCGATGTGGAATCGGAACTTGTATACATGTTTGTAGCGAGATACGATAAGAATATAGTATTTAATAAGGAAGAAATCGAAGATGGTAAATATTGGAAGATAAAGAACATAAAAGCAAATTTGGAAAAGGGGGTATTTACACCCAATTTTGAGTTGGAGTTTGATGTTTTGATCAAACAGGTTATCAAGTAAACTAATCTAAAATCTTATTTGTTAAATCTGAAATGGATTATATCTCCATCTTTAACTATGTATTCCTTACCTTCAAGTCGGAGTAACCCTTTTTCTTTTGCCTGATTAAAACTTCCGGCATTGAGAAAGTCTTCCCAATTTATTGTTTCCCCCCTGATAAACCCTTGCTGGATATCGGAATGAATTTTTCCCGAAGCTTGGTAGGCATTATCTCCTCTGTTTATTGTCCATGCTTTTGTCTCATCGCTTCCGACGGTGAAAAAGGAAATAAGTTTCATAAGGTCATAACTGTTTTGAATGAAAGATTCTCTCATATATTTATAGTTTTTTAGTCCGTATTCTTCTTCAAAAATCTGCCTCTCATCTTTTTCAAGTTCAAGTAATTCAGTTTCGATTTTACCTGCAAAAACAAGAGTTGCAGTGTTATTTTCGGGAGGAGATTCAAGTTTTTTATATTCGGCATATGAATTTTCATCACAATTAATTATATTCATTACGGGTTTTATAGAAAGAAACTTGAAACCTCTTATCATTAGCAATTCATTTTCCGTTAAATCGATATTTCGAAGAGGTGATCCTCCTTCAAGAACCGGAACGATTTTTTTTAATAGCTCAAGTTCTTTTACCAACTCTTTTTTTTTAATTTTCTTTAAGTCGGATTCCACTCTTTCAATTCTTTTCTCAACCGTTATAAAATCCGTAGTTATAAGTTCTTCTTCTATGGAACGGATATCTCTTTGAGGGTCGATTGATCCGTTGGGATGGAGAATCTCATCATCTTTGAATCCTCTCACCATATGAACTAATCCGTCCGCTCTTCGAATCAGATCAATGAATGTGGAATTCTTTGAATCACCGAAAGAGACCGCACCGGTATCAAGATATTCGATTTTTGCATACACGGGGGGGGTAGAGAAAAAGTCGGCAAGTTTTTTAAGTCTTTTATCAGGTACATTTACTACAGCTTTATGAAATTCATTTGTTGATGCCGAGAATTTTGATAATTCTTCTTTTTTATCTGTCAAAAGGTTAAATAAAAGTGTTTTACCGGTTTTGGGATAACCGTAAATTGTTAATATCATAAGGTAATTATAACCGAAATTGGAGTTCAGTCAACAAATGATGTCAACAGTATTCCTATGCAATATCCGTAATGCTGATTCCGAAAAGATAAGAGTTTATAGTGTAGTAAATAAAATATATACTGAATGCCAAAAGGATGTAACCTACATATTTTGTTACTCGTGCCGTTCTTTTCGGATTGAAAAAATGTTTCATTTTATTCGTAATGAAAACTATAAGGAGGAAATACGAAACAGCACCTGCTGCAACGGCGAAGAAGAAAAAAATTTCATAATTGAATCTTAGCGGAATCTTTATGTCAAGACTCTCAAGAAATTTAAGAGTAATCATCCACGATACCACAGCGAGAGGATTTACTATTACAAGTGTAAATCCTTTAAGAAATGCCCATCTTTTCCTTTTTTTTATTATGATCGTCAGTTCGTCCTCTTTTTTGTTTATCCGCTTTGAATCTCGAAGGGCAAATATTCCAAGACTTCCTGTTATAATGGCGGTTATAAGAAAGAATACCCACTCAAGATTCTGATTTCCGTTTCTGAAAGGTGAAATCCCGAAAAAAGCTGTTAATGCCCAAGTCCCGTCACCTAACGAGGCTCCAATGGCAACGAAGATAGCATGCATGTATTGTTTTTTAAGTGAACTGTTAAAAATTTCAAGATTTACCGGTCCGATTGGAATACATAAAAGAAATCCGATAAAGTAAGATGAGAGATAAAAATAGATTATTGATGACATTTTAGAATTCTAACAGAAAGATCAAAAAATTCAAATCTTATCTTCAGTCTATACTTGAAAAGAGAGATATATTGAAGTATAATATTAAAAAAAAGGAGGATGGATGAAAAAAATTTTAGTTATATCTTTACTTGTTTTTACGTTGGTTGCAGGGGTTTACGGAGATAATTTTAAAAAAGGTGGTAAATATCTCACGGGTCAGATTGGACTTAACTCGTATGCTGTCCCTTTTGGTGCCAGTTTTGGTCTCGGACTTTCAAGTAATATTGAAGTAGGTGCGACATTAATGACATATCTTTTGGGTGGTTGGTCAGCTATTCAGATGAGCGGAGATATGTTCTATCACTTCACGAGTCTTGATATTCCGGTTGATCTATTTGCAGGAGGAAGTATCGGTTATTTCACCAATATCGGCGGAGGTGTGGTATATTCGAGTGGAATTATTTTTATGCCAGGTTTTGGTGCAAGATATTTTCTTAAAAATAATCTTGCGATATCGCTGAGACTATATTTTTCAATTACGAAAGGTTTGTCAGGGGTTGGTTCCATTCTTGGATTGACAATAGTGTTGTAAAAAACCGATTAAAGTTTTTTGAAATATAAGGGGAGCCTTAAAGGTTCCCCTTTTTTTTTTATCATTGTCGTGAAGATATTTATTTCTGAAAATAATTTCTCAAATTAAATTGTTAAGCTTGCCGGAGGGGGGAATCGAACCCCCACGAGGTCGCCCTCCCGGGATTTTAAGTCCCGTGCGTCTGCCTATTCCGCCACCCCGGCAAAACAATTTGGAAAAAATCATATCATATTTCTTTTATCCGAACAATAGCTTGATAAATGCTTTTTATTTTTTTGCATAATCCGAAACTATGGTAAAAACAAGTAAAATAGTATATCTTAAGAAGTGGATTTATCATAGAATTATTACGAATAACGAAGGAGTGTCTGAATGAAAAACTTTAAATTGTTTAAATCTTTATTGATATGTATCTTTGTCTGTCTGTATTTTATTTCTTGCGGGGGAGATACCAAGACCGGTTATGAGCTCTCGGGAACAATTGGTAAAAATGTTGTTTTGGATGACAGTAAGAGTATAATTGCCGAACTTTCGGATTTTGATGGGAAAACCATAGCTACCGTACCGGTAGTGAATAGAAAGTTTTGCTTCAAGGGAAATGTTGAAAAACCTTCAAAAGTTATTTTGAAAATTGATGAACTTTCGATCTTTACCGAATTAATTCTTGAAAATTATTCATATAAAACTACGATTGATAAATACAATACTTACACTAAAGGTGGAATGATACATAAGTTGGTTTATGGATATACTTATAAACAGAAATATCTTGAAGCTAAGAAGAACTTTGAAATTAAAGCAATTGATTTAAAAAAAAAGTTGGATAGAATTGCCGAGAGAGAACTGAAAAATGATTTGAATGATAAAAACAGCGTGGTATTAAGTATAAAAAGGAGCTATCAGAACGGTATATTAAACGGAGATTATCCTGCGTTAACAAAATTTTTTGTTCTGTCCGATAATTATGATCTGAAAACTTACGGTTTGCAAAAAAGATTAGCTATGTTAGAGCAATATGAGAAGGAAATAGGTAGTGATGCTTACCTGAACAAATTAAGGGAGCGTCTTCTTAAATGGAAAAATAGAGATTCAATAATGAGTAAGGGAAAAACTTTTATAAAAATTTCAGAGGTTTCTACCGACGGTAAAAAAGTGGATCTGGGAAAAGTAGTTATGAAAAATAAGTTTACTCTTCTTGATTTTTGGGCAAGTTGGTGTCATCCGTGCCGTAATGAATTTCCGAGTTTAAAAGAAGTATATAAAAAATATCACTCCGAGGGTTTTGAGATATATGCGGTATCTATAGATACGGAGGAAGAAAACTGGATTGATGCGTTAAAAGAGGAAAATGTTCCGTGGATTAATGTGCGTGTATTAAATGGAATAAAATCCGAGAGTGCTAAGAAATATGCAATAAGGGGAATTCCAACCAGTTTTTTGATAGATAAAAAAGGGACTATTATTGCAACCAGAAATGAGCTTTTGGGATATGCACTTGAGAAGAAGCTAAAGGAATTACTTAATAAAAATTAATTGTTTATTTATTTCGTGTTTAATTACATGACAATTTTAATAGTAAAGTGTCGTACAGTGATGGGTGATAGGGTGATTTTATATATGGAAATAGAGTGACGAAACCGTTCATGGTATTGACTTTTTACCTATTTTGATGTAAATATAGCTATATTCGGGAGTATTTCAATGAATAAAAATGAATTGGTTAATGAATTGATAAAGAATACTGACATGACAAAGACCAAGGCTCTTAAGTTTGTTAATTTAATGATAGACACCATTACTGATGAGTTAATGAAGAAAGATGGGAAAATGACTCTTGTCGGTTTGGGATCTTTTAGGACTATCATTAAGAAAAAGAAAAAGGGTAGAAATCCCCGAACAGGAGAAGAAATTGTTATTCCGAGAAGAAGGAGTGTGAAATTTCTTCCGGCTAAAAAATTGAAGGAATCGGTAGAGTGACTTTTAAGTCGCGGAAAAGGCGCGTAACTCAGTTGGTTAGAGTGCTATCTTGACATGGTAGAAGTCGGCGGTTCGAGTCCGCCCGTGCCTATTTATTAAATGGGAAAAGGTAAAAATACTATTTTGTTAAAAGTTGACGGAGAGATAAAAGATCTCTCTTTTTCGGCAAATGAAGGTTCTGAAGTTGTGGAAATAGGAACCGATTCGCCGGAATCATTGGAAGTGTATAGACACAGTTGTGCTCATTTGTTGGCACAAGCAGTTGTGGAACTGTATCCTAATACACAATATGGTGTTGGCCCCGCTCTACACAATGGATTTTACTACGATTTTATTACGGATGATCCGTTTACTCCTGAAGATTTGAAGAAAATAACCAAAAAGATGAGATTCCTTGTCAAGCAGAATATAAAAATCAATAGAGAAATACTAAGCAAAGAGGAATCTATAAAATTTTTCAAAGAGAGGGGTCAGAACTTGAAAGTTGAACTGATCGAAGATAAAGTTCTTAATGACGAAGTTTCGGTCTACTCTCAAGGTGATTTTACGGATCTTTGCAGAGGACCGCATTTGCCGTCAACCGGTTACCTGAAAAATTTTAAATTAACTTCGATTGCATCATCGTACTGGAAAGGTGAAGAGAACGGAATATCCATGCAGAGAGTGTATGGAGTTGTTTTTCCAACCGATGAACAGTTAAAGAATCATTTAAATATGCTTGAAGAAGCAAAGAGAATGGATCATAGAAAATTGGGAAAAGAGCTTGATCTTTATTCAATAAGTGATGAGATCGGAGCCGGACTTGTGTTATGGCATCCGAAAGGTAGTATGATCAGGCATGAGATTGAAAAATTTTGGTTTGATGAACATTTGAAAAACGGATACCAATTGGTAAACTCCCCTCACATTGCAAAGTATGAGCTTTGGAATACAAGCGGTCACAATGGATTTTATGAAAAAAATATGTTTACTCCCATAGAATTTGATAATACCAAATATAGATTGAAGCCTATGAACTGTCCTTTTCATATTGAAATATTCAAGTCAAGAAATAGAAGTTACAGAGAAATGCCCCTTAAATGGGCGGAGCTTGGTACGGTTTACAGATACGAGAGGAGCGGAGTACTTCACGGACTTTTGAGGGTGCGTGGTTTTACTCAAGATGATGCACATCTTTTTTGTACTCCCGAACAACTTGATTCGGAAGTTGAAAATTTGATTGACTTCAGTTTGAGGATGCTTCGTGAGTTTGGTTTTAAAGAGTTGGAAGTGTTTCTTTCAACCAGACCGGAAAAATTTGTAGGAGAAATCTCCGATTGGGAAAAAGCAACCGATGCACTAAAAAAAGCACTTGAACGGTTAGGTGTGAATTATAGTGTTGACCCCGGTGAGGGAGTTTTTTACGGACCCAAAATTGATATAAAAGTTAAGGATCGTTTTGAAAGATCGTGGCAATGTACGACAATTCAGGTAGATTTTAACCTTCCTGAAAGATTTAACCTAAAATATTCCGATAATGACGGTAAAATAAAGAAACCGATTATGATACACAGGGCACTGCTCGGATCACTTGAAAGATTTTTCGGTATACTTATTGAGCATTATGGCGGAGCATTCCCTTTATGGTTGGCTCCGGTTCAGGTTATTATTTTGCCTGTCTCGGATAAAAATAATAAATATTCGGAAAATATTGCGACCACCATAAAGGAGAAAGGCTTTCGAGTTGAGGTTGATAGTAGGAATGAAGGGATCGGAAGGAAGATTAGAGATGCGGAAAATATGAAAATACCCTATATTCTAATTATCGGAGATGAAGAGGAAGAGAAGGGAAATATTTCGTACCGGATCCACAAAAAAGGGGATCAGGGTAAAATAGATATTATGAATTTTTTAAAAGAAATTAACAGGATAAGAGAGGAGAAATGTCCGGAACATGAAATACAATAAACGCATAAAGAAAAAGAGGCTTCACCTAATCAATGAAGAGATAAGAGCTTCAAAAATAAGGTTGATTGACGAAGAAAAAAATCAAGTCGGAATAGTATCTGCTGAAAAAGCATTGGAATTAGCAAGAGAAAAGGATCTTGATCTCGTTGCAATATCTCCAAATGCGGATCCTCCGGTTTGCAGACTTCTTGATTATGGGAAGTATATCTATTCACTTCAGAAAAAGGCTCACGAAGCTCAGAAAATGCAGAGGAAGATTCATATTAAAGAGATAAAATTTACTCCTGTTATCGGAGATCATGATATAGAAGTTAAGTTAAAAAAAATAAAACAATTTCTTGAAGAAGGGAATAAAGTAAAGATTACAATATGGCTCAAGGGAAGACAAAAGAGAAAGCCTGAGATGCTTGACATAATGACCGAAAGAATCGTTGAGATACTAAAGGACATTTCTGATATCGAATCACCGCCAAAGAGAGAAAGGTGGAGTTACCATATTCTTATCGGACAGAAAAAAGGAGGAAATGATGCCAAAACTAAAAACGCATAGAGGAGCAAAAAAAAGGTTTAAGGTAACGGGAAGCGGCAAAATTACGAGAATGAAAGCGAATGCTTCACATATACTTACTAAAAAAAACAGAAAGAGGAAAAGAAACTTAAAGAGTTCTACTGTTGTGGTAAGTGAAGAATATAAGAGAGTAAAAGCTCTTTTACCTTATTCATAGGGGGAAACAATGCCAAGAGTTACGAGAGGAAATAAAAAATTATTAAGAAGGAAGAAGATACTTAAACTTGCAAAGGGATTTTTCGGCACAAAAAAATCAAACTACAGGACAGCCAAAGAAGCGGTAGAGAAAGCGTTAACATATGCTTACAGAGATAGAAGAAACAAAAAAAGAGATTTCAGAAAACTCTGGAATATCAGGATCAATGCCGCTACTAGAGAATATGATTTGAACTATTCAAAATTCATGAATGGTCTTAAAAAAGCCGATATTATACTCAATAGAAAAATATTATCCAATCTGGCAATAAATGATCCGGAAACTTTTAAGATTATTGTTGATAAAGTAAAAGCAGCCTTATGATTGATAATCTCAGAATTGAGATTGAGAGTATAAAAGAAAAGTTATTAAATGAAATAGAAAATATTCAATCTCATGAAGAATTCCAAAAATTAAGGGATAGGTATCTAAGTAGAAAGAGAGGACTACTTTCATCTCTTATGATGAAGTTGAAGGAATTACCGGCAAAGGATAAGCCACTATTCGGTAGTCTGATAAATACTGCAAAGAAATTCACGGAAGAAAAACTCAGAGAAGCCGAAGGGAATCTTGGAACCGAATCCGAAGAAAAAATCGACGGATATTTACCTGAGTTCAATATAGTAGCGGGCAGTACTCACCTTATAACGTTTATAAGGAGATCCATTGAGAATATTTTTCTCAATATGGGTTATCTTATTGCCGACGGACCTGAGATTGAGCTTGACGAAAATAATTTTACACTTCTGAACTTTAAAGAAGATCATCCCGCAAGAGATGAACAGGATACTTTTTTTATAAGTGGATATGATAATTTATTGCTTAGAACTCATACTTCTCCCGTACAAGTAAGATACATGAAGAATAACAAACCCCCTATGAAGATAATATCTCCCGGAAAAGTGTTCAGAAAAGATGAACCTGATGCTACTCATGTTCCGGTTTTTCACCAGATTGAAGGTTTGCTTGTCGACTCGGGGATAACTTTTTCACATTTAAAGGGGACTCTTGAATTATTTTTGAGAACACTTTTTGGAAATGAAACCTTATTAAGGTTCAGACCGGGATATTTTCCTTTTACCGAACCGTCAGCTGAAGTGGATATAAGTTGTTTTCTTTGTTCCGGAGAAGATAAGAAATGTAGAATTTGTAAAGGTAGCGGATGGTTAGAGATTCTCGGAAGTGGCATGGTTCACAGGGAAGTGTTGAATAATTGTGGCATAGATCCCGACAAATTTTCAGGTTTTGCATTTGGACTGGGAATTGAGAGGATAGCAATGTTAAAGTATGGTGTTACAGATTTGAGGTACCTCTACGAGAACGATCTTAGATTCAACAACCAATTCGGGTAAAAAATGAGAATTAATTTAGAGTATATAAAAAACTTCATTGATCATAACTATACTAAGTCGGAACTAAAAGAGCTTCTTGCATCAATAGGTATAGAAGTTGCTGAAATGATTGTCTTGAACGGGAAAGATATTTTTGAAGTGGAGATTACACCTAACAGACCCGACTGGTTATCACATTACGGAATTGCAAGAGAAATATTTGCGAAGAATACAAAATTAAATTTAAAAGATATTGTTGTAGAACATAAGTCGGAAGAGGGGCAAAGTGAATTTAAAGTAGTTATAGAGGATAAAGAAGGGTGTCCAAGGTATTCCGGAGCTATACTTAATAATGTCAAAGTTGAGGAATCTTCACCTTCACTAAAGTTTTTAATTGAAAGTTTCGGGTTACGGTCGGTCAACAATGTTGTTGATATATCAAATGTGATTTTAATGACATATGGACACCCGATTCACATCTTTGATCTTGAAAAAATCAACGGTAAGAAAATCATCATAAGAAATGCGGAACCGGAAGAAGAATTGATCCTTCTTGACGGTGAAAGAAAAACGCTGGATGATTCCGACCTCGTTATAGCGGATATAGATAAACCGATTGCTCTTGCCGGAGTCATGGGCGGGGAGTTTTCAAGTGTAACAAACGAGACGGCTAATATATTCATTGAGAGTGCATGGTTTGCTCCTTCCAGAATAAGAAAAACTTCAAGAAAATTCGGAATGAAAACCGATGCTTCTTATTTGTTCGAGAGGGGAGCTGATATTGAAAATACAAACCGTATAATTGATTTGACAATTCAACTTATTTTTAATGAATTGAAAAATAATCCCGATATTATTCAATATTTTGATCTATATCCGGTTAAACATAAAAAACAATTTATAACTATGGGAAAAAATTTCCCAGACAAGTTTACGGGAATTGAAATTCCAATGAATATTTCTTTGGAAATACTAAAAAATCTTGGATTCAATGTTAAAGATGAAGGAGAAAAATGGAATATAGAAGTTCCTTCCTTCAGAGTGGATATAAACGGACATGAAGATATCGTGGAAGAGATCATAAGAATTTACGGGTATGACAAACTTGATTCCACTATCCCGAAAACGGTAAGTAAATCGGTAAAAAGTTATAATAAAAGAGATTTACTTGAAAGATTCAGGAATCATTTTATTTCAAACGGGTACAGTGAAGTGATTAATTATAGTTTTCATACCTTAAAAGATAATTCTTTCTTCGGAAATGAAAATTCAAATGTTGAAATAAAAAATCCCATAGGTTCCGATTATGCCATTATGCGAAATTCTCTTATCCCGGGTATCTTAAAAAACACCGCAACAAATTTCAATAATGATTTCAAGAGAATATCTTTGTTTGAATCAGGAACGGTTTTTTGTAAAAAAGGTAATGAATTAATTGAAAAAGAGCTTTTCTGTCTTTCCGTTTCCGGATTTGAATCCCTTCCCAACTGGAAGGACGGAAACGGTCGTATTTTCGATTTCTTTCTGTTCAAATCTCAGGTGATGGCATTTCTAAATAATTCAGGTTTTGCCGTTGATCTGAAACTTTCAGATAAATACACAAATTTTCTTTGTTCATCATATAGTTTTGATATTGAAATAGACGGGGAAATAGTTGGATTTATAGGAGAGATCGGGGAGTCGGTTATTAACTATTATAAGATTGACAATCCTGTTTTTACTTGCCAGATTGACCTCGAACTTATTGCTGACAAGAGAGAAGAGAAAAAATTTAAGCTTTGGAATAAGTTTCCTTATGCTATAAGGGATTTTTCTTTTCTTAGTAGTAGGGATGTTAGTTATGATCAAATAAAAAAAACGATAGAAAAGCATAGACCTGAAGATCTCGAAGATTATTCTCTAACGGATCTTTATGAAGGAAAGGATATTCCCAAGGGTAAGATCAGTATGCTTATGAATTTTAGATATAGAAGTCTTGAAAAGACTTTGACAAATGATGAAGTTAATGAATTGCATAATACCCTTGCTGGAAAATTGATTGATGAATTAGGGGTTATTCATCGTTAGGGAGAAAAAAATGAATATTGAGGATCTTAACAAACTTGAGGAAAAGGTAAAAAAGATGGTGACCAATCTGGAATTGCTTAGAAATGAGAATGCTGTTTTAACTGAAAAACTCAAAGACCTCAGAAATGAAAGTTCAATTAACAATACGGAAAAAGATCAAATTAAAAAAAGAGTTAAATCGCTGATAAAGCTTATCGAATCGATAGAAGATGAAAGTTAAAGAGATTGATGTATCAATTCTCGGGAAACCTTTTTCCTTTGTAATTTCAGGAAAGATTAATACCGATGACTTTCTTGAGATAATAAATTATGTAGAAGATAAATATTCAAAAATAAAAAACAGTACTGAGGAGAATGATATTTTTCGACTCGGACTCCTTACTTCCATAAATTTAACAGAAGAATTTTTTCATTTAAAAAAGGAAAATGCAAAACTCAAATCCATTTTAGATAATATTGATTCAATTGTTTCAAAAGAAGAGAGTAAGGAGTTGGGACAGATAAGTTTTTCAAAAAAAGGAAAGATGGAGAAATCAAATGGGTAGTATTAATATAGTATCGATAGTAATAGGAGCGGTGATATCGTTTGTACTGTTCTTTGTTTTGAGAAAGGTAATATTTGCAAAGGATTTTAATAAAATCAATGAGATTGAAAATGAGTTGAGAAAGAAAAATGAGCAAGAGATAGAAACTCTTAAACATAAGATAAGCCTTGATTTGAAGGAAGAGTTTATTTCCTGGAAAAATGATTATAATAATAAACATAGTCAGAGGGTTAATAAGCTAAATGAGTTGGAGCGAAGACTAATACAAAAAGAAGAAAATCTCGATAAAAGGTATTTGAGCTTAGATAACAAGGATAGAGAGATTAAGAAAAGGGAAAATGATAACAGATTGAAAGAGGAAGAGTTTGAAGTTATCAGACAAGGACTTGAAAAATTGACATCCGAAGCAAAAGAGAAGCTTGAAAAGATTTCAGGCATGACGGAACAAGAGGCAAAAGATGCGATCATTAAGGAATTGGAAAATGAAGCGAAAATGGATGCTGTTAAATCGTTAAAAGTTGTTGAAGAGGAGTACAAGGAAAAAAGTTCTTTGCTTGCAAAGGAGATAGTATCAACTGCAATTCAAAGAATAGGTACCGAACATATAATGTCTTCTGCCGTTACTGTAATTGATCTTCCCAACGATGAAATGAAGGGAAGGATTATCGGAAGAGAGGGACGAAATATAAGGGCACTTGAAACAGCGACTGAAGTTGATTTTATTGTAGATGATACTCCTGAGGCTATTATTGTCTCTTCTTTTGATCCCATAAGGCGGGAAATTGCAAAGAGGGTTCTCGAATCTCTTATTAGTGACGGAAGAATTCATCCTGCGAGAATTGAGGAAGTGGTTGAGAAAGAGAAAAATAATTTCGATTCCTATTTGAGAGAAGTAGGCGAAAATGCCGTTATGGAAGTGGGGATCCCTGATCTGAATCCAAAACTTTTTCTATATCTTGGTAAACTGAAATACAGAACATCTTACGGTCAGAATGTGCTTCAGCACTCCAAGGAAGTAGCGATGATTGCTACATACATGGCAACAGAACTCGGTGTCGATATAAGTGTAGCAAAAAGGGCCGGATTGTTACATGATATCGGGAAGTCTATTGATAGAGAAACCGAAGGTACTCACACTAAATTATCAGTTGATCTCGTTAAGAAATTCGGGGAATCAAAAAAAATTCAGGATGCGATTGCTTCACATCATATGGATGTGGATTTCACGTCAATTGAGGGTGTCCTTGTTCAATCCGCTGATGCAATTTCGGCAGCGAGACCCGGAGCAAGACGTGAAATGTTTGAATCATATATAAAAAGACTTCAGGAACTGGAAGAGTTGTCCGTAAGTTTCCAGGGTGTAAATAAAGCCTATGCTCTGAGAGCAGGAAGAGAAGTTAGAGTGATAATTGACTCTAACGAGACTGATGACAATAAAACATTTATGATTTCAAAAGATATAGCAAAGAAAATTCAGGAAGATATGGAATATCCGGGACAAATAAAAGTTACGGTTATCAGAGAAATCAGAGCAACGGAATATGCAAAATAGTTCGGTTATAACAGTAGTATTCATAGGAGATGTTATTGGGAAACCCGGGAGGCGAATACTTGAAAAGCATCTGTATCAAGTTAAATTAAAATATAAACCCGATATGGTTATTGCTAACGGTGAAAATTCCGCCGGAGGATTGGGAATAACGGAAAAGACCGGAAATGAGTTATTTAGAGCTGGTGTTGATGTAATAACAGGTGGGAATCATATGTGGGACAAGAGAGAATCTTATGATTTCCTAAGTTCTAATAGATATATTGTTAGACCTATGAACTATCCTGATCAAGTTTTCGGCAGGGGTTTTTGTGATTTCAAAATAAGAGACGGACTTTTTGTAACCGTAGCAAATTTGCAGGGAAGAGTTTTCATGGAACCGGTAGCGGAAAATCCTTTTAATTTTATTGAAAAATGGTTAAAAAGTGTTAAGTCAAGAATAGTTATACTCGATTTCCATGCGGAAGCAACAGCAGAAAAACAGGCAATGGGATTTTTTCTTGACGGGAAAGTCAGTGCTGTTCTCGGTACTCATACTCATGTTCCGACTGCTGATCTTAGAATCCTTGCAAATGGGACAGCATATCAGACCGATGTGGGGATGACAGGATCTCTTGATTCCGTAATCGGCATGAAAAGGAAACCTGTTATTGATAAATTTCGGACGGGGATAAATCAGAGATGGGAAGTAGCTAAAAAAAATGTGGTTTCCGACATGGCAATTATTAAAATTGATATTTCTACCGGAAAAGCTTTGGAAGTCGAATCTTTAAGGCTTTTTGAAGATAAAGTCAATTGTCTGCAAGTATAAGAGACATTGCTTCTTCTCTGGTGGCGTCTTTTTCTCTGAATAGTCCTCTTACAGCGGATGTAATGGTTATTGAACCGGGTTTCTTTGCACCTCTCATTGTCATACAGAGATGTTCAGCACGGATGACTACCATTACTCCTTGAGGAGAAAGTGATCTGACCAAATAGTCCGCAATTTCCTTTGTAAGTCGCTCTTGCAACTGAAGTCTTTTTGATAAACAGTCAACTAACTTTGCTAAAGTATTAAGTCCGATTATTTTTCCATCTCTCGGAATATAAGCTATGCTTGCATTTCCTGAAAATGGAAGCAGATGATGCTCGCACATTGAATAGAGAGGAATATCTTTAAGAATAACCATCTCTTCATGACTCTCTTCAGAGAGAGCATTTAGGAATTCAGCAGGATCGCTATTTGTTCCTTCAAGAATTTCCAGAAACATGTCGGCTGTACGTCTCGGAGTCAGTTTAAGTCTCTCATCATTCTTGTCTTCACCAATTCCTTCAAGAATAAGCTCTATCCCTTTTTCGATTTTTTCCCTGTCGGTTTTATTATTTACCATTTTTCCTCTAAGTTATGATGTATTTATATATCATAACCAACCTTTCCGTCAATAGGCAAGCGATCCAATATGGGGGTGACGATGTGCTTTAGGAAAGGAAAAGTTAATACTTGAAATATATGTTTATCTCAAATTGTTGGCAAATTTTTTAAAATCTTTGTCCGCATGCTCAAAAAACATTTTGTATCCTTCACAAAGATATGAAATTTTTTCCCCTGTCATCATTCTATTCTTCGGGCAATCGTCGAAACATTTTGATACCCATTTGCATTTTTCACACTTTGCCGGAAGATTTTTTTTTACTTTTCCGAATTTATTTTGTTTTTCCGAGTTGAGCAACTCCAATAAATTATCCTTATTTAGATTGCCAAGTTTCTGTTTTGGGTCAACAAAAAAATCACAGGGATAAATATCCCCGTTGTGTTCGACTACCAAATATTTACCGCATTCGGACATTAAATTGCAGTCGGGTGATTCCATCCCCAAATAAGTGTAAAAAACCGATTCGAAAAATCTGATATAAATATTCGGTTTCCCGTTTGAGAAATCTTTTTTCCACATATCGAACAGATTCGATAAAAATTCCCCGTATTTCTTTGGATCAACGGAAAATTTGCTTATTTTATCGGTTACAGGATCAATATCTACGACCGGAATGAACTGCATATGGGTAAATCCGATTCCTTTTAGAAAAGTATAAGTTTCTTCAATGTACTCTGAGGAATGATCGTTAACTACGGAAAGTGAGTTTACTTCAACTCCGCTTTTGAGAAGTAGTTTTGCGGAATGTTCAACTCTTTTGAACGTGCCGTTATCGGATGAGTCTCTGCGATACTTATCATGAACATTTTTGTTTCCGTCAATTGATAATCCGACCAAGAATTTGTTGTTCTTAAAAAACATTGCCCAATCTTTATTTAATAGAATTCCGTTTGTTTGAATACTGTTAGTAAATCTATCTTGACCGTATTTTTTCTGAAATTTCATAACTTCTTTAAAAAAATCCAGTCCCATCAATAACGGTTCTCCACCCTGCCATCCGATATTAATGCTTTCAATGCTTTGTTCCGCTGCCTGCTTTATCATTTTCTCGACTGTTTTCAAATTCATCCTTTTTTTACCGGAATTAAACAGTTTTCCCTTTTTTAAATAAAAGCAATAGTCGCATGAGATATTACAATCCGGTCCGGATGGCTTTATAAGTAAAAAATTCAAGGGTTTTGTAAAAGTGAAACCGATTTTAGCACTTTTAACCATATTTTTAGGGTTAATATATTTTATATTCGAATCCGATTTTAATTTATCTACAAAATCTTCAATATATTTTTCTGTCCTTTCTTCCTGTAATTCTTTTAATATTTGCTCACTAACCTGTTCAAATGGTGCAATTTTCGGAGGCGATATGTCATATACCTTAGCGATATGAAATCCGAATTCCGTTTCAAATATTTCAGATGTTTCGTTTTTTTTAAGTGAAAATACCGTATTTTCAAATGCTTCCACCATCTCACCTATAGAAATATAACCCAAATCCAACCCGTTTCCCGAACAATCCGAATACTTACCACCTACCTTTTCAAAACTTACTCCGTCTTTAAGTTCCTCCTCAGCTTTCTTCATTAAATCATAAATTTTATTGATCTCACTTAATGATTTTTTTGTCGGATGTTTGACTATGTGCTTAACGTGCCTTTTTTCAGAAATCATAAATTTATTTTTGTTTTCTTTATAGTAATCCTTTACTTCTTTTTCAGTTACTAATGGAGCTTCTTTTTTTATTTGAATGATTAATTTGTCGATTTTTGATTGAACTCCATCCGTATTCTCCTTGAGTTCATCCTCCGAAATAGAAATTGTTTTAAGAGCGTACTCTTTTAAAAGTACCCGTTCCGTAATATTTTCCAATGCCCAGTTAAATAAGGTTTTCTCTTGCTCTTGTATACTTTGATCAGGGAAAGTTTTCGCATACTCAGCTCTCATATAACCCGTTTCGGTTTTTATTTCCTGATCTGTTATCAGTGTCTTATTGACAAAAAGCGGCATTGATACCTATTTATCTCCAAGTTGCTTGAACTTAAATTTCTTAAGCTTTGCAGGTATATGTTCTTTATCCATTATTATGCTTATTTTTTTTACAATTTCCTTGTTCTTTTGCGAAACATCATAAGTCTCGGACGGATCTTTACTCAGGTCGTACAATTCGATCTTTTTGTTTCCTTTGAAAATATTTTTTCTAATTCCTTTCCATTTACCCATTCTAACCGCTTGCTGACCGCCATATGACGGGAATTCCCAGTATAGAGATTGATGATTTTGCTGTTTACCTCTGTTGAGAAGAGTTGGTAAGAAACTTATCCCATCCGAAATCTTGGGTATCTTTTTTCCGGCGACATCACATAAAGTCGGCAGAACATCGTAAAAAGCGGAGATATGATCGGTACTGGTTCCTGGTTTGATTTTCCCTTGCCAGCTTGCTATCATCGGCACTCTGATCCCACCTTCATGAAGAAAACCTTTACCCCGTCCGTACTTTTCTCCGAAAATTCCTCCGCTGTTAAAAAATTCCGTATCAGCTCCACCTGTATAAGTGGGACCGTTATCTGAAGTGAAAATTATTAAAGTATTTTCAAATACACCTATATCTTTAAGCTTCTTGATGATTTTTCCAACATCGGTATCAAGATAAGAGATCATTGCAGCATAAGTAGCTCTTGGATATTGACATGGGAAATAGTATTTACCGGAATAGGGTTTTTCATCTCCGATAATGTTTCTGTATTTCTCAACAAGCTTTTTAGGTGCTTGTAACGGCAGGTGAGGTAGGGGAGTTGCATAGTATAGAAAGAATGGATTCGATCTGTTTTCCTCAAGAAAATTAAGTGCTTCTCTGCTCATAAGATCAGGTGAATATTCATTTAAAGTAAAGTTTTCATAACTTTTCGGATCATTGGGATCACTTCCTTTTTTTAATGGTGTACCGGGTTCAATGAGTTTGTTTTTTAAATGTATTTTTTTATTGTTCTTCCACAGATGTTTTGGGTAGTAAGTATGGGCTTGTCTTTGACAGTTGTATCCGAAAAAGAGATCGAAACCTTGTTTGTTAGGAGAACCTTCCGAATATTCAGGACCTAAACCCCATTTTCCTATGCAGGCCGTTTTATATCCGCTCTGTTGCAATAATTTTCCTATTGTGACGGTATCAGCCGATATCGGTCGCTGTCCTTCAAGGTGAATATTTTCACTTGCTGCTGAAAAATCCCAAACATCTCCCCTTTCCGTCCATTCGTCATTTCCTCTTATATATGAATGACCTGAGTGTAGTCCGGTCAACAAAACACATCTCGAAGGAGCACATACCGGTGCACCCGAATAGTGGTTTGTAAAAACTTTCCCTTCTTTGGCCAATTTATCAATATTCGGTGTCTTGATTATTTTTTGACCGTATACTCCCAATTCACCGTATCCCAAATCGTCAGCCAGAATATATACAATATTAGTTTTTTTTGTTTCACCGGATTTTAGTGACGTGCTACTAAGTATTCCGTAACTGACTAATAATCCGGTTTTTTTCAGAAATTCTCGTCTTTTCATTATTTTCTCCAGATAATATATTACTTATACATCAGAAATGGTCGTAACGTCAATTTTATAAGAAAAAAAAAATAAATATTGACAAATCAAGATAAATATTCTATATTGTAATTGACCGAACGGTCGGTCAATTAAAATGTGTGCATTAAAAATAGACAAAGAAAAAAAAAGAGAAGAAATCCTTCTCGCTGCCTTATCCGAATTTTCAGAAAAGGGTTTTTCCAAAGCAACCATACAAAATATTGCCGATAAAGCCGGAATCGGGAAAGGGACTATTTATGAATACTTTAAAAATAAGAATGAAATAATCGATAGCTCATTCAGGTATTTTCAAAAAGATTTGGAAGTTGATTTGGAGACTCTTCTTTTATCTAAAGAAAACGGTTTCGGGAAATTAAAAAATATTATAAGCATTGTATTAAAGCAATTGAAACCCGGAAACAGTGAAAACATGCACCTGATGTTTGATTTCTGGGCTGAAGGGATAAAGGGAGGAGGGAAAGGTCTTATGCTAAACGAGATGAATAAGTTATACGGCTTATACAAATCTCTTTTGGCGGATGTTTTAAAAGAAGGGATTGAAGACGGAAGTATAAAAAAAAATATTGACCCGTTTGAGCTTTCAAGTGTTCTTATCGGAATGCTTGACGGAGTGATGGTTCAATGGATACTAAACGAGAGTATAATAAATGTAGAAAAAATTGAGGAAAGTATAGTGAATTTAATTTTTGAAGGAGTCGGAACAATATCGAAAAATGAGGAGGAATCCAAATGAAAAATTTTAAATCCATATTTGCTTTTTTGTGTTTAATCGGTTTTATGATTTTAACGTTATCTGCTAAGGATAATGCGAGGGCAAGGGAGATTGTGAACAAGGTAGATGACCTGTATAGGAGTAGTTCCAGTTACGGTTTATTTGAAATGGAAATTATCACTCCTCATTGGAAAAGGAAATTAAAGATCAAATCGTGGAGTTTGGGGAAAAAGAAAACATTTATGAGGATACTTGAGCCGAAAAAGGAGAAAGGAATGGCTACCTTAAAGATCAACAGAGAGATGTGGAACTATCTTCCGAAAACCAATAAAGTAATGAAAATTCCTCCTTCAATGATGATGGGGTCATGGATGGGATCCGATTTCACAAATGATGATCTTGTAAAAGAGTATACCTATCTTGAAGATTATGATTTTGAAATAATTAAAATCAAAGGGGAAAAGGAATCGAATACTTATGTTAAATGCATTCCCAAGGAAGGATTACCGATAATATGGGGACATGTTGTAATTGCTGTCAGGGAGGATAGGAATATTCCTGTTTGGCAAAAATATTATGATGAAAAAGGGAATCTTATGAGAGAGCTTTATTTTAAAGATGTAAAAATGTATGGAAAAAGAGAAGTCCCTTCGGTTATGGAACTGATCCCATCAAAAAAGAAAGGACGTAAAACAATAATTCGTTACATAGAGGCAAAATTTGATATAAAACTTGACAAGAAAATATTTACTTTGAGAAATTTAAGAAAAGGGATTTGAAATGATTATTTTAAAGATTGCATTTAGAAATATTTTTAGACAAAAAAGGAGAAGTATACTGACGGCTCTAAGTATGTTCGGAGGTTTTTTCTTAGCATGCTTTTTTATTGGATATTCGGACGGAGCGTATAATCAGATTATATCTATGTTCACAAGAAACAATTTAGGACATATTCAGATTCATGAAAAATCGTATCTTGATAAACCTTCACTTTACAAGACGGTGGATGATTATAAAGTATTGTATAAAAAATTATCTGAAATAGAGGGCGTGGAATCCTATTCACCGAGAATTTATTCTGCAGGAATAGCATCGGTTGGTAAAAAAAGCTCTGGTGTGAAAATAACGGGATTGGATTTGAAAAAAGAGATTCGGACGACAAATTTTGATAAGAAAGTTTTTTCCGGTAATTTGTTTAGTTCCCCGACAGCAAATGAGGTTATTGTTGGTGAGGGACTTGCCAAGGTGTTAAAAGCCTCTCCGGGAGAAGATTTGATTGTTGTAAGTCAAGGTGCGGACGGTTCGATAGCAAATGACTCTTATAGAATTATAGGATTGTTAAGAAGCGGAAATGAACTCGAAGATAGGATGACAATTTATATTCCTCTTGAAACGGCACAGGAGCTACTGGTATTGAAAGGGAGGATTCACGAAATTGCCGTTACCGTGAAAAGTCTTGGGAGTGTGCAGGACATGAACGGTGTTATAAAGGAGAAGATAAATTCGGATAAACTATCCGTTGTCCCCTGGCAGGTTTTTGCAAAGTCATTCTATGATGCTATGCAAGCTGATGTAGCAGGTATGTGGGTTATGCTTTTAATCATAATGTTTGTTGTTGCGGTAGGTGTACTAAATACCGTTCTTATGTCGGTACTTGAACGGAGGCGGGAATATGGTGTTCTGAAAGCTATGGGAACAAAGCCGAGAGATATAATAAAATTAATACTTTTGGAGATTAATATTCTCGCATTATTGTGTATTATTCTCGGTTCAATTGCGGGATTGGCAATAAATTATATTTTCTCAAAACATGGTATTACACTACCGGAACCTATCACCTACGGTGGAATGAAATTTCACCAAATGACTTCAGAGATAAATTTAAGAAGCTTTATTATCCCTGCATTTATTGTTGTTTTATCTGCTACTTTTGTGGGTTTTTTCCCTGCATTAAAAGCAGCAAGGACGGATCCGTCGAAGGCTATGAGGACATATTGAACACTATCGGAGGATAAAATGAAGTTCTATCTAAAATTAGCATGGAAAAATGTTTTGAGAAATAAGAGGAGAACCATTATTGCGAGTATAGCAATAGGAGTCGGACTTGCATCCCTTATTCTTACGGATGCTTTCATGATAGGGATGAAAAACAATCTTGTTAATTCGGCTACTTCCACATTACTTGGAGAAGCTCAAATACATAGCAAGAATTTCAGGATAAGTCAGGATGTGGAAAAAACTATTTTAAAAAAGGATGAGGTTATTAAAGAACTTAATTCTGATCGGGAAGTACAATCATTTAGTGAGAGAGTTGTATCTTTGGGAATGATTACGTCTCCGTTAACAGCCGAATCAGTAATACTTTATGGTATAGATCCAGAAAAGGATAAATATCTTTCAAAAATTGATGATAGAATTGATAAAGGGACCTATTTTGGAAATGTCGGCAACAGGGAAATTATTATAGGTAGTAAACTGTCCGAAGTGCTTGAAGTTTCCATAGGTGATAGAGTTGTTGTAACCGTGGCACAAGCGTTCAGCGGGGATTTATCGCAGGAGATGTTTAGGATAAGCGGAATTTACCGTTTTAATGTAAAGGAAATGGATAGCGGAATGATTTTTGTAAGGAAGAAAAGGGCTCAGGAAATGTTGAATCTCGGAGATGAAATTCATGAAATAGCCATTAAATTCAACAATTTAAGATTTGCAGAGAATAAAAAAAACATATTTTGGGAAAAGTATAGTACGAAAGGAAATGAAGCGGCGAGTTGGACGGAGTTAATGCCGGAGTTAAAAAATGTATTGGATATGACCGATATATCTCTTTATATGATGGGTGGAATCCTATTTCTTGTTGTTATATTCGGAATCATTAACTCACTTTTTATGTCTCTATATGAACGGATGTTTGAATTCGGAATACTAAAAGCGGTTGGGACACGTCCTTCGGGCCTAAGGAAACTGATTATATTTGAAGCGGGATGGTTGGCGATTATCAGTTGTGTGATCGGAATCTTATTAGGTTTTGTAGCAAGTATCATTTTGTTAAAGTATGGAATCGATTATGGGGGAATAGAACTTTCCGGTGCATATATTCATGAAAAAATATTCCCCGTTATGAATATCAGACAATATATCAAATATCCGTTATTTGTGTTTATTATTACGGTTGTAGTCGGTATATATCCTGCTTTTGTAGCAGGAAAAATGAAGGTTATTGATGCCTTACGAAAAAGTATGTAAAAAAATGAAAGGAAAATCGGAGATGGTTATCTCAATGTTTAAATGGAGGATATAAATGGAGAAAAAAACAATTATTTCAACGGAAAATCTTGTAAAAACATACAAAGATAATGGAATTGAGTCCAGAGCTGTTAGAGGGATAGATTTAAAAATCGAATCGGGAGAATTTACCGCTTTGGTCGGACCATCGGGGTCGGGGAAGACCACATTTCTGAACTTAATATCGGGACTTGATACACCGACTTCAGGAACAGTTCTGATTAACGGAAAATTGATATCTGAAATGAAAGGGAATGAGTTATCGGATTTCAGAAGGGATAATATAGGATTTGTTTTTCAATCGTACAATCTCATTCCGGTATTGACTGTTGAGGAAAATATAGAATATATTATGTTGCTTCAGGGTGTTTCAAAAGAAGAGAGGCATGAACGGGTTATAGCCATACTTGACAAAATTGGATTAAAAGGTATGGAGTCAAGAAGACCGACACAACTTTCGGGCGGGCAGCAGCAGAGAGTGGCGGTTGCAAGAGCAATGGTATCGAATCCCTCTATGATCCTTGCCGATGAACCAACGGCAAATCTTGATTCCAAGATCGGTTCGGAGTTACTTGAAATGATGGGAGTTCTTAATGAATTGACCGGAATGACTTTTTTATTTTCCACACATGATGAAATGGTCATGGAGAGAGCGAGAAGACTTATCACCCTAAAGGACGGACTTGTAAAAAGCGATGAGATCAGATAAAAAGAGTAACATTGTAGTATTTTTGCTTGTCGTGTTTCTAACGACTATGCCACTGCTCTCATCCGGATTAAGTTTCTCAGGTTATTACAAATCTTTTTTTAATTTATTGATACCCAAAAGTATTAAGATCGGAGATGAAAACAGAGATATTCCCGACCTCGGAATGTTTTTAAGCAAGATCAGAATAAAGATGTCCTATAGTCCGACGGACTGGTTATCTCTAAAAGCTGAGTATGAGGTTTCTCCGACGGTTCTTGATTTGAAGGAATTGAGTGGTTTTCAATTGGTAACGGGTGCTAATTCCCCGAAATATAGAATTGTTGACCTCCCGAAAAAAATGTATCCGAATGGAAATGATTCAAAAAGTGATTTTTTTATTAATCAGAACCTTGACAGATTTTATGCTTCAATATCATTCAACTTTGCCGATGTTTATATAGGGAGACAGGTTATTTCATGGGGGAGTGCATACGTAATAAATCCGACGGATATAATTTCTCCTTTTAGCTTTAACGATATTGATAAAGAGCAGAAATCCGGAGTTGATGCAATAAGGGTAAGAATTCCTCTCGGTACAATGGATGAACTTGATATCGGATATATTTTTGATGAAGAATCAGGATTAAACGAGAGTGCTTTTTTTATACGGGGGAAAATTAACTTTTTAAATAATGATGTCTCTGTTTTGGTTTTAGGGTTCAAGCAAAACTTACTTGTCGGATTTGATCTTTCGAGATCGTTTGGCGGAGCGGGATTCAGATTTGAGAGTGCATATGTTTTTGATAAAATTATGGATAAAGCTTATCCGAAGGAGTTGAAAGAAAATTATTTGCGTTTATCCGTCGGACTGGATTATAGATTTAGTGAAAGTGTTTACGGGTATGCCGAATACCATTTTAGCTCAAGTGGTCGGAATAATAGTAGTAAATATTTGTCAAATAGTAAAAGTAATGCCTATTTAACAGGAAGTGTTTACTTGTTGGGTAAGCACTATATCTCAGCTGGTATTTCGTATCGGTTTCATCCCCTTATTCCGATCTCAGGTTTCGTAATATACAATATAACCGATGGGTCTATTATGATCTCTCCGACATTGGAATACAATATCAGTGAAAATATTTACCTGTCTTTGGGAGGATTTGTAAGTATGGGAGAAGGAATCGAGTACAATGAAAAAGGCAAATTCATATTAAAATCGGAATTCGGATCCTATCCCGATTATATATTTACATCATTTAGAATTTATTTTTAATCTCTATATTTTCTACTTATTTACCTGAAAAGTCGTATCATCTTTTTCAAAAAAATTAATTATCTGGGTTATGGCGGCTACACCTGCATTTATATTTGCTTCAAGAGTTTGGGCTCCCATTTTTTTAGGAGTGAAAAAACATCTGTTTGGATAATCCTCAACTATCTCTTCTTTGCAATCGGGAGCAATATCGGAGATATATGTAAAATCTTTTCTCTCTTTTAAAACATTTCTTAATCCTTCTTCATCAATAACCTCTTTTCGGGCAGTATTTATCAGGGTTGCTCCAATAGGCATTTTTAAAAGAAGTTTGGAATTTATGGATTTTTTTGTTTTTTCATTATTAGGAATATGAAGCGAAACGTATTGACATGTGGAGTAAAGTTCTTCCTCTGAGGAGACAGGTTTGACCCCGTCATTTTTGATTGTCGAGTCATCAATAAAAGGATCAAAAGCAAATATTTCCATACCGAAACCCTTTGCGATTTTAGCAACAAACTTTCCCACATTCCCGTAGGCATGAATTCCGAGTTTTTTACCCTTAAGCTCGGTTCCCGATTTTCCGTTGTATCTGTTCCTAGCCATCATTAACATCATTCCAATAGCCAACTCTGCAACCGCATTTGAATTTTGACCCGGTGTGTTCATAACGACAATATTTTTTTTAGATGCGGAATCAAGATCAACATTATCATATCCTGCACCTGCTCTGACAATTATTTTAAGTTTTTCCGAAGAGTTAATAATTTCTTCATCGATCTTATCACTTCTGATTATCATTGCATCATATTCGGGAAGTTTATTTATTATTTCGGTTTTGTCCGAATAAGACTCAAGCAGATCAATTTCATATCCGGCGGAGTTACCGGTTTTTATCAACTCTTCAACCGCTCTAACAGCGAATGGTTTTATTGTTACTACTAAAACTTTTTTAGTCATTTTTTCCTCCGTTGAAAAAGATAATTCTACAAGTTTTTTTTTATGAATTCAATAAATTATTTAAAAGTTTTTAAGATTGAAAGCTTAATTCCCTTAAACGGGGGAAGGATGTAGCATTGACCTCCGGAGCATACTTGCCCCCCCCTGATAGTTCCACCGGTTATCCTTATCTTCATATCATTATGAAAATCCAAAACCAATCCGCCGTTAAAAAAATGATTTAATCCGATTACTTTGCTATAAGAATACTGATAAGAGAAAAACACGGAAACACCTTTTGAATGTGAAAACTGGATAGAGTGATCTTGTTCATTGAATTTGAAGTAATTATCTCTATACCTTTTATCCTTTGAAGAGACTGTAAAGCTTACATAGTCCGAAAGTTGCCATGTTAAGTCAATGTATGATTTTTTTATCGGATATATTATATTTCTGACTCCGTATGAAAGATTAAATGAGACTTTTTCTCCTATATCCAATGCACTGATTCCTGCATAAATATGTGAACCATTGTAATCATATTCCCTGTAGTGTCCGAGATTCAAATAAAATGAAATTTCAGGATCAAATATTGTGTACTGAAAAAGGACCCTGATCCCTTCGGTATCTCCGACAGGTGATATTTCGTCCTCTCGATCGGCAACAGGAAGATTGTTTAATTCATTATCAAAATTTTTATAATTCTTGTATTCCACAGTTATTGTCGTGTGTGACCTGTTAAACGTTACATTTGAATAGAACGCTTCTCCATTATCATAATAGTTTTCCCCAAAATTGAGAATTGCATATTCTGCGTAGTAACTGAAATACTTAAACAACTTATCACAATTTAAACTAAGTGAGTATGTTAACCTGTTTCCAAGCTGCATGATAGTATCGTGATCAATTATATAGCTAAACCTTCCGGCAAGTCGGTGATTTTTATTCAGTTTAAGATCGGCTTCTCCTCCGATTACATCCCATAATTGATTATTATAATCATCATATATCTCGCCACCGAGAATACGAATATTAAAATTTTTTGAAATGTATTTAATATCCGCACCCAAAATGGTTCTCTCAAGGAATATTTCATCATTTTTCTGTATTGAAAGGACAAGCCCGTGACCCAAAACAGAATAAAAATCCCCTAATGTAAGCTTCAGTTTTTTTGAATTGAATCGAATCGTATTTCTAAATATATCAAAGTTTGCATTCTCAAGTGTTAAGTTAGGGTTGCGTTTGAAAAAGTTATTTACTCTGAGTGTCAGTTGAAAAGACCATTTTTTCTTATTTGCAAATATGGAGAGAGTTTCATAAAATTGGTTGGATTTTTTATAAGTATTATTAATGTTGTACAGGAACTCGTTGTTTACGTAAAAATTGAATCCCCCTACATTAAACCCTCCGAGATACACAGTTGATATTAATGTAATAGTTAAAAATACTAAAAGAAATTTCCTATTTTCCGATGATTTCAATTATTTTCTCCCTGAGTTCTTTTTCAAATCCGGGAATATATCCTGTGTGTGTAAAAACTATATTTCTCTCTTTATCAACAATCATTGTGAATGGAATGGCATCGGACGGGTTGAATAATCCTGAAACCGAACTATCCGGATCAAGAAGCACCGTGAATGAATAATTTCTGCTTTTAATGTAACTCTCTATTCGGGAGAAAGCGGAGGACTTATCCGTTGATATTGCAAGGACGATAACATTGCTTTTGTAATCTTTATTGATCTTATTTAATTTTTTCAGCAGTTTTTTGCAGGGTTTGCACCACGTAGCCCAAAAATCTATCAAAATTACTTTTTTCCCGAGGACCTCGGAAATTGAGAATGTGGAACCATCAAGTTTTTTTAAAGAAAATTCCGGAATTGAGGATGAAAAACATATTGTGGAAAAAAGCAATAAAACCGTAGCTATGTATTTAGTTTTCATTAATTGTCACTACAGATATTAAAGCAGTTTTTCTATTTTTGATTTAACTTCCCCTTTATCAAATCCGGAGCCGCGATATCTGATTATGAAATTTCTATCGACAATAACATTGAACGGAATTCCACTGAATGTGAAAAACCCGACAAGTGATTTATCCGGATCGTTAAGTACGGTAAAATCTATATTAAATTCTTTTACCCATCTTTTTAGGTCACTGATGTCTGTTGGTTTTCCTTCTTCATCTTGATAAATACATTGAACAATCTCAAGTCCTCTTGATTTGTAAGTGTTGTAGATGTCCATTAATTCGGATGCTTCCGAACGACAGGGACCACACCACATAGCACTTATATTGAGTAGAATTACTTTTCCCTTAAATTTGTCAAGTGAAAATGTGTTTCCTTTGGAATCTGTCCCAACAAATGATTTTATAAAATCACCTAAGTATTGACCGATCTCACCGGAATCCTTTTGACGATTATCTGAAGTCCCTGACTTTTTGCAAGATGAGATAAAAACAAAAGTAAGTACTATTACAGAAAATATTAATATAATTTTTTTCATTTCTTTACGCTCCTTGTTTTTTATTCAAAATTTTGAATTTTTATTCAATATAACCTGATTTGAATTATTTATCAACCTCTAATTAAAGAAATTCGATAATCAGATAACTTTTCAAAAAAGTCAGTGTCTGTCCAAAGAATTTTTGATACTACAAAAAATGAAAGACCATGGATATAGTGGTGATGACCCGATTATAATGGTCTTGACAAACGAAATTGTTATAGAAGCAACGCTGAAATGGTTGAAAAATCCAATCTTCACAATAAAAGCAATTGTTGAATTATTTCAGAGGCTCTGGGTCGATTTGTAGGATCTTTATCTATCATTGTTCTAGTTAATTTTATTAGTTCCTGTGGGATATCTTTCCTGTAGATACTCAAATCAGGGAAATCGTTTCTCATAATCAGTTTAAACATCTCAAATGAGGTGTCGGCAATTAATGGATTTTTACCTGTAAGCATTTCATACAGAATCACTCCCAGTGAATAGATATCCCCGGTAGCCGAAACTTTTTTGCCGGAAATTGTTTCCGGAGGGATATAAGCTATTGTGCCGACAATTTGTCCGGTTTCGGTCATGCGGGTGTTACTTATTTCATTTCTAGCTAATCCAAAGTCAAGTAATTTAACTGTAGAAGGTATGCCTTCTACCAGGAAAATATTTTCCGGCTTAAGATCCCTGTGCAAAATTCCCAGGTTATGCAATTCCTCTAATCCACCGCATATTTGTACAACAATTCTTGTGATTTCTTTGATCCCCGTTAAAGATCCCTCATGAATTTTCTTAGCAAGAGTTTTTCCTTTAAGCAGTTCCATGACAATATAATCTTGTCTATTCACTTCTCCCCGTTCAAATATTTTAACCACATTCGGATGATTAATGTGATCGATAATTTTTCCTTCATTCCTAAATCTTTTCTTATGTATCTCATCTTGCAAATATTCTTCCCTTAACAGCTTCATGGCATAACATTTGGATTTTTTAGATATCGGATGAACTTTATACACAACTCCCGTCCCTCCGGAACCTATTTGATGATCAATCTGATACAAACCGATATATTTCTTTTGTTTCCAAAAAGCAATTAATTTTAAATGTTTTCTCAGAATCCCTACTGTAAAATAGGAAAGAAGAATAAAGGTAATGATTAATCCGGTTTGAAACCACCAGGTAAGCCAAAATGGAGAAGCAATCCTGATTTCTAATTTAGCTCCTTCATTGTTCCAAATACCGTTTTGATTGGAAGCCTTGATCTTAAAAGTATAAATTCCAGGTTCAAGGTTGGTATAGGAAACAAATCGATATCCGGCGTCCTTGGTAATCCACTCCCGATCACTACCTTGCAACCGATATGAATACTGGTACTTGTCCGAGAATGAATAATTTAATGCTGTAAAGGCGATTGATAAGTGATTAGCCGTATGAGGCAGAACAATTTTGGTAGTCTCCATAATGGATCTTTTCAGATAGGGACTGTTGGTAGCAGTAATCAATTTATTATAAACATTTAGTCCGGTAATAACCAGTTTCGGAGGTTTGGGATCATTCTTGATATCTTCAGGGTGAATATAGTCCACACCGTTAATTCCTCCAAAAAAGAGTTCTCCTTCTGCAGATTTATAATAGGTCCCCATATTGTATTCTCCATTATAAAGACCATCCGCAGTAGTGAAATTGACAAAAGTGAAATTGTGAAGACTCAACTTTGATATTCCTGTATTAGTGCTAATCCAGAGTTGTGAATCCTCGCCATTCAGAATAGAATAAACAGTGTTACTATGTAATCCGTCAGACTCAAAAAATTGTTTGAAGTTACCTTTTTCTTTATCCATCTTATTCAAACCATGCAAAGTACCTACCCAGAGTTCCTGATTCCGATCCATACAGACAGAAGTGACGCAATTATGACTCAAACTGCTCTTAACTCCTTTTGTATTGATATAACTTTTAAAAGTTTTTTTCTTTTTATCAAAACGGTTTAGCCCTCCACGAAAGGTACCAACCCAGAGGATATCAGGTGATTGTTCATAAATGCAGTTAACTCCGTTATAACTCAAACTTAATGGATTATCGGGTTCGTGAAGAAAGCGTGTAAAAGTTTTGGTTTGTTTATTGAATTTATTTAGCCCTCCTTTAAATATTTCTCCATCATGAGTTCCGATCCATAATGTTCCTTGATAATCTATGAGCATACAAACAATAAAATGACTGCTTATACTTGTCGGATCTTCAGGATTGTGAGTATAATGAATCATTTGATGATTTTTCATATTATAATTATACAACCCTTGCCCATATGTCCCGATCCATAAGGAACCGTCTTTATCCTGGCAGGTAGCAGTAACTTGATTATGATGGATTTTATAGTTACCTCTGGAAGTAGTGCTAAAATGATATTTAATATGATATTTATTATCCAAACCATATAATCCTCTGTTTGATGTCCCAATCCACAAAAAACCTTCTCGACTTTTGTAAACGGATGCAATACTGATATTTTTCAATGCTTCAGGGAAAAGATGATGTCCCATGAATGCTTCCTTATCAGGATTATGAAAATGTACACCGCCTCCCTGGGTTCCGAACCACAATATTCCTTCTTTACTTTGATAAATTTTCCAAATTACATTCGAATTATCCTCTTCATCTTTAAAAGTATAAAGGATGGTCTTCTTTGAATCAGGATGATAAATTCCCAAACCGCTTCCAAATGAACCAAACCAGATTCTACCTTTTTTATCCTGAGATATACTCGTTATCTCAAATTTGGAGGATATAGTTTTTGATCCATATTCAAGCTTAAACCTTTTAAATTCTTTTTCTTGCTCATTCCGGAGAAAAAGACCATGATGAGATGTTCCAACCCAAATCCTTCCTGAATGGTCTTGATAAATACAGCGGATTTTATAATATCTCCTTTTAGACTGATCAAACAGAAGTTTTGATAAATGTTCAAATTTATGTTCCTTCGTACGAAATACAATAATCCCGCTATTTGATGTCCCGAGCCACAATTCACCTTTGCTTATTTCACAAATGGCGAGTATTGTCATTTTTTTTTGAGGGAAGATTGAAAAAGGAATTCCATAGGATTTAAATTCATTAGTTTCTCTAAGATATCGGCTCAAAATATTGCTATTCCCTGCAATCCACAATTGTTTGTCCTCGGATTCATGCAGACAAAAAACAGTATCGGAACCAATTGTATTAGGATCCGATTTTAAATGGGAATAATTCACAAATCTTCCTGAACTGAAATCGTACCGGCTCAGACCTTTACCTGTCCCTATCCACAGTTTACCGGAACTATCAGACAACAGAGTATTTATAAATTTATCACCAAGACTATGCGGATCATCAGGATTATGTTTGAATTTTTTTATACTGTATCCGTCATACTTATTTAAACCTTCATCCGTCCCAAACCACAAGAAACCGAATTTATCCTCTACAATGCCTTTGACAGTACTTTGAGATAATCCCTGTTCAGCTGTAATCCGCTTCATGTGTAAAAATAGTTTATCTTTGGGAAAGTCCGATTTGGCAAGGGAAAAATTTAAGATTATTGAGTTAATTAAAACCAAGACAAAAATTCTTTTATTCATTTTCAGAGGGTTTCTTTAATTTAAATTTTTTTAGTTTTTTGTGTAATCCCTGATAAGTGATACCCAATTCTTTAGCGGCAGGGGAGATTTTCCATTGATTCCTGACCATGAGCTCGGTTAAAACTTCCTTCATATTTTCGTTTCCTAACATATTTTTATTGCAGTTTTTTATTTCATCCGAAAGAATATCAAATGTTATCATTTCACCCGAAGGTGTTAAACTGACAACCCTTTTGATCTCATTTTTTAACTGCCTGACATTACCGTCCCAATTATACTTTTGAAGTGTTTCGAAAGCTTTGACAGAGTATCCGTTAACCGACTTATTTAGCTCCCTGCAGAATATAGGAGTAAAATAGTTTATCAGCTCGGGTATATCCTCTCGTCTTTCTCTTAACGGCGGAATGTAAATCTCGTGATGTACCAGTCTATAGTATAAGTCTTTTCTAAAAAGATTTTTTTTAATAGCTTCCTTAAGGTTTTTATTGGTAATTGAAATAATTCTTAGGTCTACTTTTATAGGTTTTATACTCCCCAGTTTATAAAATTCATTTTCCTGCAATACTCTTAAAAGTTTTGCCTGAAAATTTATTGGCATATCACCAATCTCATCCAGCACTAAAGTTCCTCCGGATGCCAGTTCAAACTTACCTTGCTGGGTTTGAAAAGCTCCTGTAAATGCACCTTTTTCATAACCGAAGAGTTCTGATTCAAGTAAATTTTCAGGTATTGCCGCACAATTTATCCCGACAAACTTATTCCGGCTTCTATTTGAGTGATCATGAATTATTCTGGCGAATAATTCTTTACCTGTACCGCTTTCACCCCGAATCAAAACAAAGAGATTTGTTTCTGCAACTAAGATTCCTTGCTCAATTAGTTTTTTCATACGATGATTCTTTGAAACAATTATTTTATTGATATTATTCGATTTTTGTTTTGCAGGTACTCTTTTTTCTATCTTTGGTGTAGATCCGATAATCCGATAAATAGTTTCAATCTCCCTACAGAAGGTTTCTAAAAAATTATCGGAATGAGGATTTATCGGTGCATTTTCCTCACGGAATTGGATTAGAACGATTTGTCGCTTAGGAATTTTAATCGGAATGATTCTATAGGTGAAAGATGAATCAGGTAAAATTCCTGAAGTTTCGGAAAGACTTTTTTTAGGATCAAGTCTTAAATCAATCAATTTCTTTAATAAATCACCATGATTATCGGCTTCTTTTTTAGAGAATAAAACGGAATAATTCCCACTGTTAATATCAATAAGGAAGAGATTATCCAATCCATCCAGATCAAGGAAATAAGCGGGAAGTTCGGTTAAAAAAGTTTCGAAATCGGTTTGTTTTAAACCTTGTTGAAGAATATTTTTGGCTATTTCAAGATAGCCGTTGGAAATCGAAGAGGTTTTGGTTAATTTAAGTTTGAACTCCTGATCATTTAATAATCCATTGAAAACAGGTGTTAATTCATTGGAGGATTTGAACTCTTTTAAATCACCGGTTTTAAAAACAAACTCCATTCCTCCGAGATAAAAGGATTGATTCAGGCTTATCTCTGCCTGTTTGATACCTACCCCTTTAACGAAAGTGCCGTTTTGAGAATTCAGATCTTTGATTAAAATCATGTGATCACATACTTCAATACTCAGATGTTGCCGAGAAATAAAATCATATTCAACAATGAGATCATTATCCCGTTCTCTTCCTATGGTTATATGTTTTTTATCTAACGGAAATTTTTTCAGGAATCCCTTCCGATAATACAACAAATATTTCATTTTTTGATTATAAATCTTTAATGTGAGTATTACAATAAAACATCAATATGGTTTAAACGGTTTAAGACCAGTTTAAAACCGGTTGAAGAAAAAGAACCGAAAACAGGTTTGCAGGCACTCCGGAATATAATATTTGAGAATATAATTTTTAATAGTATAAACCTTTAATAAACGATAATTTGACGAATAGTAACAAGCTTATGTCCAACTTTTCAAGTAATTGCTTAAAATTGGCATCCTTATTGCGTATAGGGTAAATGAAAGTAAAAGGAGAAATATAATGGGGAAAAAATTATCAATCATATTGGCTTTAATATTAGCTATGATGTTGTTGAGTGCAATGAAATGTTCTGAAATGTTAAAAGAAAGAAATGTAATAAGTATACTGGTTAATTCAAAATGGTCGGTTATCAATAAGCATAGTGAGTCGGATCTGGTTTGGCCATGGACGGTTGTTTTTTCTGAAAGTTCCACAGGGGGAGTAATAGATATTAATGTTACTCAAACTCTGTATGGGAGTAAAACAATCTATGGCACAGGGAGAGTAGTAGATGATACTAATTTTGTTTTTAATCTATCCGATGCGAATAACTCCGGATGGTCTGCCGAACTGGTAATACCGGTTGCCAGTATCACCGGGTCTAATTTTAACGGTCATCTTGATGTCAAGAACAGCGGTGCTCACTTTACTACCGAGGGAAAAGCTATTGATTAGCCTGAAGCATCAGCATTGGAAGAAATAGAAGTCGGTCAATATATGCAGGGAGTTGAGTGTTAATTGTTGTTGCAAAAATATATATAAAACTCAGTATCGCTTTTTTTCTTCACCCAATGATCAAACAGGATACTCGTTGCTTTATCTATTAGGGGAGCCGGTAGAAAAGGTACCAGCA
>Ga0256846_1000069_pt1 | contig 43463 bp, 34 predicted proteins | sample TevniametaG_FD_189098 | JGI IMG/M metagenome (GOLD analysis project Ga0256846, IMG submission 189098) | Tube worm associated microbial communities from hydrothermal vent at the East Pacific Rise, Pacific Ocean - Tevnia | ecosystem: Host-associated > Annelida > Integument > Unclassified ...
TCAACTGTCTTTGCAATATCACTAATGTTTATTGTTTCTTGTTCAAACAATAATACAAATAATAGTGCTAATAAGGCTATTGACGATGTAGAGGTTGATAATGTTGATGATATTATCAATAGTGCACCTATGCCTTCGTCATATGAAATAATACAATTGCTTAATAAAACAGGAGCCGGTTATGTGTATGATGTAACTAATCCTTCTGACAATATTGACAAGTATATCTCTTTTAAACAAAAATCAATAAATCTTGGCGTTTATGGAGCTGATTTAATTTATACTATTACTTATAAGAAAAAAGATGAAACAGCAATGTATCTTGATGATTTTGTGCAATTGGTGGGAGACCTTGAAATTACAACTTTAGACCAAAAGTTTTTTGAGGAAGTTCAAAATAATCTTGACAACGAAGATTCTTTAATTATAATTATTAAACAGGCACAAAACAGCACTCAAAAATTTTTACAAGAAACCGGTAAAACCGAAATAGCTCTTTATGCTTTAACAGGAAGTTTTGTTGAAGGATTGTATTTGGTTGGTGCTGCAACTAAATTTTCGGAAAATCAAGAGGATTTATTTAATATTATAATCAAACATAAAAAATCGTTAAATGAGTTATTGTCTCTTATGGACAAGTATAAAGATAAAGATAATTTTAAAGACATATATTCTTCTTTATCAGAAATTAAGGATTTACTTAATTTAATACAAAAAGACAAAACGGATACTAAAACAATTAATCAATTAAAGGATAAAATTATTGAGCTTAGAGAGTCTTTAATTTCATAAAAATTAAGAGTTAAATTATTTTTGTTAAAGGCGGTGTTTAATCATCGCCTTTTAATTTTGATATAAATTATTTATTAAAATATATAGACTTTCAAGGGTTTTAAAACTTTTGAAGGTCTAAGAAAGTTAATATTTTTTCGATAAAATGAATTAGATTAACACTAAGAGTGATAAAATTAAGCTTCTAATAATCCGTCAGGAGCTTGAACAGTAATGGTTTTATTTTCTTCATCAATATCAACAATAATATCTTCGTGTATGGGGATAAGTATTTCGGAGTTATTGTAATTTACTTCCAGTAAAGGATTATTGGTATTATCAATTACAGAAATCACATCACCCACAAAACCATGAGTTTTATCGTAAACTTTAAATCCGCTTAACAGTTCGTAATTCTCATTGAAATCAATAGATGCTATAAGTTGACTGATTGCAGGCAATGATACAATACAATTAACAAATTCAAGAGCATTTTTTTCGGAGTCTATCCAATCGAATTTTACTTTAAACCTGTTATTTTTGAAAAATTTTATTTTTTCAATAAAAAAAGGAACCTGTAATCCGTCAACTTCAACGAACACAGGTTCCTCAATATCTTCAAATAAATCGGGAATTATTATTTCAATAATTACTTCACCGCGAACGCCGTGAGTTTTAATAATTGAACCTATTTGAATAAAATCCCTATTATTCATTTAAATTTTTTACTCCTCTGATTTTTTTTCTTCAGGAGCTTTTTCTTCAGCAGGAGCTTCTTCTGTTGTTTTTTCAGCTTCTGCAGTAGTTTTTGTTTCTGCAGTAGCTTCAGCTTCAACCTCTGCTTTAGCAGCTTCTTCAACTTCTTTAGCTAACTCGGCATTTTTTTCGGCTAAAGCCTGAGCTCTTGCTTCGTTAACTTTTCTTTCAGCTTCTAATCTCTCTTTGGTAGAACTGTCTTTTGCTGCTTTTAATTTGTCAACTTTTGCTTGAATTTTTGACTCTTTATCAGCCATCCATTCATTAAATTTTTGTTCAGCTGCAGCTTCATCAAATGCACCTTTTTTAACTCCTTCAAGTAAGTGTTTTTTCATTAAAACACCTTTGTAGGATAAAATTGCACGAGCGGAGTCACTTGGTTGTGCTCCATTTTGAAGCCATTGCAATGCCCGGTCGAAGTTAAGTTCAATAGTAGCAGGATTTGTGTTTGGGTTATAACTACCCAATCTCTCTATGAACTTACCATCTCGTGGTGCCCTGCTATCGGCTGCAACAATGTGGTAATAAGCACGATGCTTTCTACCGTGTCTTGCTAGTCTGATTCTTACAGGCATAATTAAAATTTATTTGTTATTAATTAAAATTTTTGAGGTGCAAAGATAATATTTATTTTTCTTTATAAAATATTTTTATTGTTTTTATTTTTAATTTATACATTTTCAGAGTGTTAGACTTAATAAGACTTATAAAAATATGGTTTTACTTATTTTTATAATTACTTGTTAATCAATTAGCTCTGTCAGGAATTTTAGATTTAAGATTTTTTTGAAAATAAAATCAGTAATGAAAAAATTCTTTTACCAATATTAAGAAAATAATTAAAAAGTGTGTTACTTTAGTGTGATATTATTAAAAACAAAATTTAATAAGATTATTTCTTATATTAAAAAGGATTAAAATCTTTTGTAACCAAACATCTAATATAAACGTCATATTAAAGAAAAATTTGTGGATAGTAAAGAAGCTATAAAATTAATTGAACAATATCAACCTTTAATTAGAAAGGTAAGTTTTATGTATGCTAAGAATAGTGCTGAGGCTGATGATATGTTTCAAGAAATATGTATTCAGGTATGGCGGGCATATTCGCAATTTAAGGGTGATTCAAAATTTTCCACTTGGCTTTACAGAGTGGCTATTAATACTGCTATTTCATGGATTCGTAAAGAAAAAAAGTATCGTTTTGAAGATAAAGATGATAAAAAAGCATTTATTGTTCATGATGACACTCCTTTTTATGTCGAAGAGGAGAAAAAAGAACAAATATCAGCTCTTTACAGAGCAATAAAAAAACTTAATGATGTTGACAGGTCACTGGTATTACTGTATCTTGAAGATGTAGCTTACGCAGAAATTGCCGAAATACTCGGACTTACAGTTAATAATATTAAAGTAAAAATGAACAGAGTAAAAAAACGATTAAAAAAAATAATGGATAATGATAAGTGAGATTGATAATTTAAAAGATGCATGGAAAACAATATCCGATGTTGGTTCGCAAAAGGAATATTCTGCCGACGAACTAAAAAAAATTGTTAAAAAACAATCTAACAATGAACTTGCAAAAATTCGTCGTAAAATTATTTTTGAATGGACTGTTGCTCTTATACTTTCTGTCTTTTTAGTTATTTTTATTTCATCAACCAAACCTGCCGATACCATATATGCTCTGATTTTTATTGTTGTAATATTCGGACTTAGTTTTGTGCCGTATCTAAATGTTATTAAACTAAAATTTACTTCTGATACAAACCTTAAAAATTATCTTAAAGAGTTTGTTTCTCGTTTTGACAATCTTGTGAAGAAATATATGCGAATGGCTGTTATTTTGTACCCAATAGCAGGCTTCGGTGGGTTTCTGCTTGGATTGCACAGTAAATTGTCAAAAGACGAATGGAACAGTTTTTTTACTTCTGAAAGTATAATATGGATTATTATTATTCTTATTTCAATATCTCTTCTCGGGTGTTGGATACAAAAAAAATATTTTAACTGGCTATACGGGAAAAATATTGACCGCCTTCGTGATTGTTTGAAAAATCTTGAGAAATAAAAACCTCTCGTTTTAAAAATTTAGTTATCAACAATGGTATTTTGAATTATGTAATTAGTTATTTTTACAACAAATATTTTTAGCTTTAAGCTTAATTTTTCACTCTTGTAAATAACTGATATACAATGTTTTTAATTTTTGATACCGAAACCACCGGACTGCCGAAAAGTTGGAAAGCACCATTGACCGATACCGATAATTGGCCTCGTATGGTTCAACTTGCATGGCAATGTCACGATTTAAAAGGAAATTTTATTTGTGCAAAAAATCATGTGATAAAACCTGATGGTTATATTATACCCGATGAAGTGGTAAAAGTACACGGTATCACTACCGAGATAGCAGAAAAACTTGGTATTCCTTTGATTGATGCGTTGAATGACTTTTTAGAAGATGTAAAAAAAGCAAAATTTATTATCGGTCATAATGTCGATTTTGACATTAACATTGTAGGAGCAGAACTTATTCGTGCAGGACTTCCGGAGGTTATATCAAAAGCTCCAAATTTATGTACAAAAATAGAGAGTACACAATTTTGTAATATCACCAAAAACGGACGGGTAAAATGGCCTACACTTACTGAACTTCATACCAAACTGTTTAATATTCCTTTTAAGGAAGCTCATAATGCTGCTGCCGATGTTGAGGCTACATCGCGTTGTTTTCTTGAACTTGTAAGAGTTGGCGGAATATCAAAAGAGAGATTGCAAATATCGGATGCCGAAATTGAAGCATTTATAAAAAATAATCCGTCAACAATACAATCGGCAGGAGTGAAATTTGAATCTTTTAAAGTTGACCATTTTGCTCATATCTCTGTTGAAGATGAAGAGAAAAAAATGGTTGATGCTGTAAAAAATTTCAAAAAGATACCGTTTGTTCATCTTCATGTTCACTCTCAATATTCAATACTTGACGGAGCTGCATCAACAAAACAGCTTGCTGCAAAAGCAAAAAAAGACGGAATGCCGGCGGTAGCTCTTACCGACCATGGAACAATGTTTGGTATAAAAGAATTTTACGATGTATGTAAAAAGGAGGGAGTAAAACCTATTCTTGGTGTTGAGGCATATGTAGCTCGTCGTGGACGTAAACAGCAAACCGATAAAATTGACCGAGCGGGTGACCATCTGATTATTCTTGCTAAAAATAAAATCGGTTATAAAAACCTTTTAAAACTTAATTCCATAGCTCAAATTGAAGGATTTTATTACAAACCGCGTATTGATAAAGAAGTATTGGAACAACACAGCGAAGGACTTATTGTTTCTTCTGCTTGTTTGGGAGGAGAACTTGCTCAACACATTATGAATGGTGATATTGATAAAGCAGAAAAAGCTGCACTATGGTATAAGCAAGTTTTTGGTGAGGATTATTACCTTGAATTAATGCGTCATAAAAACGATGATGTTCGCTTAAAGCGTGAGGTTTGGGAAAATCAGGTTAAAGTAAATACTGTGCTTTACAAATTAGCAAAAAAACATAATATAAAAGTTATTGCCACAAACGATGTTCACTTTATGAATGAAGAGGATGCTGAAGCTCATGACTTGCTTGTTTGCTTAAACACAGGACGTACATTTGATGATCCTACGCGTATGCGATATACAAAGCAGGAGTGGTTTAAAACCACTGAAGAGATGAGTATTATTTTTGCCGATATTCCCGAAGCACTTGAAAACACTATTGAGATTGCCAATAAAGTTGAGCAATTTGAGCTTGACTCTCCACCTATTATGCCAAAGTTTGATATTCCCGAAGATTTTGGCACCATAGAAGAATATTCTAAAAAATTTACTGAAAAAGAACTTATTGAAGAGTTTACCGAAGAGACCTATAAAAGATTGGGAGGATATGAAAAGGTTTTACAGATTAAATTTGAAGCTGATTATCTGGAACATCTTACATATGAAGGAGCAAAAGAAAAATACGGAGAGGATTTTAAAGACAAATTAAAAGAGAGGATAGATTTTGAGCTTAATACCATTAAAACAATGGGTTTCCCGGGATATTTTCTTATTGTTCAAGATTTTATAAATGCTGCTCGCAGAATGGATGTGTTGGTAGGTCCCGGACGTGGTTCGGCAGCAGGAGCAGCTGTTTCATATTGTGTGGGAATTACCAATGTTGACCCTATAAAGTATGATTTGCTTTTCGAACGTTTCCTGAACCCCGATCGTATATCAATGCCCGATGTGGATATTGACTTTGATGATGATGGCAGACAAAGAGTTTTGGATTGGGTAACCGAAAAATACGGGAAAGATAAGGTTGCTCATATTTGTACTTTTGGTACAATGGCTACAAAATCATCGATTAAAGATGTGGCAAGGGTTTTAGAATTGCCGTTAAGCGAATCAAACCGCCTTGCAAAGCTTGTGCCCGAAGCTCCCAAAATGAATTTTACCAAGGCTTACAAAGAGAGTCCCGATTTAAAAAAAGAAAAAGAATCGGGTGATGAAATGATTTCTAAAGTGCTTAACAATGCTGAAAAACTTGAAGGTTCGGTAAGACAAACAGGTGTGCATGCTTGTGGTATTCTTATCGGACGCGATCCGCTTGTGGAACATATTCCTGTTATGCCTACTAAAGGCGAGGAACTGCTTACAACACAGTATGACGGGCGTTTTGTTGAGGACATCGGATTGTTAAAGATGGACTTTCTGGGACTGAAAACTTTGTCTATTATTAAAGAAGCTCTTGATAATATAGATCGCTCGAAAGGGATTAAGATAGATATTGATAAAATATCTTTTGAAGATGAAAAAACATTTAATCTTTTCAGTAATGGTGAAACAACCGCCATATTCCAGTTTGAAAGTCCCGGAATGAAAAAGCATCTTCAAAGTTTAAAACCCGACCGCTTTGAAGATTTAGTTGCCATGAATGCCTTGTATCGCCCGGGACCTATGGAGTATATTCCTTCGTTTATTGCTAGAAAGCACGGACGTGAAAAAGTGGAATATGATCATCCGTTGATGGAAAAGTATCTTAAAGATACTTACGGAATTACCGTTTATCAGGAGCAGGTGATGCTTTTGTCGCGTGAGCTTGGTAACTTTACACGTGGTCAGTCTGATACTTTGCGTAAAGCTATGGGTAAAAAGAAACTTGACCTGATGGCTGAACTTAAAGTGAAATTTGACGAAGGTTGTTTGGCAAACCCTAAGTTTATGGAAGGGTTAAATGGTAAAGATCCTCAAAAACTTATTGATAAAATATGGAGCGATTGGGAAGCATTTGCTTCGTATGCGTTTAACAAATCGCATTCGGTTTGTTATGCTTATGTTGCTTATCAAACAGGATATCTGAAAGCACATTTCCCTGCCGAGTTTATGGCTGCCAACCTTAGCCGTAACCTTTCAAATATTACCGAAGTAACAAAACTTATGGAGGAGTGCAGGCGAATGAATCTTAATGTGTACGGACCTGATGTAAATCACAGTATGCATAATTTTACAGTTGATAAAGACGGGAATATACGTTTTGGAATGGCAGCCATTAAAAATGTGGGAGAAGGGGCTGTTGAAAAAATTGTAGATGAGAGAAAAGCAAAAGGTGAGTTTAAAGGTATATACGATTTTGTAGAGAGAGTTGATTTGAATACAGTTAATAAGAAAAATCTTGAAGCACTTGCTCAGGCAGGAGCTTTTGATTCTTTTCCTGAAATTCAGCATAGAGGTCAGCTTTTTGAGGTAAACGATAAAGGTGAGACAGTTATTGAAGAACTGATTAAATATGCAGGACTTTTTAAAAATGATATAGCAAACAATCAAAATACTCTGTTTGGTTCTATGTCGCAAGAGATAGCTGTTACCAAACCTGCAATACTACAATGTGAGCCGTGGAGCAATCTTGAGAAACTGAATAAAGAGAAAGAACTTATAGGTATTTATCTGTCTGCCCATCCGTTGGATACTTTTAAGTTTGAGATAGATCGTTTTTGTAATTGTAAAGTTGATGAACTGAATGATTTACAGAAATTTGTCGGTTTCCCCGATAAAAAAGAAAGAGAGGTTGCTTTTGCCGGAATAGTTACAGCCACACGTCATGCTATAACAAAAAGCAATAAACCCTTTGGTATTATTACCATTGAGGATTATTCAGGTTCTTACGAATTGGCTTTTTTCGGTAACGATTATCTTAACTTTAAGAGTTTCTTTACGCAAGGATATTTTCTTTATATGAAAGGAAAAGTAAAACAGCGTGAATGGGGAAAAGAAGAGGTAAAACCGCTTGAAGTCAAAATATCGTCAATACAGATGTTGCCTGACTTACGTGATAAGTTGATAAATAATATTATTGTTTCTGTTCCTATTGAAAGTTTAACAGATAATCTGGTAAATGAATTACTTGACAATGTTAAAAAACATGAAGGAGAAAAAACATTAAAAATAAATTTAACGGAAACAGAAAAAAATATTTCATTAAAAATGTTTTCAAGAGATTACAGAGTAGATATATCAAACGAATTAATAAAATATTTTGAAGATCATCCCATATTTAATTATGAGTTAAAATAGAACAACAGAGTGTTTTTTAAAATAAAATTGAAATAGTATTATTTATAAATTTATTTAATATTTTTGTAAACATTTTGCATAACAAGTTGTATTTATACAAAATAAAAATAAACATTTAAAAATTATACAAATATGGCAATTCATGTAACTGATGCAGATTTTGAAGACTTAGTATTGAAATCTGACGTTCCGGTAATAGTAGATTTTTGGGCAGAGTGGTGCGGACCTTGTAAAATGATTGGTCCTATCATTGAAGAAATGGCAGGAGAATTTGAAGGAAAAGCTAAAATGGTAAAACTTGATGTTGACAGCAATCCTCAAACTGCAATGAATTTCGGTATCAGAAATATTCCTACTTTATTGTTTTTTAAAAATGGCGAAGTTGCTGACAAACAAGTAGGTGTTGTGCCTAAGGCAGCTATTGTTGACAAATTGAATAAACTTCTTTAAAATAGAGTTTATTTTAAAATAAAAATCCGGTAGTTGTATTGCAATTACCGGATTTTTTTATGTATAATAATGAAATTAGTTGAAAGTTATTTAATGATACAATGGTTCAATGGTGTAATGATTTAATGCAATAATGCTACAATGCAGAAAACTTGTCCGCCTCAGGAGGATGCGATAATGCAGAAATAAGTTGAAAGTTCTTAAAGTTAAAAGTTAAAAAACCTTTGCGTCTTTGCGATAAAAACTTAATTCTCTAAAACCCTTAATTTTCTTAATTTTTTAATGTTTCAAAATTGCTGAGCAAAGCGAAGCAAAACTTAAATGTTCTTCTAATCCTTATATGGTTCAAAAAAAAATGAGCGTAGCGAATGCAATAATGAGTTGAAAGTTGGTAAAGTTTATAAAGTTGAAAGTAAACGTCTAATTTTTAGCGTCTAACGTCTAAAAGTCTAACAAATTATTACATAAGTTTAATCTTCATAATTTTTATAGACAAATAAAAATATTTAAAAAAATAATGGTAATTTAATAATTATTTTATATCTTTGACCGAACGTTTAGTCAAAAATAGTTATGTCACCAAGAACATCACAACAATTTAAAAAAATTAGAGAAGATAAAAAGAACATTATACTTCAAGCAGCTTTGGAACTGTTTGCCGAAAAAAGCTATCAAGGCACTTCAATAAGTATGATTGCCAAAAAAGTAGGCATATCAAAAGGTTTGATTTACAACTATTTTTCGAGTAAAGAAGATTTGCTTGAACAAATAATAAATCAAGCATGGGATTCGGTATCAAACCTTTTTCCCGATAAAAATGAAAAAAACTTGTCCCCCGAAAAACTTGAAGAACTTTTAGATTTAAATTTTGAATTGCTGAAAAAAGATTATCGCTTTTGGAAATTGTATATGTCTATTGCTATGCAACCCATGTCGATAAAATTTTTGGAAAAAAAGATGCCAGAATTCTTGGCTTATTTTATAAATCCTTTTATAAATTATTATAAACAAAAAGGTTCGAGCAATTCACAAGCCGAAGCTCTCCTGTTGGGAGCCGTTTTAGATGGTGTGTCATTTAATTATATTTTGAATCCCGACTCGTATCCAATAGATGAGGTGAAAAAGATAATAATTGAAAAGTTTAAATAAACATATATAAGTATAAATAAAACAACGTATTATGCAAAAAATATTTATTACTTTAAATTTAATGCTGTTTTTATCATTATCGGGTATTGCTCAAAACCTTACGGCAAAGCAGATAATTCAAAAATCGGACGATTTGCAACGCGGAATAACCAATAAATCGGAAATGTCGATGACAATTATTCGCCCCAAATGGCAACGAACTCTTACATTTAAAGCATGGTCGAAAGGAACCGATTACAATATGACCTATATTTTATCTCCTGCAAAGGATAAAGGGCAAGTGTTTTTAAAACGTAAAAACGAAATGTGGAATTGGGTTCCCAACATCAGTCGTATGATAAAAATACCGCCATCGATGATGTCGCAAGGGTGGATGGGCTCTGATTATACCAACGACGATATTCTTAAAGAGAGTTCAATAGTGGTAGATTATACTCATAAAATTATCGGTGAAGAAAAAATTGACGGCATAGATTGTTATAAAATTGAACTCACTCCAAAAGAAGATGCTACTGTGGTATGGGGAAAGGTAATAAAATGGATTAGCAAAAAAGAGTTTTGGCAATTGAAAAACGAATATTACGACGAAGATTTTGAACTTGTAAGAACAGAATTTGCTTCAAAAGTTAAACAATTCAGTGATAGAAAATTACCGTCACATCTTGAAATAATTCCTGAAGATAAACCGGGACAAAAAACTGTGGTTGAGATTATTAAATCGGAATTTAATATTAATATCAGCGAAAGCTTTTTTTCACAACAGAATATGAAGAGAGTAAGGTAAAAGGAAGTTGAAAGTAGAAAGTTGAAAGTGAAAAGTTGCTCTCAACTTTCAACTTTTAACTTTACAAACTTTTAACTTTACAAACTTTCAACTTTATAAACTTTTAACTCATCATCTATGAATATACGAATAGCTTGGAGAAACATTTGGCGAAATCGTAAACGAACATTTATTACTGTCAGTTCGGTGATTTTAGCGGTTACGTTATCGTCGTTTATGCGGTCGTTTCAAGAGGGAACTTACGCGAAAATGATTGAAAATGCCGTAGGACAATTTACCGGTTATGTTCAGGTGCATCAAAAAGATTATTGGGACGACAAAACACTTGACAACGGAATTGAATTGTCCGATTCATTGATAAATACTGTTTTAACAACACCCGGCGTTGAAGGTGTCGATTTGCGATTGGAGAGTTTTTCGCTTGCTGCTTACAAAAACAAATCGAAAGGTGCACTTATTATGGGCATTGTGCCCGACACGGCAAACGATATGCTTAATCTGCATACAAAAATTGTGTCGGGAGAGTTTCTTGCAAAAAACGACTATGGCGTATTGCTGGGGCAAAAACTTTCGCAATATCTTGATATTTCGGTTGGTGACACCTTGGTTTTACTTGGTCAGGGACATTGGGGACAATCGGCAACGGGAGCATTTCCCGTAAGGGGAATAGTAAAAATGCCTGCACCCGATATCGACAGACAACTGCTGATAATGCCTCTGTCAACAGCACAAGATTTTTTCTCGTTTCCCAATGGTATAACATCAGTTGTGGTAAAATTTAACGACCCTGATAATACCCGGGAAATTACAGCAGAGCTAAACTCCCGTCTCGACACTGCTCAATATACAGCAATGACTTGGCAGGAGATGTCGCCTGAATTGGTGCAACTAATTGACAGCGACCGTATTGGCGGCATTGCAATGCTTGCCATTTTGTATATGATTATTGCGTTTGGCGTGTTTGGCACTGTGCTGATGATGACCGAAGAACGTAAAAAGGAGTTTGGCGTAATGGTGGCAATAGGAATGCAAAAAACACGACTTATAGCAATCTCTTTTTATGAGGCTCTGTTTATTAATTCAATAGGAATTATAACAGGTTTATTCGTTGGTTTTCTTTTGGTATTGTATTTTCATTATTTTCCTATTGTAATGACAGGTGAAAATGCACAATCAATGGAAAAACTCGGTGTTGAACCTGTTTTGCCTACAATTCTCAGTTTGAAAATATTTTTATTTCAGGCTTTTAATGTTTTGATGATAACTGTGGTTGCGGCTTTTTATCCCGTAATTTCAATCGGACGACTTAAAGTTATTAAGGCTTTACGAAGATGAGAAACAGTTGAAAGTTATTTAATGATACAATTATACAATGATGTAATGATTCAATGATTTAATGCAGAAATGCCAAAATGCGATAATGCAGAAATAAGTTGAAAGTTCTTAAAGTTAAAAGTTAAAAAATCTTTGCGTCTTAGCGGTAAAAGCATTTTAAACCTTTGTGAAACTTTGTGTTCTCTGTGGTAAAAACTTAATTTTCTTAATACCTTAATGTTTAGATAGTTAAAAATAAAAAACAGTAATATGTCAACAAATAGATACAAATCATCGGGTTTTATTTTAAAAATAGCTTGGCGAAATATTTGGCGAAACAAATTGCGAAGTTCAATAGTAATGTTTGCTGTTACTATCGGACTGTTTGGTGGTTTAGCAGCAACCGGAATAATGAAAGGAATGGTTGTAGATATGCTCAAAAATTCTCTTGAAAATCAAACTTCGCATATTCAAATTCACAACAAAGAGTTTAAAGCAAACGATGAGGTTATTTTTACCATTAACAATACCGATAAAATTATTTCGGATATAAAAAAAATAGCCGAAGTTAAAGCTGTATGTCAACGCACAAAAACTTTCGGTATGGCATCTACAGCAAGCACTGCTGTGGGTATAATGCTCAACGGTATTGTTCCGCAAGAAGAAAAGCAAGTAACAAAAATTTACGAAAAACTGATTGACGGCAACAGCAAATATTTTGAATCGGGCAAAAAAAATAGAATTATAATAAGCGAAGCTCTTGCAAAAAAACTGAATGTAAGATTGAAATCAAAAATCATTATCACCTTTCAAGATTACGACGGTAACCTTACGGGAGCAAGTTTTAAAGTAGAGGGAATTTACAAAACACAAAATGCAATGTTTGATAATCAAACTGTATTTGTAAAAAAATCAGACCTTGATAGATTATTAAACTTACCCGTTAATTCAGCACATGAAATAGCCTTAATATTAAATGATTATAAACAAACATCTGTTATAATACCGCAAATAGAGAAAATTACCCCCGACTATTTAGTTGAAAGTTGGTTTACTATCGACCCGTATCTGAAACTTACATCGTCAATGACCGATTATATGCTGTATATTTTTATGTCGATAATAATGCTTGCTTTGGGATTTACCATTGTAAATACTATGCTGATGGTTATTCTTGAACGCACAAAAGAGCTGGGTATGATAATGGCAATAGGAATGAACAGGCGAAAGATTTTTAAAATGATATTTTACGAAACAACACTGCTTGCCCTTACCGGAGCAGTAATTGGTATTGTTATTTCTTATGTTTTCACTGCATATTTCGGACAAGCGGGTATTGATATTTCATCGGTAGGAAAAGGTTTTGCTGCTCTTGGTTACGATTCGATTATGTATCCTGTATTAAATTTTATCGATTATGTTAATGTTATTATTTTGGTTCTGATAACGGGATTTATAGCATCAATATTTCCTACAATACGGGCACTGAAAATGAATCCCGCCGAAGCGGTAAGAATGTAAGGAGTTGAAAGTTATTTAATGATACAATTATACAATGATGTAATGATTTAATGCGATAATGCAGAAATGCCAAAATGCAGAAATAAGCACGGAGGCTGAGCTTGTCGAAGCCGAATTTGCAACAGAGAAAATGATACAATGATTCAATGCAATAATGCTACAATGCATAAAACTTGTCCGCATCAGGAGGATGCGATAATGAGTTGAAAGTTTTTAAAGTTTATAAAGTTAAAAGTTAAAAAACTTTTGCGTCTTAGCGGTAAAAGCATTTTAAACCTTTGTGAAACTTTGTGTTCTATGTGGTAAAAACTTAATTTTTTTAATTCCTTAATGTTTAAACAGTTAGAAATTGAGCAAAGCGAAGCATAACTTAAATGTTCTTAAATTTCTTATATGGTTCAAAAAAATGAGCGTAGCGAATGCAATAATGAGTTGAAAGTTCCGTTGGAGGCTGAGCTTGTCGAAGCCGAGCTTGCAACGAAGAGAAGAAACAAATTAGTGTTAATTAGTGTAATTTGTGAACAAAAATACTTAGCGTTTTTGTGTCTTAGTGGTAAAAACTTAATTTTCTTAACTTAATGTTTGGATAGTTGAAAGTAAAAAATATTAAATAAAAACATAAACTAAAATAGTAAAATAAATTGTAAATCAACCATATAAAAATATATATTATGGAAGTTATAAAAGTAAAAGATTTATATAAAATTTACAGAGAAAGCGAAATAGAAGTAAAAGCAGTAAACGGAATTAACTTATCGTTTGAAAAAGGTGAATTTACCGCTATTGTAGGTCCATCGGGATGCGGAAAAACAACATTCCTTAATCTTCTCGGCGGACTTGATACCCCTACTTCGGGAGCAGTTTTTATCGACGGCACCGATATAAGCACACTGTCGTCGAAGCAAATGATTGATTTCAGAATGAATAATATCGGGTTTGTTTTTCAGGCTTATAACCTTATTCCCGTATTAACGGCAAAGGAGAATGCCGAATTTATTATGCATATGCAAAATATTCCGAAAAAAGAGCGTGATTTGCGTATTGCCGAACTGTTTAAAGCTATTGGTATTGAGGGAAAAGAGAATATGCGTCCCAATAAATTATCGGGAGGTCAGCAACAAAGAGTTGCCGTTGCCAGAGCATTGGCATCTAAACCTAAATTTATTCTTGCCGATGAACCTACGGCAAACCTCGACAGTAAAGCAACGGGCGAATTGCTTGATATTATGCACCAACTTAACAAAAACGAAAACGTAACTTTTATTTTTGCCACTCACGATAAACGGGTAATTCAGCGTGCCGAACGAATTGTTACGCTTGAAGACGGTAAAGTGATTAGCGATAATAATGTTTGAAAAAAAATAAAAAAAGGAGGAAATAATAATGAGTTTTAAATTTTGGCAAAAATGGTTATTAGTTTCAGGGATAATTATATCTATCTTTGGAATATCAATGGTTCTGAATATTAATTCGGAAGGCTTCAATTCTCATATTAATCCCGTTTTTTGGGGTAATGAAACACCAAATATACAAGTTAAAGATTTTCAGCAATGGATATACGGTGTCTTGTGGGCTACAATGGTAGGCTGGGGAATATTTATTGCTTTTATTGCTGCTTTCCCTTTTAAAAAGAGAGAGAAATGGTCAAGAAATTGTATTACAATCGGAATACTCTCTTGGTATATATTAGACACATTTATTTCTCTTAAAGCAAATGTAGAATTCAATGCTATTGGCAATACTATTTTGGCTATAATTATTTTGATGCCAATATTCTTTACTTTTACTAAATTCAAAAATCCCGATATAAAATAATAATGATTTGATAATAGTAATAGTATAAATTTTATTTAAAAAAATAGAGGAAATGACATGACAATTAAAAATAGAATAATCGAAGTAATGACTTACATTATTGTTTCAACGGTATTCTTAATAATTTCCCCTTTATTAGGAAAGTATATTGATGCTAAATTATTATTAAATAATACCAAAATAATTACTTCAAATATTTATGTTTTATCCGTAAGTATCTTAATAATTATTTGTGGTTTATCTTTGATATTTTATACAATATTCCTGTTTAAAACAATAGGAAAAGGAACACCAAATCCTAAAATACCACCGAAAGAATTTGTAGTAAAAGGTCCTTATAAATTAATTCGAAACCCTATGGCATTAGGAGGCACAATTCTATTAATAGGGGAATCATTATTATATTACTCAATTTCTCTTTTTGCTATTACAGTTTTATATACTATAATTTTATATTTTAATGCTAAATTTATTGAAGAACCGGAATTAATTAAAAGATTCGGGAAACCATATGAAAATTATTTAAAACAAGTGCCAAGATTTTTTCCTTTTAAAATAAGCCCTGCCAAGATAAAATATACGGATACGTCAAACATCAATTCCGAATATACGGAAAAAATGAACAAAGAGTATAATTGGATGGCAAAAGGATACGATGCTTTTATGACAGTATTTCCGCTATGGAAAAGATGGATTAAAAAAGTTATACCACATATTGAAGGTAAAAAAATATTAGAAGTTTCGTTTGGCAGTGGTTACCTGATGACTCAATACGCAAGAGATAATTTTGATATTTACGGAATTGATTATAATGAAAAGATGTTGGAAATAACATCAAAAAAAATGTTATCAAAAAAAATAGATTCAAATTTATATAAAGCAAATGTCGAAGAACTTCCGTTTCCTGATAATACATTTGATACGGTAATAAATACTATGGCTTTTACGGGTTATCCCAATGGAGAAAAAGCTATGAGCGAATTAAAAAGAGTTTTAAAAAACGACGGCAAACTTCTTCTTGTGGATTTTGATTATCCAAAAAACAGAAACGTAATAGGATATTTAATAGTTAGATTATGGGAAAAATTCGGAGATATAATCAAAGATATTAATTCACTTTTAGTAAAATATGATTTTGATTACCAAGACCATAATGTTGGCGGATTTGGAAGTGTCCACTTATTTATTGCAAGAAAAAAATGATAAATAAAATAATGCACAAAAGCATAATGCCTAATATACGTATTAAGGGTCATTCGTTTGAATACATACTGTTATTTGCTAAGAGATTTTTCACTTTCGTTCGAAATGACAGTTTATTAAATGGTTTTTATACTAAAAAAAGTTTAATTTGTTAAATATCAATTACTTTGATATGTGGTTTTACAAAAAAATATATTACACAATTCTATTTCTGTTACCGGTTATTGTTTCGGCACAAAGTAAATTTGCCGTTGACGGATATATTTCGCAAATGGGAACATCGGTATTTATGAAAGACTCTTCTGATGCTACTTGGGATTATCGTTTTCACAACAGAATAAATATTGCATACTATCCCACAGATAATTTAACTGTTCATTTTCAATTCAGAAATCAATTTTTATGGGGTGAAACAGTTGAAAATGTTCCCGAATATGCCGATGATTTTTCACAAGACAGAGGCTTAGTTGATATGAATTGGAATTGGTTTGCCGAAAAAAACAGTCTGCTCAACACTCAAATAGACAGAGCTTATATTGAATATACAACAGGAAATTTTGAACTATCGGCAGGAAGACAGCGAATAAATTGGGGACGCACGTTTGTATGGAATCCCAACGATATTTTTAATGCCTATTCGTATTACGATTTTGATTATCCCGAAAAGCCGGGTGCCGATGCCGTCAGAGCAACTTATTATACCGGAATGGCTTCGTCGGTTGAGTTGGTTGTAAAATCCGACAGTTCACAAAAACTTACAATAGCAGGGTTGCAAAAATTCAACAAATGGGGATACGATATTCAATTTATCGAAGGATTTGCCAACGGAAGCGATTTTGTTATAGGCTCAGGATGGGAAGGAAATATTAAATCTGTTGGGTTTAGAGGTGAATTTTCATACTATCATCCAAAAGATAATTTTACCGATACTTCGGGAGTGTTTTTGCTGTCGGCAGCTTTTGATTATACATTTTCAAACAGTTTGATGATACAAACCGAATTTTTATATAACGATAAAAAAACATTGATAAAATCGCTAAATGAGTTTTATCGTGCACCTGCAACATCAAAAAGTTTATCAATATCGGAATACAATTTCTTTTTAAATGTAAATTATCCCGTAACACCAATTCTCTCTGTTTACACGGCAGCTATGTATTATACCGATCAAAAGGGATATTTTTTAATGCCCGGACTTGATTTATCGGTAACAACAAACTTACAATTATCATTTATCTATCAATATTTTAATGTAAAAACACCATTTAACACACGAATGGCAATGAATATGGCTTTTGTAAGATTAAAGTGGAATTTTTAGGGTTAAAAATAATTCTTACTTTTGCCAACTCATATTTTTAGATTGGCAATGAAGGGATACGAATATCATACATTAAATAACGGAATACGGATTATTCACAATCGGGTTGAAGGGAAAGTAGCTCATTTGGGGATAATAATAAATACAGGTTCTCGCGACGAAAAACAAAATGAACACGGAATAGCTCATTTTATTGAGCATGTTATTTTTAAGGGAACATACAAACGAAAAGCCTACCATATTATAAGCCGCATGGAAGATGTAGGCGGCGAAATAGACGCTTTTACAACAAAAGAGGAGACAACAATTTACAGTGCTTTTTTAACTGAATATTACAATCGTGCCGTTGAGCTGTTGGCTGATATTGTATTTAATTCATCGTTTCCCGAAAGGGAACTCGAAAAAGAGAAGGAGGTAATACTTGATGAGATAAACTCATATAAAGACAGTCCTGCCGAACTTATTTTCGACGATTTTGAAGATATGATTTTTAAAGGTCATCCTATCGGACGAAATATTTTGGGTGAACCTAAATCGTTGAAAAAATATACACGCGAAAATTTGTTGTCTTTTGTAAAAAACAATTATCACACCGACCAGATGGTGATTTGTTCGGTTGGTGATATTAAATTTTCATCGTTGGTAAAATGGGTTGAAAAATATTTCGGAATTTATAAGCCTAACCTTCGTAAATCGCGACGTCAGGTTTTAAACGGCTATGCTGCAACTAATATTCAAATAAAAAAAGAAACTTATCAGGCTCATTGTATATTGGGCGACAGAGCTTACGATATTACCGATAAAAAAAGGCTGTCGCTTGAATTGCTGAATAATATTCTCGGTGGTCCCGGAATGAATTCAAGGTTGAATCTTGCTTTACGCGAAAAACACGGGGTAGCTTACAATATCGAATCTTTTTATACACCTTACACCGATACGGGTATTGTGGGAATATATTTCGGAACCGATGAAGAAAAAATTGAAAGAAGTTTGAAAATTATTAAAAAAGAACTTAAACTTTTACAAACTAAACCGCTTGGAATTTTACAACTCGAAAGGGCAAAAAAACAGCTTATGGGACAAATTGCAATAAGTGCCGAAAACAAATCGAATCTTATGCTTAATATCGGTCGAAGCTATCTGTTGTTTAATAAAGTTGATACTCTTGACGAAGCATATAAAAAAATTAACGCATTAACATCTAATCAAATAGCAGATGCGGCAAATGAAATATATGATTTTAGTAAATTATCGATGTTAACGTATTTGTAATTCGTTAGACTATTAGACTCTTACTTTCAACTTTACAAACTTTTAACTTTCAACTATGTATGGGATTTCTCACTGTCGAAAAGTCAAGGTTTCGCTATATTTGCAAAATCATAAAAAATAAAAAACTAATTCTCAGTAAATTAATAAAGCGAAGCCTTGACTCTATGTTCTTCGTTGCAGATTCGGCTTCGATAAATGGTTGCTGAGCACTTCGATATACTCAGTATAAACTTGTTGAAGCACTCAGCCTCCGTAGTAACTTTTAACTTTATAAACTTTAAGAACTTTCAACTAATAAGTTTTTTTAAATTTATCAATGCGGGATTGGTATTTTTAGTGTTCCAAACTATTTTTAATGTTGTTCGCTGGGGAATATTTTTTAGCTCGATAAATTTAATTTTCATACTGTATCCGTATTGTAACGATGTGGGCACAATAGATATTCCGAAATGATTTTCGACAAGGCGGAAAATTGATCCCGCATTTACCGTTGAGTGTAATATCGTGGGAAAAAAACCGCTATCGTCGAATATTTGCATTACCTTTTCGTAATACGATTCGCTGTATGACGCATCAAACAAAATAAACTGCTCCGATTTTAATTGCGACAGATTCTCAAAATTCTTCGAACTTATTTTATGGTCGGCGGGCAAAACCAACGAAAAAGTTTCTTCCAATGCCGCGTGCATTTCAAGTCCTTTGGGAATACGCTCCAACCTTACAAACCCTATATCAATCTCTTTATCGAGCAATGCCTGTATTTGCCTTTGATTATCTATTTCGGTAAGATTAATAAGCACTTTGGGGTTTGTCTCTCTGAATTTTAACAATAATTCGGGAATTAACTCTTGCATTGCCGAACCCACATAACCTATTTTCAGACTTCCGTCGATGCCCTTATTAATTAACTTTACGTGATTAAGAATATCATCCAGCTGTTTAAAATTTGCGGTAAGTTCCTTTTGCAGATACTTTCCCGCTTCGGTAAGTTCCACTTTACGGTTGTGACGTTCAAACAGTTTTACACCCAAATCGTCTTCCATCTGTTTTATTTGCCGGCTTAGTCCGGGTTGCGAAATATAAAGTTGCTCGGCGGCTTTTCTAAAATGCAACTCCTTTGCCACCGAAAGAAAATATTTAAAATGACGAAACTCTAATTGATTACCCATAGTTATCAAATGTTGATTAAAATAGTCTTGTTAAGCATCAAAAGTAACCATATCTTTGCAAAAATCAAAAAAGTGTATTAATCGGATAATTAATTTTGAAAAAATGTATTACTGCTTATTTTCAAATGATTATCATAAAAAAATATAGATATGTTCAAATACGGAATAGACAAATTAACTGTTGACAAAGTTTATGCAATAGCAAACGGAGAGATAAAGGGAGTTTTAAGTCCCGAAGCTGCCGAAAAGGTTAACAGTTGTAGAGCAAAAGTAGATGCTATAAACGCATCGGACAAAGCTGTTTACGGAATAAACACCGGTTTTGGTCCTTTGTGCGACGTTAAAATATCGGAAGAAGAGACAGGATTGTTACAAGAAAATCTTTTGGTTACTCATGCCGTAGGAGTAGGAAATCCCATTGACAAGCAGTTATCGAAAATAATGATGATTTGTAAAGTTCATGCTCTTTGTCAAGGATTTTCAGGTATTCGTTTAGATGTTGTTGAGCGTATAATTTATTTTATCGAAAACGATTTGTTGCCGGTTGTTCCCGAACAAGGTTCTGTTGGTGCATCGGGCGATTTGGCTCCATTGTCGCACTTGTTTTTACCGTTACTTGGCGAAGGTGAATTTTGGAACGGCGATAAAATTATTCCCGCTAAGGAAGTATTGAAAAAACATAATCTTGAAATTTTTAAGTTACAAGCAAAAGAAGGTTTGGCTCTTATCAACGGAACACAATTTATATTGGCTCATGCCATTGCAGGACTCAAAAAAATGGAGTATCTGCTTGACTTAGCTGATTTAGCGGGGGCAATGAGTATCGAAGGATTTCAAGGAAGCGACTCGCCTTTTAAAGCCGAACTTCATACTATTCGTCCTTATAAAGGAACTATTGAAGTTGCTAAACACATGAGACATTTATTAAAAGATTCTGAGAATGTTGAATCTCATAAAAATTGTGAACGTGTTCAAGACCCTTATTCAATGCGTTGTATTCCGCAAGTGCACGGTGCTTCTCGCAATGCCTACTATCACCTTAAAGAGTTGGCTGAAATAGAGATGAACTCCGTAACCGACAATCCGATAGTATTGAGCAACGAAGAAGCTGTTTCAGGCGGAAACTTTCACGGACAACCAATGGCTATGGTGCTTGATTATGCTTCAATAGCTGCTTCGGAATTGGGAAATGTCTCTGACAGAAGAAGTTACTTGTTGCTTGAAGGAAAATACGGGTTACCCCGATTACTTACCGACAAAGGCGGATTAAACTCCGGTTTTATGATTCCTCAATATACTACTGCCGCTTTGGTTACAGAAAATAAATCGTTGTGTTTTCCTCCTTCGGCAGACAGTATTCCTACCTCATTAGGACAAGAAGATCATGTATCAATGGGTAGTATATCGGGTAGAAAGTTTAACCGTATTCTTGAAAATGTAGAGAAAATTTTTGCCATTGAACTGATGTATGCTGCTCAGGCATTAGAGTTCAGGCGACCTCACTCTTTCTCGGAAATTGTTGAGAAAAATTTTAAACTTATCCGCAGTAAAGTTAATAAACTTGAAGACGACAGAATACTTAAAGACGATATTAACACTATGGTTGAAATGGTTAAAAATCAAGAGTTTAAGATAAACTAAGTTTAAAACAGATTATCTGCGAAAGCAAAAAAATTAAATAACATTAAAAACACTACCGATATGAATTTTAAAGAACAAATATTACAGGGAATACCTTCGGAACTTCCTCCAAAGCGTGAGTATCCGGAAGGAATAAACAGAGCACCCAAAAGAAAAGATATATTATCGAAAGAAGAAAAAAAACTTGCCATTCGCAATGCGTTGCGTTATTTTCCAAAAGAGTGGCACAAAGAGTTGGCTAAGGATTTTGCACAAGAGCTGAAAGATTACGGACGAATTTATATGTATCGCTTTAAGCCTGCGTATAAAATGTATGCCCGTCCTATTTCGGAGTATTCCGCAAAATCGCTTCATGCGGCAGCCATTATGGTGATGATACAAAATAACTTAGACCCTGCCGTAGCTCAGCATCCCGAAGAGTTGATAACTTACGGCGGAAACGGTGCGGTATTTCAAAATTGGGCTCAGTATCTTTTGACAATGCAATATCTTGCGAATATGACCGACGAACAAACTTTAAACATGTATTCGGGACATCCTATGGGATTGTTTCCTTCGTCGAAAGAAGCTCCGCGTGTGGTTGTTACCAACGGATTGATGATTCCCAACTACTCGAAACCGGACGACTGGGAAAAATTTAATGCACTTGGCGTGACACAATACGGACAAATGACAGCCGGCTCGTTTATGTATATCGGACCACAGGGAATTGTTCACGGAACTACAATTACTTTAATGAATGCATTTCGTAAAGTATTGCCTAAAAACGAAACTTCTAAAGGTAAAATATTCTTAACCGCAGGTCTTGGCGGAATGAGTGGTGCACAACCAAAAGCAGGAAATATTACAGGTTGTATTTCGGTAGCTGCCGAAGTAAACGAAAAAGCAGCACGTAAGCGTTATGATCAGGGTTGGGTTGATGTGCTTATCGACAATATGGATGAGCTTATTAGTCGTGTAAAACAGGCTCAGGAAAAAGAAGAAACAGTTTCTATTGCTTACATAGGTAATGTGGTTGATGTATGGGAACATTTCGATAAAGAAGATATTTTTATTCAGGTTGGTTCCGACCAAACATCGTTACATATTCCGTGGACAGGCGGATATTATCCGGTTGGTTTGTCTTACGAAGAATCGAACCGAATGATACGCGAAGAGCCTGAAAAATTTAAAGAGTATGTAAGAGAGTCGTTGCGTCGTCATGCTGCTGCAATAAACAAACACACAGCCAAAGGAACATACTTTTTCGATTACGGAAATGCATTTCTTCTTGAAGCATCGCGTGCCGGTGCCGATGTAATGGCAGAAAACGGAATAGATTTTAAATACTCGTCGTATGTTCAGGATATTTTAGGACCTATGTGTTTTGATTATGGATTTGGTCCTTTCCGCTGGGTATGTGTATCGGGCAAACCCGAAGATTTGGATGCTACCGACCAAATAGCTCACGATGTGTTGCAAGAAGAGAAAAAAACCGCTCCCGAAGAGATTGCTTTGCAAATGCAGGATAATATTATCTGGATACGCGATGCAAAGAAAAATAAAATGGTAGTTGGCTCACAAGCCCGTATTTTATATGCCGATGCCGAAGGTAGAATGAAAATAGCAAAAGCATTTAACGATGCCATTGCGGCAGGCAAGATAGGTCCCGTAGTGCTTGGCAGAGACCACCACGATGTTAGCGGAACAGACTCGCCTTATCGCGAAACTTCAAATATTTACGACGGTAGTAAATTTACCGCCGATATGGCAATTCAAAATGTAATAGGCGACAGTTTCAGAGGTGCCACTTGGGTGTCTATTCACAATGGTGGAGGCGTAGGCTGGGGTGAAGTGATAAACGGCGGGTTCGGTATGGTACTCGACGGAACTCCCGAAGCTGAAGTGAAACTTAAGAGAATGTTGTTTTACGATGTTAATAACGGTATAGCACGAAGAAGTTGGGCTCGAAACGATGAAGCTCTGTTTGCTGTTAAACGCGAAATGGAAAGAACTCCCGAGTTGAAAGTTACTTTACCTAACTTGGTTGACAATAATTTGTTGGAAGACTTATTTTAATTTAATCAGCGAATAATTTATTTATCGCGGTGTAAACAGTTTTATCGGGTTACACCGCGATTTCTTTTTTTGCATCTGATAAAAAACCTTAACAAATGGCAGATAATCATAACAATATAAATGCAGAATACCGTCAAGCGGAAAGAGCATACTGGCAAGGGCGAAAGTCGAACCCTGATATTGAAAACCAATATTGGCATCAAGAGATAAAGCTGATTGATGCAGAAAATGAAACTGCATTTACAAAAGTTGATGTTGTTCTGTTGGGTTACGCTTGCGACGAAGGTGTAAGACGCAACAGGGGTAGGATAGGAGCAAACGAAGGACCTGTGTCAATAAGAGAACGACTGGCTAAATTACCTATACATTTTGAAAATAAAACGGTTGCCGACATTGGCGATATTGTTTGCAACGACGATGATATGGAGGCTTGTCAAGAGTTGTTTGCATATTATATAAAAAAATTAATAAAAAACAATGTTTTTCCTATTGCAATAGGTGGCGGACACGATATGTCTTACGGACATTTTAAAGGGATATTTAATGTTTTGCAAAGCAACAAAAACCACAAAATAGGGATTATTAATTTTGATGCTCATTTTGATTTACGCCCTGTTGAGAAAAAAGCCAATTCGGGAACTCCTTTTTATCAGATTTTAAATGAATATAAAGATGCCGTTTCGTATTTTGCCGTTGGAATTCAGCAACAATCAAACACAAAGGAGCTGTTTGAAATAGCAAAACACAGAGATAATATTGATTACGCCATAAATTACGATTGCGAATCGTCGAGTGCAGAACTTCAAGCACTGAAAGAGAAGCTGACACCTTTTATCAATAGTGTTGATTATCTGTATGTTACCATTGATATGGACGGATTTTCGTCGGCGTATGCTCCTGGTGTAAGTGCTCCGTCGCCATTGGGATTTACTCCGTATTTTGTTTTTAAAATGCTTACGTTTTTGTTTAACACAAAAAAAGTGGTTTCGTTTGATATTGCCGAACTTAACCCGATGTTGGACAGAGATAATATTACCGCTGTTCTTGCCGCAAAAATTATTGATTTTGCAGTGGCAAGTCAGCAAACGGGAAATGTGAAACATTGATGAATTTGTTTTAACATTAAGGCTTTGAGAAAATTAAGATTTTTTACGCTAAGACATATTGTTGCAAAGAAAAATAAACCACAGATTGTTAGATTATTAAGATTAAAAAAATCACCCTGTTGGAGCGAGCTTGTAGCTCGTATTCTTCATAGTGAAAGTTGAAAGTAAAGATTATAGAGATAAAATTAAAAAAATCTGTTTACCTTGTAGAAAATAAAAAGCCTCCGAAAAGGAGGCTTTTATGTAAACCAAGAGATTTTGATAATTTATTTATTTATATACTTATTAATTTTTTCGAGCAAAACTTTACCCATAATAGGTTTCGACAAATAATCGTTACATCCGGCATTTAAAATTTTTTCTTTTTCGCCTGATAATGCATAAGCTGTTTGAGCAATTATCGGGATATCAGGATTTATTTTTTTTATTGCACTTATAGCTTCATAGCCGTTCATTTCAGGCATTTTAATATCCATTAAAATAATATCAATATTATTATCCTTCTCTACTGCATCAACGGCTGCTCTACCTGTATCTGCCCATATAAGTTCGGCATTGGTGCGTTTTAACAATGCTTCAAGAAAAAGATAATTTGTTCTTTCGTCTTCAGCTATAAGTATTTTTTTATTTGAGAAATCGTAATTACTAAACATACTTTTAGTCATTTATTTTAAACAAAAATAAACTTTTTTTTTTTTAAATGCTACTCTTTTTAAGAAATTGAGATTTAATTAAAAAAAGAGACGTATATAACGCCTCTTTTTAAATTTATATTTATAAAAATTAATGCATTTTACGCGGTTTAATCATATTTTCAGGTGCTAATATTTTATCCAATTCTTCTTTTGATAAAAGATTTTGTTCAAGCACCAAATTATAAACACTTTTACCTGTTTTTAAAGCATCTTTTGCCAATTTACTTGATATCTCGTATCCTAAAACAGGATTAAGAGCAGTAACAACACCGATACTATGTTTTACAAGATTTTCACAACGCTCAACATTGGCTGTAATACCTGTAATACAACGATATTTAAGCACTTCCATTCCATTTTTAAGCATCTCAACACTTTCAAAAATACTCTGAACAATTACAGGTTCCATTACATTAAGTTCAAGTTGTCCTGCTTCAGATGCAAGAGTTACGGTAAGGTCGTTGCCTATTACTTTAAATGCAATTTGATTTACAACTTCGGGAATTACGGGATTAACTTTTCCGGGCATTATTGATGAGCCGGGTTGCATAGGCGGTAAATTTATTTCATTTAATCCTGTGCGTGGTCCTGATGATAACAATCGCAAATCGTTACTTATTTTTGATAGTTTTACGGCAAGTCTTTTTATTGCTGACGAATACATAACAAAGGCTCCTGTATCTTGTGTTGCCTCAACAAGATTACCGGCTAACTTTATGTCCATTCCCGTAATTTCACGCAAGTGAGAAATACATTTTTCACTATATCCGGGTTCAGCGTTTATACCTGTTCCAATGGCTGTTGCTCCCATGTTTACTTCAAGAAATAATTCTGAATTTTGTTCAAGTCGGTCAATTTCTTCGTATAATGTTGCTGCATAAGCTTCAAATTCTTGTCCCAAAGTCATGGGAACAGCATCTTGAAGCTGTGTTCTTCCCATTTTTATAACATCCTTAAACTCAACAGCTTTAGCATGAAATGATTCAGCTAAATCTTTCAATATTTCAATAAACTTAATATTGTTTAACATCAATGCTATTTTCACTGCTGTAGGATAAGCATCGTTGGTAGATTGGCTTAAATTTACATGATTATTGGGATGACAATATTCGTATTGTCCTTTTTCGTATCCCATTATCTCTAAGGCTCTGTTGGCAATAACTTCGTTTGCCGCCATATTGGTTGATGTTCCTGCTCCGCCTTGAATCATATCTACGGCAAAGTTTTTATGATATTTTCCTTTAATAATTTCTTCGCAAGCCTGAACAATGGCATTAGTAACATCATCGCTTAGTAATTCCAAATCGTGATTTGCTTTGGCAGCAGCCATTTTAACAATAGCCAATGACTCAACAAAAACGGGATAAAAACTTAAAGGAACACCGCTGATATTAAAATTTTCGATAGCTCTCAGTGTTTGCACTCCGTAATAAGCCTCAGCGGGAACTTCACGTTCTCCAAGCAAATCATGTTCCATGCGTGTTCGTCCCGAAACATATTGTGCTCCGCTGTTTATTAAGTGTGTGTTTGCCTGATTCATTCGGCGAGCGATAAGTTTAGCAAGATATTTATACACTTTTGCAGCTAAATCTTTTTCTATTTTAAACAAATCAAGTAAAACATCCTTGTTTATCACCAATGTTGTCACATCAGTTGTTGCCCGTGCGTTTGTAGCATGAGGGGAATTATCCATAATGGCACCTTCACCCAAAAAATCATATTTTCTGAAATACGATAAACGTTTTTCTGCTCCAAACGGAGTCTTTTTTATTAATTCCACTTCGCCATCGTAAATAACAAATATTGATTTGCGTTGTAATCCTTCTTTGAAAAGATAACATCCTTTTTCACATTTTTTTTCTGTAAAATGCTCAGCAAGAACTTGTATCTCTTGCTCATTAAGTGAACCGAAAAGTCCTACTTCGGTTATAAATTGTGCAATTGTTGATTTATTCATGATGATTTATTTTTTTAATAAATTTTTAACGAAAATGATAATAATTATTTATTAAGCCAAGAAATATTGAAAATCAATTATCTATTTTTACTTTTACAAAGTATATAAAATAATTAAGTAAAAATTTTATTGTTTTATTTATTTGATATACAGATAATAGTAACATATTGTTTAAATTATTAATCATTATTTTTATAAAAACATGTCTGAAATTTCTCAATTTGAAAATGTTGTTCGCTCTCGTCGTTCAGTTAGAAAATATGAACAAAACGGAGATTATAATCCTGATATTGTAAAAAAAAGCCTTGAACTTGCTATTTTATCGCCTAATAGCAGTAATATGCAATTATGGGAATTTTACAGAATAAAATCACCCGAAGCAAAAGAAAAGATTGCTCACTATTGTTTAGACCAAAGTGCTGCAAAAACAGCCGGTGAACTTGTTGTATTTGTTGCTCGTCCCGATAAGGTAAAAAAATCAATTAAATTTAATCTTGATTTAATAAACGACCCGAATAGTTTTGAAAAAGAGTCGCACCGCAAACGACGAAGAGAGTATTACACTAAAGCAATGCCGTTGTTTTATTCGTGTGATTTTCTTTTTATTTTCAGTTTACTGAAAAAACTTTTAGTATTTATAATTGGATTAAAACGCCCGATAGTAAGAGAAGTTACGGTGATAGATAAAAAAGTAACAATACATAAAAGTATAGCTTTAGCGGCACAAACATTTATGCTTTCGGTAAAATCGCAAGGTTATGATACTTGTCCGCTTGAAGGATTCGATTCAAAACGCATAAAAAAATATTTAAAACTTCATCGTCGTGCTCAAATAAATATGGTAATTGCTGTTGGTAAAGCTGCCGACGACGGAATTTGGTATCCGCAACAACGATACGATTATAATGAGGTGGTAAAAGAAGTGTAAAACCGGATTTATGAGATAACAGAAATAAAAACCTGACAAGTTTTTTTATAAACAATATGCTTTTAAAAAGAAAACTTGTCAGGTTAAGTATTTATTATATAGTATTAATTATTTTACTTGTCGTAATAACATTCCTCTCATTACCTTAGAGCCTCCGCCTTTAAAATAAGTTCCTTTGAGTTCTGCTTCTTTAGGTTTTTCTTCATCACCCATATAATAGCGGTTATCCCAAATTTTCTTTTTATCAACTTTAACAGTTGCAACGGTTACATATTTAGTCAATCCTGTTTTTTTATCAATAACTTGTTCAAGAACATCATATTTATCATTAGGCTCTAAGCCTTCTTTTAATCCGATTTTTGCGATTATAGGATTAACAGAATAGATAGGTGTTTTTGTTTTAAACACATCGTGTGATTTTTGTAATTTGGTATAAACTTTATCAATATTTCTGATTGTTGCTGTTTCTATAATATCTTTAAGTTCTTTTCCTACACCTATTAAAACAAGAGATTTTGCTTTTTCATAACCAAGATATTTCATTTTAAAAATAGATGTTGTATCAAAAAGTATTTTTCTGTCAGGGTTAATATTTGTAGAATCCATCCACATATCCATATAAAAAGCATTTGCAATATCATCACTCCAATCCAATTGATAAAGATATGAAGTTGTCCAAACCGAATAACCGTCTTTTGTTGCCAAATAAGTTGCATTTGCTGCAGCAATAGCAATTTGTTTAGCTAAATCACTTGGTATATAGTCGGCTGCAGCAATAGCAGATTCTTTAATGGCACGTGCAATAGGTTCATTTTTTACAAATCTCATTTTATTAACTACAATAAATGTATTTTTTATTAACTCTTCCCCGGCATCTTTAAGCATTGCCAATCCTCGAATAGACCCTTTTGCTATTTGTGCTTCCATTTCTGAGGCATCGTAAGAACCTCTGTCATGAATTAAGTCCATATCAAATGTTCCGTCTTCCTTTCTATCAAACCATTTTGCAACCATTTGATTGGCAATTTTATTTTGAGTAAAATAATTGTCTATTGCCATTTTGCTGAGAATATCTTTCTTTTTGCTGTCTTTTTGAACACTTGTAGTATTCTTTTTATTTTGCTTATTATCTTTTTTATTTTGTTTGGCTGTTTCTTTAGCTTTTTTAATGGCATCAGGATCTAAATAATCCATTTGATTAAATTCGTCGCTTTTTAAACGATGATCATTATATTTATCGGGGAAAGGGGCTTTATGGTAAGCATCCATAACTAAGTCTTTGTGCAAAAACTCACCATTCTGAAGTAATATTATATTTAAAGAACTACGACGATAAACAGTTTCTACTTCTTTTTTTTCTTGTGCATACAATACAAAAAAGTTACTTATTGCTAATAAAAGCAATATTTTTTTAAGTGTTAATATTTTTTTCATGATAAATAAATTTAAAAATTGTTGAATAGGATTTTAAAGATAATATTAATATATATTATTTCAAATAAATACATATTTTTATATATCATTCCATAAATAAATGCTTATGAAAAGTAAAAATTATAATATTAACGGTAAACAAATAGGTTATTTTGATTGCGGTAAAGGGAAGGTTATTGTTTTGCTTCACGGATATCTTGAGACCAAAGAAGTTTGGATAGATTTTGCCGAAAAATTGTCAATAAACTTCAGAGTAATAGCAATTGATATTCCCGGACACGGTAAAAGTGAAGTTTTTTCTGAAATACACTCTATGGAGCTTATGGCAACAGTTGTTAATAAGTTACTGACAGAACTGAATATTGATAAATGTAATATTGTGGGGCACAGTATGGGTGGCTATGTAATGCTGGCTTTTGCCGAACTTTTCCCCGAAAGGGTTGAAAAAATAGTATTGTTCCACAGTTCGGTATATGCCGATGCTCCCGAAAAAAAGGGGAATCGGTTAAATGATATTAAACTTATTAATTCAGGTAAGTTAAGTGAAATAGTTGATAATCATATTCCTAAAACATTTGCAAATGATAATACAGTTTTATTTAAAAATGAAATAAATAAAATGAAGTATTTCGGGAAACAAAATAACCCGTCAGGTGTTATAGCTTTAGTAAAAGGAATGATGCAACGAAAAGATAAACAAGAATTTATAAAAAATTATAAATTTCCACTTTGCTTTATTTTTGGGAAAAAAGATAATTTTATTTCTGTTGATGTTGCTACAAATATGATACAATTAAATGATAAAACAGAAACTGTTTGGTTGTCTGATTCAGGTCATATGGGGTTTATTGAAGAAAAAGAAAAATCGTTGCAAACAATATTAAATTTTATTACCTTGTAAAAGAAAAACATACTAATATTATAACTTAATTAATTATTATTATGAGTGATACAGTTGTATTTATAATTGTTGTTGCATTTGGAACAATTTTAGCTTATTTTATTTTAAGACTGTTTTTTAAAAAATCATTTCTTGTTCCCATAAGTTATTCAATAATAATAGCATACCAAATTATTGCTGTTTTAATTTATGTTACAAGCAGAATGGGAATAAAACATTTAATATGGGGGTTTCCTATTGCTGTTTTTCTTGTAGTAGCCGCACTTTATTATAATTATATTAAAGTAAATAAACCGTTTAAATCAATTATTGAGATGATTAAACGTCTCGGAGAGGGAGATTTGAATCAAGATATTGATATGAGCAATTATAATAAAGAAGATGAGATAGGAGAGCTTGCCGAAGCTACACAAAAAACAATAGATAAACTTAAAGGTGTTATCTTAGAATTTGATCAGGCAGTTCAATCAATAAAAGCAGCAAGTGAACAACTTAGCAGCGGTTCTCAACAAATAGCTCAAGGTGCAAATATACAAGCATCTTCCATTGAAGAAGTTTCAGCAACTATTGAAGAGATATCATCGAATATTGAAAATAATGATGATAATGCTAAACAAACAGCTAAAATTTCAAAAGAAACAACAAAAGATGTAACTGAAGTTAGTAATAGTGCACGTGAATCGCTCGAAGCAAATAGAATTATCTCCGAAAAGATAAAGGTTATTAATGATATCGCTTTTCAAACCAATATTTTGGCTCTTAATGCTGCTGTTGAAGCTGCACGTGCGGGAGAACACGGTAAAGGATTTGCTGTTGTGGCTGCCGAAGTTCGTAAATTAGCCGAACATAGTAAAAATGCTGCCGATGAAATTGTTCAACTTGCCGAACAGAGTTACCATTTATCGGAAAATTCACAAAATAAAATGGATGAAACACTTCCTAAAATTAAGCAATCGTCAAGTTTAATTGAAGAAATTGTTGCTGCAAGCGATGAGCAAAAAACAGGTATTATGCAAGTTAACGATGCCGTGCAACAATTAAATAATGTTACTCAACAAAATGCCGCATCAAGTGAAGAAATTGCAACCAATGCCGAAGAACTTGCTGCACAGGCAAATATGCTTACTTTAAAATTAAAGTTTTTTGATTTAAAAAAATCGAATACAACATTTACAAATCAAAAAGAACCGGAAAAAAAGAAAAAAGAAGAAAAAATTAATACTCCTGTTACAAAAACTAAATCAACTGCTGTAAAAACTAAATCAACTACTACAAAAGTTAAATCAGCTATTGACAAACCTAAACAAACAGTTAAAAAACAACCTAAAACAACCGTTAAAAAACAAACCATAAAACAACCGCCGTCAACAAAAGGTATTAATATTATTATGACGGATAAAACTGACGATGAATTTGAAAATTTTTAGTTGAAAGTTTATAAAGTAGAAAGTCACTTCGACAAGCTCAGTGACCAATTGCATGGAGGCTGAGCCTGTCGAAGCCGGATTAACAACAAAGGGCAATAATAACTTACAACAGTTATTTCAAACAATAGTTAGAAATTTCTTTGCGACTTAGCGGTTTTGTGTGAGAAACTTTAATTCTTTCAAACTCTATAAGTAATAGTAATAAAAAAAGCTGCCTTTTCAGACAGCCTTAATTTTTATGCTTATTCGCCGGCAGGTTCTACACTATCACCTGTTTTTTTGAGTGCCCATAATACCAATTTATAACTTACGTAAATCAGTATAGGCCAGCTTATCATTTCTATTATTTGTAACATAATTTTTGTTTTTTCAGATTAATAAACGTGCATATCGTCATCTTCAAGCTCCTTTTCGGTAATTTTCTTATTGTTGATAGCTTTCCAAGCATACCAAATATAAGCTATTACAAACGGAAGCATTATCGATACTATCGACATTACCGTAAGGGTAAACTTGCTCGATGAGCTGTTAAATATGGTTAATGAACTTTGTAAGTCAAAGTTTGACGGATAGTATGCGGTATTGTTAAATCCTGCTACAAGAAAAAGAGCCAATACAGTTAACACTGTTCCTGCTCCGGCATACCAAATACCTTTTGAGTTTGCATTTTTAAGATTGATAAATATTCCGAACAGAACGCCTACCACTCCAAGTAAGAAAAGCAACAACACAACAGGCATTTGCAAAAAGTTGTGCAGATATTTATATTTTTCCATAAACACTTCACCTGTTTCAGGATTTACTGCAAATCCTTCTTTAACCAACAATACAACTGCAAAATAAAGAAAGAATACAAGAAACAAAACAGCATTTACTTTAAGTGATTTCAATGCTTTTGGAATTATTTCATCATCGTCAATGGCATTTATAAAATATAGGTTTGCCAATACTCTCGACAAGAAAAATACCGCCAAACCCAAAGCTACATTATGAAATGTAAGAACCGCTTCTAGTCCGTAGGCTTTTGTTTGCCATTGTGAGATTACGGGATTTGCCAAATCGGCAATATTTGCTTTGTTAACGGTAAACTCGGCACCGTTAAAGAATGTTCCCACGGCTGTTCCTATCAATACCGTTCCCAATAATCCGTTGATAAACAAAAATGCTTCAAAAGTTCCTTTTCCGAGCATATTGTTTGGGCGTGTGCGATATTCGTATGCTACGGCTTGTAATACAAATGCAAATAAAATTGCCATCCAAACCCAATATGCACCTCCGAAACTTGTTGAGTAAAACAACGGAAACGATGCAAAAAATGCTCCTCCGAATGTTACAAGTGTGGTAAATGTAAATTCCCATTTACGTCCAAGTGCGTTAACCAAAATTTTGCGTTTGTTTTCGGTTTTGCCCAGTGAATATATCAACGTTTGCCCTCCTTGAACAAACATTAAAAAAACCAATACGGCTGCCAGCAGAGAAACCAATATCCACCAGTAATGCTGTAATAATATATATGTTGAATCGTTCATCTGTAAAATTTTTTAATTAGTAATTAAATTATTGTTGAAACTGTTTATAAACTCTACTCTTCTTTTGGTCCTGTTTGAATAGCTTTACGCATAATGCCTATTTCGGCAATAAGTAATCCGGTAAATACTATTAGGAATAAAAAGAATGTTGTTTGAACAGTTCCCGTAGTAATTTTTGAAACAGCAGCCATTGTCGGCATAATATCCTGAATAACCCACGGTTGACGTCCTACTTCGGCAACTATCCATCCGCATTGTTGTGCAACAAATGCAAGCGGGAAAGTGATAAATGCCAATCGCAAGAACCATTTTTTGTCAAGCAGATTGTCTTTAAATATAAAGAACAGTGCAAGAATAAATACAATCATAAACCAAACCGCCAATGCTACCATAATATGAAAGCTGTAAAATGTAAGTGGAATATTAGGGATAATATCTTCGAGATTATTAAGAAATCCGTATCCGAAATACTCAAAATTAGCTTCAAGTTCGGTGCGGCTTGCTTGCATTAAACTGTCGTTGCCCTGTTTTTTTGCATCTTTAAATGTTGCAAGAGCAGCAAGAGCTTTTTTGCCTCGCTCCATCTTTTCGGTGGTTGACAATGCTGTTTTTTCGTTGCCGTCTTCGTCGGTATATTTATATCCGCCGTCAATAATGTCTTTCACACCGGGCACAAATGCATCGCCATCGCGATATCCGAGAATTGACAACAGTTTGGGAATTTCTATTTTCAGATAATGTGCTTGTTCGTCGTTATCGTATTTTTTATCGGGATTAAGAAATCCGAAAGCAATAATTCCCGCACCCTCTTGTCCTTCATACAATCCTTCCATGGCGGCAAGTTTCATAGGTTGCTTTTGTGCTACCTGATAAGCCGAACCGTCGCCCGACCAAGCAAGATACAAACTTGCCACAAGCCCGAATATTGACGCTACAATTACACTTCGTTTGGCAAAAACAGTATGGCGTTTTCTGATTAAATACCAAGCACTAATGGCAACAACAAATATTGCAGCCAAAACATAAGCCGATGTTATTGTATGTAAAAACTTGTTTATCGCCAAAGGTTGTAATACATCGGTAAAACTTTGCATCTCATTGCGAGCAGTTTCGGGATTAAATTTCATACCCACGGGATTTTGCATCCAACCGTTAGCTACCAAAATCCATAAAGCCGAAAGGTTTGAACCGATAGCTGTAAGCCATGTTGCCCAAAGGTGAAATTTTTTGCTTACTTTATTCCATCCGAAAAACATTATGGCAATAAATGTACTTTCCATAAAAAATGCCATAATACCTTCAATGGCAAGCGGTGCACCGAAAATATCGCCTACAAACCAACTGTAATTACTCCAATTGGTTCCAAATTGAAATTCAAGAATAATACCTGTGGAAACTCCAATTGCAAAGTTAATTCCGAAAATAGTCATCCAGAATTTTGTGAGTTTTTTCCATTCGGGATTTCCTGTTCTCACATAAATGGTTTCCATTATGGCAATAATAAAAGACAACCCCAGAGTTAGGGGCACAAACAACCAATGATACATTGCTGTTAATGCAAACTGACCACGTGACCAGTCAACTAATGCTAAATCTATACCTCCCATATTTTAAAATTTTAAGGTTATGCACTGTTATAATACAGATGCAGTAAATAGTATTAATTATTGTTTATTGTGTTAATTCATCCAATACATACTCGCTCCGCTCTTTGTCGGTATTATAATTTGTTTTAAGATAGTCGTGGAAAAAAAAGAGTTTGAGAACAGCAAAAAGTATAAATAACTTTATAAGTATTATTATCCAAAGCTTTTTGCCTATGGTCATGCTTTTAAACCCTTCGTAGTAAAAATTAAATATTCGTTTAAAAATCATGGCAATTTTTTATTATTGTCAACTTACAAAATTATTTACAAATAACCTTTAACTTTGTTTAAATAAAAACTGATAAAATTATGTTAATAGTAATATCTCCGGCAAAAACTCTTGATTTTGAAAATGCCGTAAAAACCGGTTTAACAAGTATTCCCGAATATACAGATAAGGCTCAACAACTTGTTGACGTGTTAAAAACTTTTGATACCGATGAATTAAAAAAACTTATGAACATAAGTGATAACCTTGCATCTTTAAATAAGATAAGATTTGAAACTTGGTCAAAAAAGAGTGATAAAAAAATATCGCGGCAAGCAATATGTGCTTTTAAAGGTGCTGTTTATACAGGTTTAAATGTGAACGATTGGACTGACGATGATTTTAATTTTGCACAAAATCATTTGAGAATATTGTCGGGGCTTTACGGAGTATTGCGTCCGCTTGATTTAATAAACCCGTATCGTCTTGAGATGGGCACAAGACTGCAAATTGACGATTACAATAATTTATATAAGTTTTGGGATAAGACAATAAAAAATAATATACTGCAACTTGTTGAAAAACAAGATAGTAAATATCTTATCAATTTAGCATCGGATGAGTATTTTAAAGCATTAAAGCTAAAAAAAACAGATACTAATATAATTACTCCGGTATTTAAAGATTTTAAAAACGGTGATTATAAAGTAATCAGTATTTATGCTAAAAAAGCCCGTGGAATGATGAGTCGTTTTATTATTAAAAACCGTATTATAGAACTGGAAAGTATAAAAGAATTTAACGATGTAGGATATTATTACAACGACAGATTATCGAAAGATAACAGTTGGGTGTTTACAAGGGACTAATGAGTTGAAAGTGAAAAGTTTGTAAAGTTGAAAGTTGTCATTTCGAACGATAGTGAGAAATTCCTTAGTGAATAAATAAAAAACAAAAAAAAATCTTATATACACTATCTAAAAACTTTTTACCTTAGTCTTTTTAAATTTACTAAGCTGAAAAGACACGCAATAATCATATTATTACTGCTTTTTGCCGTTTCGGGTTTTTCGCAAACTTACTCAAACCTGAGGCAAAAAACCATTACCGTATCCGACACGGTAATACTCGACTCTTTAAGCATTATTCCACATAGCGAAATACTGTTTTCTCCCGACAAAAAAATTATTCCCGACACCGCATATTCAATCAACTATTCAGAAGGGTTTATATTGTTTAATAAAAACTTTGCTTATCGCAAAATAACAATTGCTTACCGTGTCTTTCCAATGAATTTTTCGTTACGGTTTCCCGAAAATATTATCTCTACGGTAAGTGATAGCGGCAAACAACAAGAACAGGCATTGAGTATTTATACACCTCAACAAACCACTGTTGAAGATAAATCGAAGTTGATTGTAAACGGAAATATTTCTCGCGGAATGAGTGTGGGAAACAGTCAGGATATGGTGATGAATTCAAATCTGAATTTACAACTGTCGGGCGAACTATCCGACGGACTGTTTATTGATGCTGTGTTTTCCGATAAAAACATTCCTGTTCAGCCCGATGGATATTCACAGCAGATTCAGGAATTCGACCAAGTTTATATTAAAATTTATGATTCAATTTGCTCATTGCAAATGGGTGATATTCAGCTGAATGCACAATCGGGATATTTTCTCAGATTCAATAAAAAAATACTGGGAGGCAGTTTTACAAATGCAAAAATTAACTTAAAACACAACAATCAAGCGTATGTAAAAGCATCGGGAGCTGTGTCTAAAGGTAAATTTAACCGCATCAATATTATGGGGGTTGAGGGAGTGCAAGGACCTTATCGTCTGACGGGAGCAAACAACGAAACTTATATTGTTGTGCTGTCGGGCACCGAGCGTGTGTATATTGACGGTGTGCTAATGCAACGCGGTGAGAATGCCGACTATGTTATCAACTACAACACCGCCGAACTTACCTTTACGCCAAACCGTATTATCACCAAAAACAGCCGTATTATTGTTGAGTTTGAGTATTCCGATAAAAAATACAATCGTTTTTTGGTTTACACCGATGCAGGAATAAAATTTAAAAAAGGAACTGTATCTTTTGAATATTTTAGCGAAAGCGATGCAAAAAATCAACCTGTAAACCAGCAACTTACCGATGAATATAAACTTATTTTACAAAATGCAGGCGACAATCCGCTTGATGCTGTTGTGCCCAATTACGATAGCGTGGCTTTTAACAACAATGTTGTTTTATATAAAATGGTTGACACTGTTGTAAATGCAGTTACTTACGATAGTATTTTGGTTTATTCGGCTAATCGCGATAGTGCTTTTTACCGTGCGGGGTTTGCTTTTGTGGGACAAAACAGAGGAAATTATATACAGCAAACATCAGCTGTAAACGGTAAGGTTTACAAGTGGGTTGCTCCGCAAAACGGCATCCCGCAAGGAGAATACGAATCCGTAAAGTTGCTTGTTGCTCCGCAAAGCCAACGAATGATTACCGCCCGGGCACAATACCGATTCGGTAAAAATACCGTTGCAAATATTGAGGCGGCATTGTCGCATAAAGATATAAATACATTTTCGGATAAAGATGCGGATAACAACAACGGTTTTGCTGTTAAAAGTGCTGTTTTACATACTGTTAAATTAAATCATCGTAATCTTTTGTTTAATTTAAATTATGAAACGACAGGTAAAAATTTTAATGCTGTTGAGCGATTCAGAGCTCCTGAATTTAAACGCGATTGGAACTTAATAACTCCTGTATATGCCGACGAAAATTTGCTTAAAGCGGAAGTGTCTTTAAGCAAAAAGCAGAAGAAAAAATTTCTGTTTGCAAGTGAATATCTTAATTATAAAAATGAGTATAACGGTTTCAGAAACAGTGCCTTTGCCGATTTTACTTTTTACAAATTCAGGTTTTCGGGAAAAGCAAGTATGTTGGTTTCAGATGCAACATTGCGAAGAACGGAGTTCTACCGTCATTATCTGAAACTTGTTTATCCCGTATGGAAACTGAACGTAGGGGTATTACACGATTTTGAAAACAATATTCAAAAAGCCGTTGCTGTTGATTCTCTGTTTGGCGTAAGCCGTAAATACAGCCTTGCCGAAGCGTTTATAAGCAGCCGGAACAAAAAGAAAAACAGCTTTAAGGTGTCGTATAAAAACCGAAATGATTTTTTGCCTTGGCAAAATAACCTTACACGCTATACTCATACCGATGATGTTGAGTTTAATACAAAAGTTAACGGAAAAGTGCAGAATCTTACAAGTTCGGTTATCTGGCGAAAGCTGAATGTGGTTAATGAAAATATTGGTGTAACACAAAAAAACGACCAAAACTTGCTTGCACGTATTAATCATAATTTGCGAATAAAAAAGCGGGTGCTTAGTTTTTATACTTTTTATGAGATAGGAACGGCAATGGAAAACCGTAAAGAGTTTTCGTATATTGAGGTTGCCAAAGGGCAGGGGATTTATGTGTGGATTGATTACAACAATAACAATGTGCCCGAACTTAATGAATTTGAGGTGTCGCCGTTTCCCGAAGAGGCAAATTACATTCGTATTCTTATTCCCACAAAAGATTATATAAAAGTATATTCGGTAAAATTTAACGAAACGGTAAAACTCGATTTTGGCAGACTGCACGATAAATCCGGCGGAGTAAGCAAGTTTGCTTCGCATTTTTCAAATGTATTATCGTTTATGTCGCAACAAAAGCATACACAGTCAGATTTAGCAGCTCGTATAATTCCCTTTGCGGGATATGTTGACGACTCGTTGCAAATGAACCGTAACTACTCGATAAGAAATACTTTTTCGTTTAACAAACGGCATTCAAAATTTGGTGCTGACTATATTTTCAGCACCACAAACAGAAAAAACCTGCTTACCACAGGATTCGATTTCTCGGAAAATACAATTAACCAACTTAAAATACGGTGGAATATCTCTTCGCAAATTTTACTGCAAAATACGGGAGGTGTGACAGAACAAAAATATTCGTCGGAATTTTTCAGCGAAAAAAATTATAATATCAAGTCGTATGTAAACAATACAGTATTACAATGGCAACCTTTACCGCGTTTGCGGTTGTCGCTAGCTTACGCAATAAAAAATAAAAATAATTTACAAGGCAACGAAACAGGTGTTTTGCAGGAGATAACGCCGAAAGTAAAATTGAACTCCCCCAAACACGGAATGTTTTCGGCAATGTTTTCGTATATCGATAATAGTTATTCGGGCAACGAAAATTCTCCTGTTGCTTTTACTATGCTCGAAGGCTATCGCAAAGGTGTAAATTACCGTTGGAACTTGAATTTTACACGAAATGTAAATAAGTTTTTACGTGTAAGTTTATCTTACATAGGGCGTAAACCTGCCGATATGCCGGTAATTCATACAGGACAATTTAGCGTAAGTGCATTTTTTTAAGATGAGTTGAAAGTTTATAAAGTTTAATGATATAATGGTTCAATGATACAATGATATAATTATTTAATGCGATAATGCAATAATAAGTTGAAAGTTAGTGCGTAGTGTGTAGTGTGTAGTGCCTTTTTGCGTCTTTGCGGTAAAAGCATTTAAAATCTTTGTAAAACTTCGTGTTCTCTGTGGTAAAAACTTAAATTTCTAATAACTTAATTTCCTTAATCTTATATGGCTTATATGGTTTTTCTTTTTTGCTAAAAGTTTTAGCTTTAACAATCACTAATCTTTTATTTTTCTTTGCGTCTCCGCGTCTTTGCGGTTAGTCTTTTTCTTTTCACCGATAAGGCACTATTTTTCTAACCACAAATTACACTAATTTACACAAAGAAAAAAAACTCTGTGTATCTCCGTGTCCTCTGTGGTGAATAAATATTAATATTTCTTGCACTATAATTTAAACTTGTAAAAACAATTCAGTATATTTGTATCATGATACAAGAAATAAAATACATTACGCGGGAAAATATTTTAGAAAAGGTAGAACCTTTTATTGGAGATAGTCTTATTAAAGTGATTGTGGGACAACGTCGTGTAGGTAAGAGTTATATTTTATATCAACTTATTGATATTATAAAAAAGTTAAAAAAAAAGGTAAATATCATATATATCAATAAAGAAGATTTTCAATTTGATTCCGTAAGAAATTATTCCGATTTAATTAACTATGTTGAGAGTAAATATAAGAATCAACACTCTAACCATCTGTTTATTGATGAGATACAAGATATAGAACAATTTGAAAAAGCTTTACGTCATTTTCAAAACACAAGCAAATACGATATTTATTGTACCGGAAGTAATGCAAAACTACTATCGGGAGAGTTGGCAACTTACCTTTCGGGTAGATATATTCAAATAAGAGTTTACTCGTTAAGTTATAAAGAGTTTCTTAGTTTTCATAAATTAACAGACAGCGAAGACAACTTGTATAAATATATACAATTTGGTGGCATGCCTCATCTGATAAATTTAAAAAACAGACCCGAAGTTTATAGAGAGTATCTTAATAATATAATTAATACAATAGTATTACACGATATTGTAGCAAGGTATAACATCAGAAATATAAATTTTTTACAAAATCTTTTAAAATTTATTGCTGATTCTGTAGGAAGTATAGTTTCAGCAAAAAGGATAAGTGATTATTTAAAATCTCAGAAATTATCGGTGCAACCACGTACAGTTATAGATTATCTGAATTTTGTAGAGAATGTTTTTTTTATTGAGAGAGTAAACCGAACAGAAATACAAGGAAGGAAGATATTTGAAATAGGAGATAAATTTTATTTTGAAGATATAGGATTACGACACTCCTTGATACCCTACAAACAAAATGATATTAATAAAGTATTGGAAAATCTAGTTTTTCATCAGTTAAAAATATTGGGATATACTGTTTTTGTAGGTAAAAAAGGAGATAAAGAGATTGACTTTGTAGCTGATAAAGATGGTAAAACTACTTATATTCAAGTAACATACCTGATAATTGATGAAGCTACACGTAAAAGGGAGTTTGGTAATTTGTTATCGATAAAAGATAATTACAGAAAAATAGTAGTATCTATGGATAAAATTATTGCAGACTCATCATATCAAGGTATTGAACATTGGGAAATAAGAGATTTTTTATTAAATTTTGAATAAAAAACCACAAAGAACACAGAGTAACACAAAGAAAAACCTCTGTGTATCTTAGTGTCCTCTGTGGTGAATAAAAAAACTTTATAATAGGATTCTTCAACTTTTTATGTACACTATTACATAACTACACCTGCATTTTATGTATTTTATTACATGGAATAGCTTGAATTAATGGATTTAAATACATATCTTTGATATAAAAATACTATGGAAGAGCTATTTGCTTTAAGCAACAGACTAATAAGTCGTACTAAAAATAAATTTATAAGGTATTTATATTCAGATATAAATTGGGAAGCTCGGCTTATAGAGATTAAAGGAGCCCGTGGTACAGGAAAAACAACATTAATGTTGCAAAAAGCAAAAGAGTTATATAAAAAATCAGCTCAAAGTGTTATGTATGTTACACTTGACGATGCTTATTTTTTTAATCATACAATAAAAGAAACAGCCGAACAGTTTTACAATTATGGTGGAAAATACCTATTCTTAGATGAGGTTCATAAATATCCCCCAAAATATAAAAACTTTGATTGGTCATCTGAATTAAAAAACATCTATGATTTTTTTCCGGATTTAAACATTATCTATTCAGGTTCTTCAATAATAGAATTACACAAAGGTAATGGAGATTTAAGTCGTCGCAAAACATCATACACTTTAAATGGTTTGTCTTTTCGTGAATATATTCAATTAAATGAGATATTAAATTATCCTGTAATTTCTTTAAAAGATATACTTAAAAATCATCTGCAGATAAGTACAGATATTACATCAAGAATTAAGATACTTCCACATTTTAAAAACTATTTAAAATATGGTTATTATCCGTTTTATAAAGAATCTCCCGAGCAATATTATCAAAAAATCAAGAATATTGTGAATGTTGTATTAGAAACCGATATTCCGGCAATAACAGATATAAATTTTGATATTATTGCTAAAATAAAAAAACTTTTAGCAGTACTCTCAACAACAGTACCTTATACACCAAATCTTACAAAACTTTCCAATGAATTGAATGTTGCTGATTTGAGAACCTTGTATAAATATCTGAATCTTCTGGAAAGTGCTGAACTTATAAGCTTATTAAGAACAGATAAGAAAGGAAATAAGATATTACACAAACCTGAAAAAGTTTTATTAAACAATACAAATTTATTGTATGCTCTATTTGATAATAATATTGAACAAGGAACAATACGTGAAATATTCTTTTATAATCAAACAAATGTAAAACATAAATTAAATTATCCGAAATATGGTGATTTTTTAGTAGATGATAAATATACATTTGAAATTGGCGGTAAAAGCAAGACACTAAAGCAGATTCAAAATATTAATAATTCGTTTATTGTGAAAGATGATATTGAAACAGGAGTGATGAATGTAATACCTCTTTGGATGTTAGGACTTTTATATTAGATAATAGGGTTACCCATTTAGTTCTCAAATAGTTGTATATGAATATATTATTTTGTAAATTGTATTCAAATTCTAGAAAGATGAGGATACTAAAAGATATTGATAGGCAGACCTTTAAGGATAGGTTTGCAACAAAAGATGATTGCTATAATTTTTTAGCAGAACTTAAGTGGAGCGAAGGCTATAGTTGTAAAAGATGTGGTTCTCAAGTGTTTATAAAAGGAAAACAACCTG
>Ga0256846_1000070_pt1 | contig 43162 bp, 61 predicted proteins | sample TevniametaG_FD_189098 | JGI IMG/M metagenome (GOLD analysis project Ga0256846, IMG submission 189098) | Tube worm associated microbial communities from hydrothermal vent at the East Pacific Rise, Pacific Ocean - Tevnia | ecosystem: Host-associated > Annelida > Integument > Unclassified ...
TTAATATAAAAATTTTTTTTTTTTTTTTTTTTTTTTTTTTTTTTTTTTTAGTATATAGGGTTTACTGTTTACCGTCATTTTGAGATAAAAATACTTATAATTTAAAATAGTTAATCATGTAGGTAGTTCATACATGTTACTGCAATTACAACCACACACCTTCATTTTTTACCAACAAAAAATATATAATATTTTCCTTGACACTGCCTCAAGGGGGTTTCAGAATAGTGTGGAGCATTCAAAAAAGGAGGGTTGGTTTATGGCTGACTACCTAGTAACGTTGTTGGAAAAAACCGAGAAGGAACGGATTTTCTACTTCACGGCGAAGACCCGGGAGAACGGCCGGTTCAAGCTCCACCCGTACATGTTCGTCAAGGTGGAGCAGCATACCAAAAATTATTTCAGAATCATCCCGAGCCCGCTGATGGGCAATTACGTGAACGAGCCGGGTGTCAACATGCTGTTCGCCCTCATGTTGAAGGCCCTTTCGTTCGTGGAACGGCTCAAGGCAAGGGGAGAACGCGATGAGTTTTAGAGCGCCGCCGGAGAAAAAACTCCCGCCTCATGGAACGTTGAACGTCAAACTGCCATGCGAGACGTGCGACGCCCTGATTCGAGGCGGTCAACGGTTCGATCTCCAGTGTAAACACGACATGGGGCCGCTCCAAGAGATGCTTTTCTGCCCGAGAGAGATCCAGGGTCCGGGTGTGGAGTCGAAGCCGGGGCGGGTCCGTTGCGCCGTGCCGGTCGATGTCGGGGCCGAGACGGATTCGTTGACGAGGCGGGATACGAAGACGGAGCACGCCCTAACCGGCCGGCTGACCAAAAAGCAAAAACAAAGGAAAAGTAAGCCTGTGGACGAACGACAAAGGGGGTTATTCGATGATGAGAAGCGTTAGAGCCGAGATGCTGCAACCGGTTTGGAAACGGATCAACGGCCGCAACGTGTGTGTGGTCAAGTTTATTCTGCTCACGGCCGAGCCGAGAATCCTGGAGATCCATTTGACGGACGGTAAGTCTGATGTGGGGTTTTCGGCCGAGCAGTTGAACCGGATCCTCCGGGCGTTGAACCTGAAAAGCGAAAACGAGCCGAATGTCTGGCCGGTGAGGTGCGCCCTGAATCGACTGGACACCGGGGCGATTGAGTTGCCGTGGCTCTCCGAGAGGGTGTCCACGGTGATCGCCGAGACCAGTCGAGCAGGGATGGTGAAGCTCAACCTGCACGTTCCACGAACCAACCTGATCGAACTGAAAAGGATGGGGCCTTGGTAGAGGACCCACATCAACCGGACCCGGCCGATTTGCCCCGTCACGCGATTTTGTCGCCGAACGAAGGGTAATGGTCGGGTCGGGTCCAAATTTGCTCAGAGGAGATTTTTCCAATGCGCCTGGAAGATTTGCCGGGATACAGCGCCAAACGAGTATTGGCGTTCACGGCGTTCAAGATTTTTGCGGTCATAGTCCAATTGGGGTTGGTCGGCCTGAAGCTCACCGGCGTTGTGACGTGGAACTGGTGGTGGATTCTCACGCCGATATGGGCGTTTTGCGCAATATTGCTGATCGCCGAGTTGGTTTTGGTCGTAATGCTCTACGTATTCGAAAGGAGAGACAAATGAAATTGGATGGTAAAATCCGTGTCGAAAGGCTGGAACGGCCGCCCATCCCCTGGGAAAGGGAACTCCTGTTCATCCTCAATTGGAACGCGGTGTCCGTGAAACAGAGGCGGGGAACCGGACAAGTGAAGTTCAAGGTGGCCGAGGAGTTGGTCGAGGATTTCAGTGAACTCATTCGACTGATCGAGTTTGTTGACAAGTTTCTGGGTAAATCGAGAAGACATTGGACGGAGAAAAGGTAGGGAATAAGGAGAGGTAGGGGGCGGGGGTGATTTTTCGAGGAACGAAACGGGTCCCCCGAAACAAATATTAGTAATCACTGATTAACGACCCCCTCCCTCCCCCGCCTGTGCACACGCATGTAACGCACGCACATGCGGAAAGCGCACGTAAAAACCCAAGTGCCTGATAAGACAAAGGAAACACAGTAACACGATTTCCAGTCTTTCGGAAGATGTCTCGCAAGTGTCACACATCATTATGCTTTTCCGTTGTTTTATCAAGAAAATTCAGGGGGGTGAGGGGTATCGTCCCGATACTCTCTATTCGTGGGGTTATGTCTGAGTTGACATAACAGTGTGCGAAAACGAACATCAAGAATTATTTATAGGTAAACCCGATACCTCTCATAGGCCATTTTCCTACCAAAATGTAGCAAATATTCTCATCCCCCTTATGTCAACCTTGACATAACAGATTCACTTCCCCTGTATATTCATCCTTCTTACGCCTCACTCAGCAAGTCTTGCGCATCATACCCGAATCATGCAAAAATAATTTTTTTCAACAGTCTTTCCAATCTCTTACACGAGACGATCCAAAAAAGTCTTGACAAAAAATCTTGATAACCTTACCTTTGGTTCATGGCGAACGAAACACACATAAACCAAGGTATTCTTAGCCTTGCGCAGCAACGGGAGGAACAAGACATGGAGAACAGCGCCGAGAGACTGGAAGACCTTGAGGAGTTGGCAATTGAGCCCGCCGGCCCGGAGATCTACCGAGACGGAGAGGTGTCCATCATTCAGGATGGCGGCGTCCGGTTGGCGGTGAGCCTGGAAAGCATGGAATACCTCGGAAGCCGGACGAACGGCGTGATCGAGTTGGCCGACTACCTCAAAGATGAATGGGCGCCGATTGTCGAGGATTTGCTGCTCAACCCGGGCAAGTTCGAGCCGATGGATTATGTCACCGAATGGGTTGCCGAACTGCTGGGCTACTAGGAAAGGAACCACCAATGAATACCTCTGATTTTCACGCATGGCCGGACGGACAAAACCGGCAATCTCCGGCAAAAGAAGCGTACTTGGCAATCGTCACGTGCCGGAACACTGAAAAGGAAAATCCGAATATAATCAGATATTTGGTGGGTTTTTCCTTGAGGAGTCGAGACGCCCGAACGGACCCTGACGCTCGACGTTTTTACCGATGCTGCGCAAACCGCTACAGACAATACCTCCGAGCAACTGAAAGGAACACCCAATGAACCCGAAAGACATCATCAAAAAGAATCTGGACACATTACGAGTCGCTGGAGCAATCGGCCCGGAACCCGTATTCAAGCGGGCCGACACCGAACGGTCCGTCATGGTTCACCCGGAAGATGGATCATGGATTGCCGACATGGACGGCGAGTGCTTCAATTACAACCAGTCTATTTCGGATGATGAGTTCATTAACCGGACGCAACTCCTGTTGAGTGAAGTCAACTCCGGCTTTTGGGGTAGTCGCAGAGTTACGAAAGAGGAACTCGATTTCTGGAGCGACAACCGGTGTGAAACGGTCGTAAACGCTCTATGGCCTGAAAAAATCGAGGGACCGAAAGACATCATCATTCGCAATCTAAAAGAGGTAAGGGCAACCTGGGGGATCGAGGGCGAAAAAGTCTACCTGCGAAACGATTGCAGGCGTGCGATTGCTCTCAATCCCGAGGGTCGAATCCTCGGTAAGGTCACCGAAGAGGGCTACTTTCCGGCGCACAATTTGCCGGAAGAGGACGTTGAACACATCCATATGCTCCTGATTCAGGCGCTTGGACCCATCGGCCGGTTGGTTGCCAACCCCGTCGCACCTTGTGACGTGGAGAAATGGAATGAGGTAAAGGCCGCCAATATCTGTGTGGCCTTATTCCTGGAAGAGATTGGAGTATAGTCATGAATTACGACAACATAACCACGTCGCGAAAGCAATTCTTTTTCTGGGAACGGAAGGTTCAACGTTTCTTCCGGGAGCACAACATTGACGGATTCTCCGACGTAGACTCAGAACCCGAGGGCTTTTTCACATGGGATTCTTGCCGGTGCTGCGGTTCACCGCTCGGCGGGACGAAACACGAAGTCGAGGCGTACGACCACAAAGCCGATGAAATCATTGGCCCATGGTCGGTGTGTGAGGACTGTTATCTATACGCCGAATTCGGGCATATTGGAGACATCCATATGCTCGACCTTGGGCGAGACGCTCAAAGGCTGTCCGGGTATTCTGATTTGGCGTTCCGGCTCACTATGAAGGGGTGGACATTTAAGGAAAGGCAGAGTTCAGGCTACGAAACAACATGCAACGAATGGACAAAGGCCGACCATCGGTTACTGGTGTTCACGGACGACACCGAGGGAACCGTAATCCATGTCGAGAGGACGGGCCGATGAAACTCTCCGGTTCACTTGAGACGGAAAAGGGGCGGGTGATCACCCGTAAGAGTGATCAAGCCGTTTTTGCGGCCCTCACCCGGGATGAGGGCCGAATCCTGGAATGTGAAGCGTTCCTGTGCATCCTTCCGAACGGGAACGAATTCGCCGGCACGAAGATCACGACCAACAACGAAAGCATCCGGGTTGTCGTGGCGGTTGACGAATCGGGCAAACTCCGAGCCGACGTCTATCGGTCCACCGACGGTTGGCGAACGGATGAGAAAATAGGATGAAACTCACCATAAACACGCTGGCTATGCGAACGGAAGGGTTGAAGCCCTTTTCCGTTTATCCTCATCGGGTGATATGGCGCCGGCCGGAAATGATCGTTGATTTCCAGGTAACGGACCGGACCGCTCGACGAGTTTTACGGCTCGGAACCGGGTTCGTTTCGGTAGAGAGGAGTTTGGTTGACCCCGGATTCACGTGGTTCACGATTTTTGATTATGAAACCCGACTCGGCCAACTGATTCACCCGGACGTTGAAAAACGCAACGGACGCCTGGACCTTCGAAAGGTTTGGAGTGAACCGATTAGGTAAAAAATAGGTATTCGGAGAAAGCAAAATGAAAAAAACAAGCACTGGTGGAGCGAATTCTTGCGGAAGGCGACTTCGACCTTTCGGTTGAGCCCGAAATGATCCCCGTTCGAGGGAATGCTATGGCGTCCGGTGATGAAGCCTATGACCGACAGGTTGAGAATGAAATCATTCGCCGGCTGGAAGATGGGGATGTCTGGGCATGGGCGAGTGTCCGGGCCGAAGGCCGGTGGAATGGCATGGTGGAATGGGACTCTCTTGGTTGTTGTTCGTATGAGAGTCGGGAGGCGTTTCTACAGGATGGATATTGGGCTGATATGAAGCTCGTCATTGCGCAGCGCATCGCCGAAGAGTTCGAGCGGATCGGTAAGAAATATCTCGAAATTCAAGAGTGATACTACCCTCCCCCGTTTCGACGGGGGGCGTCTTCCCCTGACGCCGGGGAACCGATGAGCGCCATGGCAGGCCGAAACGCATACGGAGGGATTTTGCGATGAAATGCTTGAAATGTCATTACAGAAAGGGTGCTAAGTGCACGTGTTTTTGGTCATTGAACATAGTCACCGACCTTCGAGACGGTCCTTGTCGGTTTTTCATGGACCGGACGCCGAACGGGGGTTGATCATGGATGTGATCAGGACGCAAGGACAGGTTTTGCGCCGCAAACTGAGGGAAGTCGGGCTTGTGAAGCCGTTTCGACTCAAGGACGGGGACCCGCCGGCGGAATTTGGATTAAGCCGGATCTGCCGAAAGAACTGAAAACAAAGGTCCCTGTGGCTATAATCAGAGGAAGAGAGAGACCATGAAAAACAAACCGATCATGACCCGAAAAGGCTTTTACCTCTGGGAGCAACGAATTGCCGCGTTTCTCAGAGAGAACAATATTGACTCATTCAGTCCCGACGAAGAGGGGTATGAAGAATTCGTCGTGGAATCCTGCGATTGCTGCGGGACTCCATTGGCCGGCGCTCGGTATTCGGTAAGAGCTTACGACCACAAGGCGGAGGATATCGCCGGCCCGTGGAGTGTATGCACGGACTGCCTCTTTTACAACGAATACGGCCACATTGGGGACGGTCATATGAGGGACATTAGGGACGACGCAATCCGCTGTTCCAGGTCAGCGAATTTGACCCTCCGGCTTATCCGCCGCGGCTGGGAGCGTCTCTCTTACAAGCATCCCGGCCCGACCTGGAACACGCTGGTTGATACCTGGAACAAGGGCAACCGAATCCTTCGCGTGATCACGGACCGTGACTACGACACTATTGTCCATGTCGAAAAGGTCGAGGTGAACAAATGATTTCAATCGCCCATTTCAGGAAAGAGATTCGCCGGATCGGTGCCGACTTCATGAACGTCGGTCCGGCTGAATGTCTGGTGGTAGAACAGAAAGGGGACTATGTTCGGGTCTGGGACGATTGGAATTCGTCCGTTGTGCTGGTTGACGATCTCTATTCAGCACTCCGGTCGATTGAATCCGGCGCCGGACCCCAGGCCCTTTGGGCGGCGCTGAATGAGTATCCCGAGTTCGACAGGGATGAGGTTTGGGACGTTTACTACAAGTAATAAAGGGAGGGGGTTGACGTGGACATAATCAGGACAAAAAGCCAGATTCTGCGCCGCAAACTGAGAGAAGTCGGGATTGTGAAGCCGTTTCGACTCAAGGACGGGGACCCGCCGGAGGTAATTCTGCTCTCCGGCTACCGTGAAAGGGAGGTTGGCCGGCTCCCGCTCCCCGTGTTCCAGGCCGCAATCGAGGCGCTGGAACCGGGGGCGAGTTTATTTGATCTTGCCGACGCTATTGAGTTTGCGGAGTCTGAATACCGTCGGCGATACGACGGTAGTGAGTCGCAGTCTTCGTAAGCAGTGACTCACACAGGCGGGCCGCCGCCTCCCGGTTCCCTCCGAATAGGATCGGGCAGTACCGGACGGAGAATGCGGCAATGGACTCCCAAATTGAAGCCGGGTGAGCCCTGGAGCGGAACTCTCCGAAGTTACCGAGCAAGATATCGTGAGCGTTGCATTCCACGATAACCCAAAAGTGCGAGAATGCACGGGCGCGGTTGAGTTCCGCTTCAAACCGCCGCCGTCCTTGAGTGAGGGAACCGACCAAATCGGAGACGGACTTCCGTTCAACGGCGACAATGGATTCAAGCCCTCGGATGGAATAGTCCCCGGTCGGGAGGGTGTCAATTACGCAGGGGGATCGAAATCTATCTTTCCATCCTCTTTGTTCACGGGTATCCTGTACAATGATCGGTTGGGGCTTTTTCGATCCGGCCATAACACGAATCTAGAGCGAAAACGTAGCGAAGTCAAGGCGAAAAGCTCGGTAAACGGTAAACTTGTGGCAAACGAAAAACGGAGGTTTCTGATCCGATGAAAACACGGCGAAAGGGAAATGGAGAGGGTTGTGCATCCTTCGGGAGCGCAAAATCGAAAAGGGTCCGGCGAGTGAATGAACTCCTCCCGTCGCCCGAGGAATGTGAAACGATGGGGATTCCCGTTCCCAAACCCGGGGACACGACGTGTCTCCGCTGCGGGGAGGGTTTCTATTCCCTGGACGTGAAGAAATTCCGGCTTTGCCCGGACTGTCGGCATCGCTGGCAAATGAACTCCAGCCGGCATATGAATGAGGAGGATTGGCGGGGGGGCGTCCTATGAGAAAGGAAAAGCGCATCTTTACTGATGATGAAATGAGGGCGGTGGCCGATTTCTTCGTCAAGAAGCGCAACGATCCTTATTGGTGGAACCCGGTATTTTACGTTGCGCTGATCACCTTCGGCGCCGGACTCCGAGGAGCGGAGGCGAAGATGCTCCTGTTGGAAGACTGCACGGTTGGGCCTATTCCATCGGTCCACGTCACCAGTAAGAAAGGGGGAGGGTCCTTGCGGGAAGTTGCCATCCTCCCGCAGTTCAGGCCTTATTTTCTGGAGAGGGTAGCCTATTTAAATTATTATAAAAAACACCTAAGCTGGCCGGAAGTCGTCGCCATGTTCCCGCCGGCTCGACACGGGACGGACAAGCGGGGGTTTGTGAACGTCGAGGGAATGCCCAAGGGCAAGAATGACGGGATCAAATGGTGGTATAAAGTCATGGCCGAGTTGGGGATTGAGGGAACCAATTGTATGACGGGCCGGAGATCTTGGGCTACCTATGTCGCCCGGATGCGGTGGACCGGGCCGGACGGAAAGGAGCATCAAATCTCTCCGATGAATCTGGCTCGCCAGATGGGGCACAATGGAATGGCCTACCTAATGGAATACTATGATCAGGGGCCTGCACACATGAGGTTTCCCTGTGACGCTGAAATCACGTGGCATGAAGCCCTGGAAGATTTCAAGGAGGTGGACCTACCGGAGGCGAAGCGTCTCATGGTAAGATACAAGGGTAAATTTATGTCCGTTTCGAGAGTCGCCAGACTGAAAGGAACTACGAAAAAATAAATGTGACATCTAGAGGTGTCCCGTAACCGACCGAACGGAGGGTAATGATGGAACCGGACCTGTCAATGCAGAATCTCTTGACCGGAGAGGATCTCAAAACCTATTCGAAATTGATGCGGGAAAGCGTCAAAGCCATTATCGACGTGTTCGACGTTCGTTTCCAGGAAATGTTTTGCCGGGTCAAGCCCGACACGAAGCCCGACACCACACGAGCGTTGACGTACCTGTCATTCAAATCCATGGCCTTTGTGGAAGAGGTCATGCCCACCATCAAAATGATTCTGGCCGGCGCAATCTTCGGGGCGCTGATCAACGACGAGTCGGCCAAACGGTTCATGGAACAGGTTGACGGCGTTGAAAAACTCTCGAAAGAGGAGCGCCTTGCGCAGATCAAGAAGCTCCAGGAAAACATGAGAAAACACGAAGCCCTTTCCCGGAATATGGAGAACTAGAGTTATGGGGTCTATCGACACGAGCGATTGCATCAATTTCAATAGAGTCTCAAGGCTGATTTTCCCCAAGGAGACTCTTGAAAAAATCAACGAAGAACATCAGAAGCTCGCCGAGCGTTTTTGTGACATGGTTCAGGAGGCACTAGGGGAAAACGAACAAACGCCGTCCAGTCCGGCTTATGACGAGACGCTCAATGAACTGGTGAATGAAGCCGTGCGGTTGGTCAACTTTACCTTCCCGCTGGCGGCCAAGCTGTTCGAGCACCTACTCTTGGTCAAGTACCTTGACCAAGAATCGGCCGCCAAGTATCAAAAACTCATATCAAAGGTAAACTCAGGCTGAAAAAATCAACCGGGATTGTCCGTTGTGGGGGGGGGTAAGGACGGTCCCGGTTGTCGCGAAGAAAAAAACCTTCTAAGGGGTGATCTTAGGTTACTCGATTCATCCGGCCGTGTCAATCGAAATCAACGGGCAGCGGCCTGACCCTTGATCCTATTCAAGTTATCCATAAGCACACTCATCATTTCAATATCCCCCTTTCTCTTGGCGTAGTTCAGCGCCCGTTTGACCGCATTCTCCCTGCGCCTGCCCTCTTTCGCCTTGTAGTAAGCCCATCTGGTCGGGTCTTGCGGGGCCGCCCGGAACCCCGACAGCATAGCGGCGAGGATCTCGGGGGTGGACATCTCGGGCCGGGACGGATCACCTAGGCCGGCCAATTTCATAACAGGGTTCCAGATGTCCTTTTCATAGCGGGAAAGGGGGCTCGCCTGGAAGATCTTTTTCCAATACGGCGGGACAAGGAATTGCTCTCCCATCCGGGTAGGCACGTCCGTCCTTCCAAGCATCAGGTCGGTGGTTGACAGCCCTCCCGGTCCGGTGGCCGAGTAGTCGATCGGCCGCTTTCGGAACAGATCCCAATTCGTCATGAGTTCATAGGGCGCCTTCCAATGACTCGCCACCTGATCAAGGAGAAACGAACCCGGAGAGAATAGGAAATCCTGCGGGGTCTGGAAGGGGGTGTATGACGCCAGCGAGATCCCGAGCGGGTCGCGTCCCGGGCGGTCCTTCATGATCATTCCGGCCCGTCGAATATAGTCCGGGGCATTGGCTTGTTCCTCTTCATTCAGTGTCCTGAATCCGAACAGTTGGGGGAGGAGTTCGTACATCCGCTCCCATCTGCCCGCGCTCGACGGGCGGGTAATAACGAACTCGGCCACCGCGGGTATCACGTTCCGAGCCCATGAGAAGAACGGCATGAATGTTTTTACGCTCTTTTCGAATGGCGTGCGTTCGGAATAGTTGAACAAGGCCCGCTGCGCCGCCCGGGCCGCATCATCGAAGAGTTTCTCGAAATCCCCGCCATACTTATCGGCGTTCCGCTTGATGAAATCGAGCGCCTGCGCCGCCTTCGCCTGATCCTCCGTGCGCTGACCCATTCCAAGGGCGTAATCGATCGCCTTCCCACCTTGCGCCATTGCGCGTTGCAACGGTGAAACGGCCCGTTCGGCCAGTGATCCGGCCCGCTCTCCGGCCACGTCTCGAACACCCTGAGTCATGAGATCGAGGAGTCGGGTAGGCTCCCGCTTCGTCCCCATCTCGAAATACCCGGTGTCGAGCACATCCCGTCGTCTGAGTTCGTCGGCGATCTTTCTTCCGGGTATTTTCGCAGTCTCACCGGCGGGTCCGAGCACTCGCCTCGCCAACCGCCCGACCGGGCCGAGATTCTCGGCGCCTTCCAGCGCAACCCGAGCGCCTTCGATCATAGAGAGCGGGGCCGATGGGGATTTCATAGCCATGAGTTGCGGGTTTGTGATCACGTTCCGGGTGTAGAAAGGGGCGAACAGGCCGAGTAGGTTCCGGGCGACCGTCTGAGTCGCCGACTGCATCCCTTTCCCGATCTTGGTGAGATTCAGGAACCTGGAGAGGATGTCCGTGTATGTCCCGGGATCGAGGCGGCCGCCGAGTTGGGATTCGAGCATGTTCGCCACGTCACGGGGGGCGGCGTAGTCCTTGAGCGTCGGGATCTCGATTCGTCTCAGGCCCTCCGGCGTTTCCGCTCCCTTCTCCAGGCGGATAAGCTTCCCTTGGCCGGTGAGATCCTCGATCAGTTTGAGCGCCCGGGCCTTGGAGATCTTTCCACCCAGGCTCCTCCCGAGGGCGCTGATCGGATCCATGTATTCCATACCCTCGATGTTCTTCAAGAGATCCTGCGCCTGGTAGGTCTGGAGTTCCCGCCGGCCGACGAATTTCTCCGGGTTGTCCTTTAGGACGTAGTAACGCATCCCGGATTCGTCTATAATCTCTTTCACCGGCGAATGTTTCCACGCCGGGTTGCCGTGCCAGATCGGAGCGCCCGTATCGGGATCGACAAACTTGTAGACCTTCCGGCTCTTCTCCGGGGCGACGCTTCCGAGTCTCTGCGGGCTCATCCATCCGGTCGCCCATGGGAGATCCTTAACCTCATCCTCCGGCTTGATTCGTCTCGGCCAGTACTCGACTTTCGGGTCCTTAACAACCCTGTCGGTCGGCAACCCCATTCTCTTTTGGCCTGCGATGATCTGACTCTGGAGTGTTTCTCTCAATTGTCCGAGAGGGCGCAATTTCTCGGCCGCCTCCATGACTCCGGGGCTCACCCGGAAGAGCGTCTCCCCTTCCAGGACACGGTAGAGATCCTCGTGGAATTTCGCCAACTGTTTCGGGTCCGATGCGATCTCTTCCGGTATCCCCTTCTCGATCTCGTCGAGTTGTCGTCTGAGTTTGTTTTGAAGATCTCTCGTCTTGGCCGTGTCGAGGATGAGGCGCTCACCCTCCGGCCCGTAATCGGCCCCATGGAAGAACGCCTTGCCGATCGGGGACCCCGCTACTCTGGTCTTGAACCGTCCGGCCGACTCCGCGATTGTCGTGGGCGCTCGCTCGACGGAGCGCAACCCCTGGGTGATCCGGGACGCCTCCGGGAGTTTGCCCGCCAACCGTCCGGCGATCCCCGGAGCCTTGAATAACCCCATGAACACGTCCGGCGCGGCGATGTCGGCGGCAAAATCTTCCACCGTTCGGGCTCCCTGTTCCAGGCTCTCGGATCCAAGGGCCTTGGCGAGTAGATGGGTGGGGAGCATGAACGTCAATTGACGCATAGGGTTGTACCCGGTTTGTTTCTCTACGTCCCGAAGGAACTGAGAGGGCAGGGTCTTTTCCTCTCCGGTAAACCCTCGCTTGATCGCGGGTAGGGGGTTCTCTCCCTTCAATCCTGCTCTGGCCGCGCCGTACCACGGATAAACCCCGATCCGGTTGATCCAATCGAGCGCCTCGATAACCGATCCGAACGTGGATTTTTCCCGTTTCGGCTGCGGTCCGGGGCGTGGTTGAGGTGAGGAGGGAGGGACGGGGTTAGGCCCCCGGTCGAGCGATAAACCGGGAGACTCTCCTCCCTCCTCTACGTACTCGTCAAACACCGTGCGCTGTCCGGGCGCGGTAGGAGCCTCGCCGACCGGAGGGTTGTTTATCGGCGGGCCGGCTACGGGCGCCGACACGGGAGTCTGATCGAGTACGGGACGAGAACGAGGAGCGCCCGGGAGGGGGTTTTCTTGTCGCTCCGCGTACTCATCGAAAAGAGTTTTCATTGTCCGAGTCTCCTAGCCTCTTCTTTCGCCAACAGATCCATGGCAAACGGCAACCCCTTTTCCTTGGCGACCTTCACAAACAGCTTCGCGGTTCGCATTTGGTCGACCGGATCAGGCAGTATCCTCTTGATCCTTGTTCCCCAGATCTCGGAAGCCAAGCCCTTGTTCGCGGCCTTGATAATGTCACGCTCGGATTTGAGCCGGCGGTAATCCTGTTTTTCCCTGCGGGCCTGTTCTCTCTCTGCTCTGGTCTGTTTTCGTCGTTCCTCTCTTGCTTTGACCGCTTTTTGTGACGCCTGGAAGCGTTTCTCAGCGAGTTGCTGGCGGTTCAAATCCTTGACGGCCCTCTCTCTCAAGGCGATCTGTCGAAGGTTGTCTTTCCTCTCCCTCCCTCTCGCCTTCTGTTGGCGCTCGGCCGCCTTGCGGGACTGGTACGCGGGAAGCGGTTCGGTCGTCTCCCCGAGCCCTTCCGGGATCTCTCCACCCAGAGCGTCGAGTTGTTGAGCGAGCACCCGACGAGCGCTGATTAACCCCTGTTCCTTCAACGCCGTGCCGACCTGATCCCTGATCCACGCTTCCTCCGCAGGGTCGAGGGTTGTCGGGAGGAGATCCCATAGGAGCCGATCAGCCGGCTTTCGCGGTTTGGCGGCCTTGCGCCTGCGGCGAGAGGATAACAGGGACGGGGCGACTCGACGTCGAGGCGGTTCCTCCGGGTAAGGGGCTGTCGGGTCCGGGATCTCTCCGGGAAGCGGAGTGAAATCGCCACCTAGACGGGCTTGCCTCATGAGCCGTTCGCTGCGGAAATCCGGGATGCTCTCCAGTTCCTGGTTGAACCGATACCGACTCACCGGCCCGCCGGACGGTTCGGCCGGAGCGGGTCCGGGTGTCCCCATCGAGAGGTAACGTCTTGCCACATCCTCTTTGAATTTCAGGTTGTCGGGCGTCTTATCCTGCATATACCAGTTCAAGACTTGTCTTTGGATGTCGTCCATAGGACTACCTCCGTCGGCCGTAGGTCATTCCTCTCGGAACCGTGGAGTAAGGATTTCCGAGTGAGCCGAACCCGGATCTCCCGCTCGATCCCGCCGCCGATGATCGTTGTTGGTAAGGATTCGTTCCGGCCCTCCCGCTCGTTACGCCCCGGACGACCGACTGAGCGAGGGCGCCCTCTCCGGGGCGGGGGGCCTGATACCCATACATCGGGTTCGAGATCGTGGAAAGTTGAGACATAGCCTTAAACCCGGGCGTCATCATGGCGTTGCTCGTCGGGTTGTCGTACATCTCATACCAGAGTTGGCGGCGTTTCTCACGGTCGGCGTCGGCCTGGGACTGCTCCATCTGTTGGCGGTACCTCATCCTGGCGGCGTCCTGTTCGGCTCGACGTCGGGCGGGCTCGTCCCTCATGTATCCGATGTCCGATTGATAGTCACTTCGCATCCGATCTCCCAACCCGGATTGCCAATCGGCGAAATTTCCAATTGATGATCCTTCCATTCCAAGGAGCCGGAGGGCGTTGTTGAACGCTTCAGAAGCGGACGAGTTTAATTGACCGGTACGATATTTGTTGTAGTCCATGGCCTGTCGAAACCGATCCTCATACCCGCCGGCAAGATCCCGCATGGCGCCGGAATGCAGCGCCGACTCCTGCGCAGGCCCGCCCCGGACGTTCAGACCTCGACGGTTCACGCCCGCGGCCGCAGCCCGTTTGACGTAATCGTCGAGCGTGTTTCTCTGCCCGCCCAGAATGTGTTCCATGTACGACTGGACCTCGGGATCGTCCGGGGATGCGATGTGTGTGCCGAAGACGGACTCCGCTCCTCCGGTCCCGCCGCCCGTGAAATACTGTTTGATGGGGTCCAAGATCGAGGACGTGAGCCCCTTGATTTTGTCCAGGTATTCCTGGTACGGATTCGTTCCGTACGCCTTGCCGTAGTCGAACGCCGTGAATCCTCTGGCGCCTCCGGGGCCGTTACCCCATGGTGTCGTTGAAACGGGAACAGGCATTTTCTTACCTCCTATTTAACCGGTCGGCGCTCCCATTCCCCAGGCCGACATTTGTTGTAGGTATTTATTCCTCTGTTGGCGTCGAGTCTCGGCGTCGAACGCCTCCGCTTGCATCTCTTCCATGGTCTGCGGGAGCATCAAATCCGTGACACCCTTGACTCCATACCCGGAGAGAATGTCTCCGAACCCCTTACCCATACTGTACGCCACGGGAGCGCCCAATCCGAGAGCGCCGAGAATTGATTTCCACGTCTCGCCCGATGGACGAGAAAAGGCCCGGGTAGCTCCGGCGATGATATTCCGTCCGGCGCTTCCGGCCGGAAGGTCGGCGTAGGTCGCCCCGACATTCGGGTCCTGGAATTCGGCCGCCCTGGACAGGGGCTTGTAAGGCTCCGTCCGGCCGAGATGTTTAGTGAATGTTCCCGAGATGTTCGGATCGGTCGGGAAGTCATACCCGCCGGCCAGCGCCTCATCCACCTTCCCGCCCAATTTGTTGATACTCTTCGACACCGGGCCGGCGGGCTCTCTTCCAAACCTCCCCAATGCCTTCATTGACAGCGGCCCGCGAGCGATGGCGCTGATGATCGTCCCCGGGGCCTTGAATGCGGTGTCGGCCGCAGACTCCAGAGCCCGCCCGGTCCCCATGAGCATGTCGAGGATTTCCCGAGGGAGACCTCTGCCCTTCTGCCCTATTCCCAGGTCGAACGGTGAGACGTCCGGGTTGCCCGTGAACGCCTGTTCAGCCTCATCAGCGACCCGCTGCGCTATGTCTCGATCTCTGTCCGTGATCTGTTGGGTCGGGGCGAATGAACTCTCTTTCACCGGAACCGTTCGCCCAATGGGACGGGACCCGAAATCATCGAGATATGCGCTGAGTTTATCCACCTGCGGCCGCTCGGAAATGTAGCTCCCAGGCCCTTCGGCGGTGACTTCGTAACGTGGGCGCATCCCTGTCGGCTTCTTTCCAGCCGCCTTCATCTCCCGTTGAGCCGCTCGGATCGCCTCGACCACGGAGGATGGAGCATTTTTGCGCAACGCAGGATTGAACGGCACCTGTTCCCCGGCGCTGATCGGGGCGGCGAGATACCCCATGTAGGATTCAAGGTTATTTACAGGGTTTAACAACGGAGCCATGGGGTCGCCGGTTGACTGGACCTCCCAATTCCACGGATCCGATCCAGCCTGTGGGCCGACATAGTTGGGACCTTGTTGTCCCTGCATGTAATCCCTGGCGCTCATCAATCCTTGGATCGCCTGCCCGCCGAGCCCCTGGAGGTACTGCATCGGCTGACCGTAGGCCGTCGCCACGTTCCCAACCATCTGTTCGATGATGTCGAGTATACCCATTTTTTATCTCGCCTCCTCCCAACCGCAGACGTTACAAACCCACCGAGTTCGGTACCCGAACCGGTATTCCGGTCAACCCGGAGAATAATGACCAACCATTCTGAATCCCACGAACTCCACGGTTCCCCTTTTCTCCGGGCGCCAATGACCGATTAAGGCGTCTCCCGGTTCGATTCCGCATTCCAGGCAAACCGCTTCGACCGGATGGTCCCGGCCTATGTCAACCAATACCCTCGCGGCTTGTTGGAGTTGATCCCGAATGTCCATAGACACCGGGAGAAATCCGTCGGCCAACCCGTCGATCACCCCGGCGACAAACCGGAGATCCAATTCCATCCCGATCCGCATAAACCCTCCGTTTGTTTATGGGCAGCATGACGCCGACCCGCCTTCCAAATAGTTCACCTGCGAAATGTCGCCGATCCACGAACAGCATAGATCGGCCGTGATAGCATATCCCAACCTACCATACCCCGAGGACCCCGGGGAAACATCAGCGCAGCAACCTAACTCGACTTCATAGCACAATGGAACCCGTCCGAGCGAAGCCATTCCGTCTTGGCACTCCTGTTCGGATGGATACCATTGGTAGTGGACGAACGTGTCAACCGACCCGTTGCATCTCATCGGGGCGTACTCAAGATTTTGCCCGTTGCATCTCCAGACTCGCCCGACCAATTCGGTTGATCCTGATTCCTGTTTCGACCGAACCGGGTAACTCCCCGACACCTGACCGCCGCACCCGTTGTTACCCCCGACCGATGCGCTTGCCCGCCCGCAGCACCTGGAGCACTCCCCGGAGGTTATGACGGGTTGCGCCGTCCGGGTGAGCACGCCGTCAACACGGTTCAAACCAGTCTCCCAAAACGAATTGAGACATTCCGAGGAACTCAACCACAGATTCGCAGCCCCTGCGTAACTACACGCGTCGTCTATCTTGAATGAATGCGCCTGGTTATGGAACAATTCGGTTCCGCTCACCGGCGTCAATACGGAATTTTGCAGCTTCGGAGCGATCGTCCCGCTCGATGTTTTCGCCCACCCGCACCCATTGTTGAACGAAAACGCCAGCGTCCCGCCGCAGCACACGGGATCCGAGGAGTCGCCGATAAAATGGAGGTACCCCTGTGTGTAGCGGGAGACGTTCGCGTTATAGTGATATGATGGTGACGGATCCCACACGATCGAACCGCTCGATCCGGCCCATGTGGCTGAAAGCCCTGCGCCCGAGCACGTTTCATTAACCGTGACATTCCCGACGGTGGCGTCGTTTTTCCATGTGGGCGCGGGCAACGAATAGGAGATGTTCGGATTCGGTGTGATCCCCTGACCGTTTGTGTTACAGCAATCACAGGGATACGAACCGCCGTACTCCGCTTTGATCGTCCACCGAACCGCTTCACGGCCGCCGCAGACGTTTTCCCGTTTCACCGTCGTCCCGCCGCACCTGTTATGGAAATCAGGATCATTCGTTCCATAATAGTCCACCACCGATCGTTCGGTCGTGCGGGCTCTCATCACAAATGTCCCATACTCGGCCTTCCATGATTGCTCCCATTGGAGCGATCCGAATCCGTCGTCTCCGCACCGTTGCAAACACCCCACCTGAATCCCCGAGATCTGCGGGGCGGTGAGCGCAGGGAGCACGGGCGGCGGCGGGGAGGAAATGAAAAACGTGTTACAGGCTGCGCCGACGAGCGGGTCAACGCAGTCCTTCGCCCGCATCGGCCGATCGAGTTCCTCGTACTGCGGATGAACGCCGAACGGCCGCACCGGTTCATCGCAGCACGTGGTCACCGCGGCGTCATAGTGTTGGCGGGCAGGGGTGTCTTCGGCCGCAAACTGATAGGTCCTCGACGAGTGCGGGCACTGGTATTGACGCTGGGTATAAGTCGGTGTCCTGGCGTCAACCGCCTCATTGAACTGTCTATCCGGGTAGAATTGATACCCGGTGTATTTACCGCTAAAACTGCTCACCAATCATACCTTTTCGACAAGCGGTCATACTCATCGGCGAGGTGTTCGACTGACGCCGTCGGCGTAACGATCCTGGAACCTCTCGTTGTCTTTTCCCACGCCGGATTATAGACCGACTGAGCAAAGTTCCTCATGGTGTCGAGACCCGGAGACGCCTGCTCTAAGGACGAAACATATTTCTGTCTTGCCGCGGGAGAGAAACGTTTTCCAAGTCGATAGGAGAGCCCTGAAAGATTGGGATCAACAATGTCGGCAAACAGTTCAGACGCTACTCCTCGCTCATCCAAACCCGGCCACCAGTGCTTGTATATGTCTTTCAGCCCTTGGCGATTACGATTCCATGCGCCCGACACGATTTGATTGGCGGCTTCCGGCGTCAATCCTGTTTGCAAGTAAGCCTCGGCCGTCTGGTCGAGCGGACGCCTACCGGCCCCGATGATTCTCTCGTTCAGAAGATCTTCGGCCCAATGACCTCCCTCGTGACGAAGGGTTCTCTGTGGATTCCCTCTACCTACGGCGATTAGATCTCCGAAGAATTCTTTTTGAGGAGGAAACTCGTTGATTATTTGAGACATCTTTTGTCGAGAAAGAGGTATGAATACTCCGGCGGCATCGGAGTTTGACCCTAAATTCAAGGGTTCCGTGATCATACTCACATCCTTGGTCGGGGCTTTTAGCACGAGGGGTTCATTTAACGACCTGGGAATATAGGGAATGTCAATTGCGTGTTTGCCCAGGACTCTATTAAGGACGCTTCTGTACGGAGTTTTTGTCACCCCGGCTTCAACCGCTCCAGCCGCAAGAGCCGGTTGCGCTTGCGGGATCCTCGACGCCATTCTGCCCCACAAATCCCGAGCCACACCGGAAACCCCTTTCCTGATTCCCGGAAGTTGTTTGAGAACCTCTCCATACTCAGGGACAGCCTTCGTAATGGCTCGTCTGGTCGCAGCCAGCTTCGACATTCTGGACAGCGGTTGAGTCACGGGGGTTCCCATCAGCGCAGCCGGATCAGCCGCAAAGTCGAGGAATGTCCCGAGGTATTTATTGCCGCCAGCCAGATCGGTCCCGGACACACGCTCCCCGGTTCCCGTGATCCCGCCGGCCATTCCCCGAAGGAATTCGGGCAGAGACATTGCGCCGGCCATCGGGGCGGCCAGATATTCCGGCAACCCGGCTTGAGTTAATTCGGTCATGCCCGAGCCGAACCGCCTTGATCCCCGTGAGGACCCTTGAAAAAGGGCTTGCTGCGGGGCGCTCAAAATGTCGCTTATTGTTTCAAGAATACCCATCACATCGCCAACCAATCCCGCTCACCGGATATCATCAGACTGAGACATTTTATCGAACCCGGCCCGATCGACTCGAACCGGAACTTCCACAACCGGGCCGCCAAGGAAACACGCTGATCATGATACCAAAACTCCTCCGCTCGGCCGGAGAGTTTGTCGAGAGTGAATCCCTTAAGAGCCGTCTGCTCACCGTTCAGAAAAACCGACCATGAAAGACCCTCGCCTTTACCGTAGACCACCGCCGCAGAGATCTCCTTGACCGTCTCGGGAGCGCCGAAATGGAGCCAACCCGTTTCACACCATGCGGTGATCGGGGATCCGAAATCATCTTCGCCGTCGAACAGTTGGACGATTTCCCCGTTGATCGTTCCCCCGAGGAGGATGATCTCCCCCCGGTTCCCGGGAGCGCCATCGGAATGGACGTACGCGGTCCCCATGCTGGACACGTCGAGTGTGTGGGGGGTCTGCCACGATTTCGTAGTGAGATCGTAGCAAATCAGCCGGTTGCATTCCGTCTGCTCGGTGTTCGACCCGGTGATCATGGGAACCGACCACACGAGCCAATTCCTGGACGGTAGAAATACGCCCGTCGCCTTCCACAGGTTGTCGAGATCGAGTCGGGGGTTCCCTCCGTCCTTGTTCCACCAATTCACGTCCAGGCTCAGACACACCGCCTGGAGCCCGGTGAATACCCAGGCTCCGAACTGATTCAGAAAACCAAGGCATTGCTTGTTCTTTCCGTCAACGTCCGTATACGGGGCGGCGACGATCGTGTGGTGACTCACCGGCGTTTGACCGCCCGTCTCAGCCCGTTCGGCTGCGAACGTGGCGGCGTTGTAACCGTTCAGGAGGTACCACGCTTCGGTCTTCCCGCAAAACACCTGGTTGAACGCGGCCCTCCCGCCGACAATTTCATCCTGACCGCCCACTCGGAGGGACGCCGAATCCGCGCCCGTCCACCCGTATTCTTCCAGGCTGCGGGAGATAGTAAGTTGATCCGGAGCGTCCGGCCGATTCATCAACACGATCCGGTCACGAAAGGTCAAAGCGTACTTGTGCTTGGCGAGTTCGTCTTCATCCGGGAGCACCCGACATTCCGCAATGGCGGTCTGCGCCCGCAGTGTGGCGTCAACCCTAAAACGTATGTATTTACCGATAGGCCACGTGTTATTTAATCGCAAATCCTTCCAGTCGTCCGGTGTGGTCCACCCGATGATTCCGGCCTGCGCCAGTGTCTTCCCATCGTCGGCCGTCCCGTCGTCAATCGTAAGTTCAACCCAACTTGAACCGTTCCAGTAAAACGCCGAGAGAACCGCCGTCTGATCGTTGTTGTACGAGGGATGGAGCGTAAACCGAACGCCGTTGAACGTAGCCAGATAACCGACATAGAATGAGTCATCCACACCCATTCCCACGGGGTCCCCAACCTCCGGCCGGTTGTTGAGCCATGCCACCGACGGGATCGTATTGTCGCTGACCTCGACCGTGTAGTCGGCCGTAATACTCTCGTCCACGTCGTTATACATGAACACCATGGGCAGGTCTTCTTGTCCGTCCCCGATCACCTGGAGTTCCTGACACGGCGCTCCGTCGAATACGATCCGCTCGATTTCGCAATTGCTCGACAGATCAGCGTCCCATCTCAGCCGGAACCAGAATCCCGGCACCTGATAGAGCGCATGATAATCCGTCCTGACCTCATCCCAGGACACAACGCCCGAGTGTCCGAACGACGCTCCGCTCTCATCGGTCCCGTCAACCAGATTGGCGACCGGAACCCAGGTCCCGCCGGATCGGTATTCCACCGTAAGGACGGCCGGATTAATGTTCACCAGCCCCAAGTTGAACAAGAACCCGGCGCAGGCCGGGGCGTCCAAGCATATCACCAATGATCCCGCCGTGGTAAGTCCTCCGATGTCGTACGACGTGTCCACGTCCTTGTCCGAAATCGGCGTCGTGATATCGTGGTAGTTCTCCCCGTCGTACGAGATCATCGCCACACGTGGAACCGCCCAATCCGAAGCATCTTTCGACAGGCACCCCATGAACACGAGCGGCCGACAACAATGATTGTCCTCGGTGATCACCGCCCGATCATTCAGAACCGCGACGGAGCATCGCCCCGCCCCTGCGCCCATCTGATAAAGGAGTTCCCAGGAAATCGAATCGGAGGGGAGTTGCGTAACGGAGATATAGAGATCGGTGTCAACCTGCGCTAGAAGATAGCTCGACAGATTTGTCGGGAACCTGATTTGACGGACGAGACGAACCTCCCCGGCGGGTAGGGATTGATCATCGACTCGTCGAACCCCTGCCCGAGTGCGGAGAGACCCGTCGATGATGTCGAGATTCTCCCCGTCGAACAGAGCATCCGGGGGATAATCGAGGGCATTGACCCGTCGATTGCGGATCCCCCGCCAATTAAGGAGTCGCTCCCATCGAGGACCTTCGAACACATCAACCTCCCTGACCTCCCCCGAGGATTTGTTGGAGCATCATCAGGAGCATCAAACCATCCTGACCCTGCATTGCGCCGCCGCCGGGTCCCATCCCACGAGGAGCGCCGCCGGCTCCGAGACCGCGACCCCCGCCCATCATCATTCCAGGACCACGGCCGCCGCCACGCATCATCATCCCCGGACCGGGGCGTCCGGCTTGACCCATACCGGGACCGCCTTGGGGTCCGGGAGGGTTGCCCCCGGCGCCCATGAGTTGTTGGAGAAACGCCGAGATGTCCGGGGACGTCTCAGGCTGGAGATTTGTTCCGAGGTATTCGTCCGGGTAGTTCATCGGTTCCCTTTCCTCTCGTTCGCATACCTGGCCCGCATGGATTTGATTGCGTTCTCTCGGCTCGTGCTCGATCCCACCGTCTTTCCGGTCGATCTGTTGATGATTTTCCAGGGGCGGGACCCGCTTTGCTTGACAACCTTGTAGGGCATCTCAATACTCCACTCCTGGAATCAGGGCGGCGTGAGTCCAAGACCGGCCCTCGGGTCCGAACACATTCACGCCGTATTTTGAGGATCGCGCCTCGATAGTCCTTCCGTCTCCCAGAGAGATCGCGACATGGGCGCCCTTTGGTCGAGAGGGTCCCATTGGATTCCCGTCGAACCAAAACAGGAGCGCCCCGAGAGTGCCGAGCCCTCGGGTCACGGACACGTCCGTCCCGAGAGATTCACAATGTTGGAACTGCAACCAAGACCCGTCCGGGACCCTGGGGTCTACGTCCAGTCTGGCGCACACCCACTCGACAAGTTCCGAGCAGTCGAACGCGTAAGGGTTCTCGTCCGAGGGGCTTGCCTCCGCCCCGTAGGCATATTGATCTCCGGCCTGTGATAGAGCCAAGAGAGCAACGTCAATATTACGGACTACTCTCATTTCGCGATCATCCTTTGCAGTAGAAGGACCAGCACAGGGACCGCAGTGGCAATCGCGACGATCTTGTACCACATTCCTTCGGTCTGTCTGATCCTGTTCTCGATCACGGTATCATACCTGGCCGCCCGGAGTTCAAGATCGCGAACCCGATTACACAGGATCGAGATATCATGCTCCAGGCGTTTCAATATGACGAATTCCTCAGTCATAACTCCTTCCATGTGGTGTGCCACGCCCACAAGAGAATCAGTCCAAAAAATATTGTGGGCGCCCATGCTCTGAATTCACCCATCCTACCATCCTCCGAACCAAAGCCCGAGCCCTAAGATATTCAGGAGCGGAACCCTTCGAGCGCCGTAGATCGGCTCACCCTGAAGGACCGGGACCTCTGCGGCCCATTGTGGAGCATAGAGTTCGTCATATCTGATTCGGGGGCGCAATAGTCTCCGGCGAACCACGACCTCGACCCCCGGGAGGAGCGGCCGGATCCTGAGCGGCGCCGGCTCTCGAACATAGAGGGGCTCAACCACGGTTTGAACGGACCCGCACGACGTTGAACGGCTCTGAGGAGCCCTTGTTTTCGTGATCCGCTGCGCCGTGGGAGCGCACGCCTGAGCCGCCGCGGCGTCCCTGGCGAGGGTCACGGGCACCGTCCCGACCTGGTAGGCTATCGGCCTACGGAAAAACGCGTGAGATGTGCATGTGTCCACGAAGAACGACACAATGACGATGGCCCCAAGGACGCGTAAGACGAAGAGAAAAGTGTTGTTCATAATACCCTCCTGTTTAGCGCCTATCCCTATCCCTCGTTTCCTTTGCGAAACGTCCTGGCCGGGGTTGCCGGAATAGCCGGATAAATTCTCGTAACGGCGGGAGGTGGTGGCGAGATTGGCGCCGTTTCCCTCATCACCCAATACTGGCCGAACGTTGATAGGGCCGAGATTATGGCAACCATCAACCCTAACCGGATGTATGTCTGAGACGACAGCTCATTCTTTCCTTTACAGAACGCGTCGAACTCTCTCAATCGCGTCACCTGAGAATCCAACACCGAATGGCGCTGGTCGCAATGTTCCTGGAACTGAGTGAACATCGAAACCAGCCTAGAGATTGACTTGGTTTGTTCGGCAACGATTGCCTCCAGTCGCGCCAGCATTGTCGCCGTGTCGTTCGGTCCAGGCATCCGCCGCCTCCCTATCTGCTTTTTTCGTTCCGGTTGATCTTGGCCGCCAGGAACAGGCCGATCAAAGCCAGCCCCGCTTGCGTAAGCGTTGTTCCGGCTTCGGGCGGCAACCATCCAACTTCCGTCGCGAATTGGACGCCGAGAGTGAATCCTGAAACGATGTACGTCTTTTTGCCCTGTAGCCATTGAATCATTTGGTGTCTCCTATGGTTAGGTGCCGGATCCCCGACAAGGTTTTTTTGAGCGCTCCTCTCATGGGATCAACAACAACGCCTCTCCTACTGGACGAGTGGGTTACTGTCCGGTTGTGCCACAGGATTCCGATGTGGTCAAATCGTCTTCGGAATGTCCAGCCGACTAAGTCCAACATGGTCCCGGCCGAGAACGGAACCTTGACTCCGATCCATCCACCCTCACCAACCATCATCCTGGCGGCTGTGGTCCGTTTTACCGGGAGCCCTCCCCTCCGGGCCGCGAGGAACAGATACCCCGAGCAATCGAGCCCCTTGTCTTCATTGACTGATCCTCCCCATTGATAGCGAGGGTGTCGGTCAATGATCGTTTTCAGTTCTCGCTCGAACGCTGCTTGATATCCCGGGCCGAGAGCGTCAACCTTGGACACAGAGCCAAAAAATGCCAAACAGCAAAGCAGCAAGGACAATAGCACAAGCCGTCTCATCTTGAACTACCCTCTCTATCCATCGGTGCGGCGGGGTTGCTCTGTCAAAAAGTTTTACAGCGAGGACTGACAAAGCCACGGACGCCGGGACTACCACACCCAGACGAGTTAACATCCGAAACATGGCCCACGGATCCCCTTTGAACCCGTAGACATAGACTGAGGCTGTCAACGACGAGCAAAAGATCGCCCCTAAGATTACAGATGTTTTCAACTCAGTTTTTTCCTTTCGATTTTTGTCAACTTGACTTTTTTCTTGTCTGTTACGATTGTTCCGGGCGGTATAGCGTCCGCGACCTCCTGGCGTCTGGCTATCCATTGATCAAGGAGTTCCTTTGAAATCCCTAAAGATGCGGCCGCCTTGCTGGTGTCCATAGTCGCCATGGCATCCATAAACATATCGTCTGCTTCGTGAAAATACCAGTACCTCCGGGATTCCCTGGTCGCTTCCAGTTTCACGTCAACGTACGCGTCCCATTCGGCCGACTCGCTCCCGAGAATCGAACGGAGCGCCAGACATTCATCGGAAGAAATCTCTTTCCCGTGCGCCGCCAACACGGCATCCTTAACCTGTTCCTGGTGATCTCCGAGCGGAGGGAACTGCGGAATTCCGTTGATCATGGTTTCGGGCGCAGGAATGTTAACGGCAATACATTCGGAATGTAATTGGGCCAAGCTTGGGATCGACATTCTCTCTCCTTACCCTATGAAGGTTCCCGCAAACACGGAACGAACAAAATAACCGTCGCTTGCATAGTAGTAGTATATTTCACTGCCCGACGCTTGCCCTATACATACTGGAAATACTTGATGAAAACCTTCCGGCAAAACCACGGAAAGGACCGACGAAGCTGCTGCGTTTGCCGACCCCAACATTGCCATCGAAGCGTCTAAGTGCGGAGCAATACTTGAATCCACGCCTATTGATATATTGCAAAGCATTCCAGATTTTGCTTTTGATCCTGAAAAGGTAACTATGGTCGGTGTTTTTCCGTCTGACATGTAAAGCAATTCAAAGGCAGTTCCGTTGCATTTTACCCAAGATGATGTCCCCGGGACCTGGGACGTCGCTGAAGTGTATCTCGGACTAGCCATAAAGTTCTTGTTCTTCTTGTTGAACTCATTGGATATCAACCTGTATTTGTTTTCATCGGTAAAAATTCCGGCGGTATACAGTCCAATCCTGGCGACAAAACGCTTTTCCTTCTCTCCCGCTCCGGCCCCCCATACGGTTCGACCATCAAGGACCGCTCTGGCCGGAGGAGTATTCATATCGCTCCAGGCTCTCAACTCCAGGGTTGCCGATGTCGGCGTATCGTAGCACAGATAGACGTCATACGCTGTTGACGGAGACGTCCCGGTGTTTGTTATGGGCGGTTCGGAAGCCAACTTGACCAACTCCCACGCCCCGGACGTTTCATTGAAAAGCATGACTTCGTTGCTGGTATCGAACGCCCACTTGATTTCGGTATCGGAAACCCGCTCGATCAGGCCGCCCATGATATCAACGGCCGAGCCGCCCGAGGACGCCGGAAGCTGTGTAGCCGGCACCTTACCGTCCGACCCTAGAGAGGCGTAACCGTCGGCCTGTCCTTTGTTCGCGGTCTGCTCGTGTCCGCTGTGCGGAGCGGCCGCAGCTACGTGCGTGTCATATCCGGGGTGATCATACGTGGATTCATGCGCCAGCACCGGATCGTTCGGCGTGCCGTGAGTATGGTCGCCACGTGAATATTCCGAGGATGTCCCAACCGCCGGAGCCTGCCCGAACGATGTGTCCGAAACAACCGAATCCGACGGGGTCGCCCCCTTGCCGCCGACACGAGATTCATTGCCGTTCGAATCAAGAATGTAAAGCTGTGAGTCGGCCTTCGAATAAATCTTTGCCTGACCGGACACCGGATTTGAGGGTGTCGCGATGTTGGTCAAGTCGAGAGCGCCGTCGGCCAAGACGTCGGCCGCAAGTTCACCGACCGGCTGACCCGCCCCGTTCGTGTGGTCATGGTCGGTGTTCACGTATTTCAGAATCGAAATAACATCGCTGTTCAACTCGAATTGGGTATCCTCGAACGAGTAGAATTCGAGGTTGACCCCCGCCTTCTGTTTGAAGACGCCGAGTTCACCGCCGACATTGACTCCGGTATTCGCCTCTCCTCCGGTTGAGCCGGGAGGTTCGCGGTAAACCCCATCACCGTAGAGAACCGTCGTGGCGTCGGCTGTGCCGGTTCCTAACTGATCCGATGGAACCAGAGCGTTACCGCCGAGACCAGCGTAACCGCTCGGTTGGCCCTTGTTTGCAATGAGTTCGTGGCCGGAATGAGGAGCGGTCGCTGACAAATGAACATCATACGCCGGATGATCGTACGCGCTCTCGTGCGCCGTAACGGGATTGTCGGGTGTGCCGTGGGTATGATCGCCTCGGGAGTATTCCTCCGAGGATCCGGCGCTATATCCCTGACCCCATCCCAATTCCTGTACGACCGAATCGGAGGGGGTCCCTGTTCCTCCTCCTCCACCACCGCCGACGGGGGTTTTAGGATGTCCCATACCCTTGGCGTAGAGGATCCCGTCACTCTCGAACCACATTCTCATCCGATCATCAGGCGCCGCTCCCGGCTCGGTTTGAACCAGGAAATCAATATCGCCGTCTATCTCGGCGTGAGCGGCCACACGGGCGACGGGCTCCTCTCCGGCTGTCCCGTGATTGTGGTTTTTGGTCGTGAAATCGTCATGGTTCCATGTTTGCTCGTGCAGGATCACCGGGTTTTCGGGAGACCCGTGGGTATGGTCGCCTCTGGAATAGGTGAGCGCCGATCCGGCCGACGGCGTGATCTCCCATCCCGTCTCTGGTGACACATTATCTGAGGGGATGCCACCACCACCGCCGCCCTCGATCGGAGTCTCAACACCGCTTGAAGAGCGCTTGTAGAGCACCCCGTCGGTCTTGAAGAAGAGGGCGACCTGTGACCCGCTCGGATTCTCTCCGGCCGAGATCATCTCGAAAAAGACCTCGCCCCGGATCGTTCCTTTGTGCTCCACACAGGGAGCGCAGCCCCCCACACCGGCCCACGAGGGTTGAACTCCGCCGGCTGAATCGAGCGAACAAATATTCCCGAATCCCTGCGGTGAGATTTCGGTTACATTCCCTCGTCTCTCCAGGAATTTATCACGTTCGATCTGGAATTTTGAGAATGAATCGGCCGCGAACTTGGACGCCCCCGGAGCGTGCCTATCACGAGTAAATAGCTGATAGAGCACATAGTAAACGGCCATTGAATCGAAGGCCGGCGGCCATGGAAACGTCGCTGACTCGCCGATGCATGTGACATCCTCCGGGAGATATGAATACCTGGCCTGAAACCCATCGGTCACATCCCCGCCGGGAGCCGGCCAGACCTTGACTTTTCCGTCGCCCTCGACCCAATAGATCTGAGGGGTTCCCGTCCGGGTCACGGACTCCCTAGCGAGTTCCATAAACCGCCAATTAGGAACCGACTTGAGGGCGGTATACTGACCGGTCGAGGAGAGATAAGCCAGGTTTTTGAGCCCGACAAATCCGGGAATGTTCGATTCGAGATCGTAGTCGGCCACACCCGACACGGCGTCGAACGAGCCGAGCATGATAAACGAATCGAGCCCCGACAGTTCACCTAACAACAGGTTGAGAATAGCAACCAGTTCAGCGTTGTTCGGATCGTCGGGCACGGGGCCGGAGGAACCCGTTTGATTGAACAGGAACCTGACCCGCTCAATGATCGCCCCGACTCGTCCATCGCAGGCCATAGGGATCCTCCTACCTACCGCACGAACATGATTTGGACCTTGGCGTCCTCAACATTTCCGGCGCCGGCCGTCACATTGAAAAGAACCTCTCCGGCTTCGGCCGTGACCGGAAACCATGGGGTCCAAACTCCCGTGTCAATGGCCAAGGGAGCGGCGTTAGGGGTCGTCCCGGTTATTGACACCGCCAAAGCGGAATAGAGAGAGAATCCTTTGCAGTCCGTCGGCAACGACACATCCGCGTTGCCTCCCGGAGCAATGCCCGCAGTCTCGAATGTTCCGAGGGACTTTCCATATCCCGTGACGATACGGCCGTTACCATCAATCGGCTGTGGAGACAACATCATTGAACCCCTTACGTTTCGGTGGGCGTCCTCGTTTCCGTTTCAGCCTGGGGGTTCCGTCGTCGGGGGCTCTGGCCGCCAGCTTACGGCAAAACTCCAGATAGTTCCCCCTGACAATCGGAACCCCGTTCCCTTTCCATCCGAGGACGTACGGGCCGAGTTCCTCGTCACGGAGGATCGCATCCCGGTCCGATTCGGTCAACCGTCCCCAGGCGTCGATGGTCGGCTCTTCCATTCTAGCCTCCCTCACACCACCGCCATTTGTCCGGCCCGAGACGATGGCACACGTATGTCATCACATTCCCGGCGCCGATACTCGTGGTTCCGTTGTCCCCGAGAAATCCGTCCGGCTCACAGTCGATCGGCAACGACAGCGAACCGTCGTTGATGATAACCACTCCACGTGAGTCGTACTCTTTCCCGGGGTAGGGGAGAGAGATCCTACCCGAGCTATCCCCTTCCGAGACGAATACGTCGGCCCGACTGAGTTGCATCAGGTTGATTGCGTCCCCGTCGTAAAGCCGCTTGACGATCAGCTTTGCGGGGAAAAATCGAGTTCGATACATTTTTCCGTCCTCCTCTTTCCCCGAGCTTACAGAGTATTGTTAAAACCATAGATGGTTCCAATATTCTGCCTGGGACTCCTGACGGCCACACCATACATCTGGAGCGAGATCAGCCAGCGTTCGTAACGTCCTTGAGTCGGAAGTTCCTTTCGGCTCGGCGTGTCGTTTTTGAAGTAGCCGTATCGGAACTTCTTGATGTCGCACAGTTGCAGCATGTCGGGCCGCTGATACTGGTCCTCCATGATCGGAAAGGAGACGCCGAGTTCGGAGTCGAACACGTCGATCAGGGTCCCGACCTTTTTGTCGCTGTACTCCTTTCTGCGGTACGACATATCGAACGTGTTGATTACCCGCTTGGTAAGCGGATGAACAAGGATACGCCAATCACCCTTTTTGAATTTTGCGTGCTGCTCCAAGTGCATCGACATGATCAGGTCGTCGATGTGACTTTTTGTGAGTTCGGCGCCCGCCAAATTCTTTAGGGTGTTCCCGAGGGGAACTTCGTCGTTAACGATAAACGGCCACGTGTTGATCCCGCACATGGTCGAGTCTTCGGTGTCGAGACCATACACGTATTTCGTCCCGTCCCAGTACGGGCGGGCTCGGTAGATCGCGCTCGACATGTGCCGGCGCAATTTGCTGAGAAGGGCTTCGAGCTGATGTTGAACCTCGTCGGCCACCAGTTCGGTCGAGGTGTTCTTCCGGGTCTTGGAGATTTCGAACGTCTCGGCGAGGATCATTGTGCCGACCTTACGGAAATCTCGATCCACGCCACGGGCCTGATCGGGATCCCTGAAATCGGACCACGGCTCGACGATGATCTCGTAATCCACGGCGCTGGTGTCGGCCGTCGGGATAGTGTTACCGTACGCCGCAACCTCGACGGTGAACGGAGCCGCCGAAAGCCCGTCGGCATTGGTGACTTTCAGTTGGGCGTGAGTTCCCGGCTGTTCGACAATCGAACCAACTCGTAAGATATTCTTACAAGTTTCGGCGTCGATCGGGCGATTGAACAGGTACCCGGAGAGGGTCAACGTGGTGGAGCCGTCGAATTGGCCTTCGAACACGTCGGGGTATTGGACCTCCTCGCCCCATTTGACCTCCGGGTTTGATACCTCCGGGCCTTTCGGCATGATCGCCAAAAGGTCACTTTCAGACTTGACGATGATGTCCAACCCTTCGAGAAAATAGCGCTTAATGAAGCGCTCGGCTTCGTCACCGCCCATCTCCCACCATTTCAGGAAATCCTGAACTCCATAACTCGGCATTGGTCAACCTCCTAGAAGCCGCTTCCGAACAAGGCTCTCGCCATTTCGACGGCTTGTTTTTCGATATCGTTTTCAGATGTTTCCATACCGGGGGAACCGCCCCCCGTTTCAACCTGAGCGCGAGCCCACGCCGGGTTGGTAGCCGGAGCGGGACGGGCCTGCGCCTGTGTTTGCTGGGGATTTTGGCCCGTCACGGTCTTCACAAGTTCCATTACGAACCTTTCTCCGAGTTCTATTTGTTCCTCCGGTGTTCTCGGCCGCATATGTTCAGGTAACCGAGATCCATAAGTCGCTCCGAGATCGGCGATAACATTCGACAGCGGCGCCAATTCGGGACGTCGAGACGCCAGCCCCGCCTGGGCGTTGCGGGCATGGAGAGCGGCGTCGATCCGCTGCTGGATTACGCCCTCCATTTCCCGGGTAAACATTTGCTGACGAACCAAATCAACCCGAGCCTGCGCCTGATAGGGGTCTTGGGTTTGCTCGTAGACCTGTCGATACACGTCGGCGAGATATTGCTCCCGCTGGTAATTGGCATCCTGAGCCAGTTTGGCTTGCTCGTCCTCCTGAATGCGCCGTTCGATCTCGATGTCACGCTCGGCCCGAGCCTTGATCTCTTCGGCCCGCTTGACCGCCTCCTCGGAAACCTCTTCGGTTCCGAACAGGGTTTGGGCGAGCCGTTTGAATATCCCGACCTTCTGATCCTCTTCCGGGGTAGGCTCCGGTTGCTGCGGTTCAGGTTTGGGTTCCGGCGGCGGGTTCAATCCCGTCTCGGCCGCGACCCTGCTCTCCTCGGGCGGCGTTGAAAACGGGTTGGCGGTAGGCGGTTGCTGTGGGGTATCCACCCGATCGATCACCGGCTGAGTCGCCGGCTGAGTCGCGGGCTGCGCCGCGGTCTGAGTCTGATTAACCTGTTCGTCGCTCTTTTGCGGTTCCATGACGTTCCTCCTCCGAAATGCACGCTGTGATTAGGTTGATCGCTCGTTCATACCCTTGGAAAAACTCACGCCCGATTTCATCTCTCTTGCTCCAGGCGTTCGCCTTTTCCATGAATAAACTGTCGTTCAACATTCCAATCAGATCCCTGGCCCATTTGCCGACGCTCGGCATCCTCTCGACTCGATCCCGCAGGTCGTCAAGGGCCTGTTCTCTGCGCTCATACAAGAATTGTTCCGGGCTATTCTCCATATGGATTCGCCGCCTGTCCTACCTGTCGTTGCTGTTCCTGGAGTTGCGCCTGATATTCGGCGTCGTCTCCAAGGGTCCCTCCGCTCTCCGGCATCGGTGGAGATCCGGCGTCCGGCGGTATGACCCCCGGGGGCGGCATCGCTCCCGGAGACGGTTCACCCGGAGGCGGTTCCTCGGGAGGCGGTCCCATGGCCGCGAACATTGCGGCCTGTTCCTGTTCGGTCATTTGCCGGATCACCTGGTCGATCCTCTCGATACCAAGGTATCCGAGATACCGCCGTAGAAGCACGGCGAAATCTATTGTGTAACCCTCCTGCGCCAACATGGGTTGTAACTGCATGAGGGCGGGAAGCGCCCGTTCGAGACTCTGCGCCTTGGCGACCTTCATTTGGTCGGGGAGATCGACGAGCCATTCGATCCAATATGCCCCGTTTTGAACCTCTTCGGCCGTCAAAATTACCTGTTCCGATTGCCCGTTGCGCCCCGGAACCTCGATGATCCTGTCATTATCCGCGAACTGTTGGATCTGAGCCATGAACAATTTGCCGAGCGGATAGAGACAATCTTCATCGATCCACGATACAATGTTGTCATACGGCGTTGAAGCCATCTGCGCCAGGACCGACGCCTCGGTAGCCGTTTTCTCACGCTGAGAGAGCCCGAGGGTAGTGTCGCTCTCCATGGTTTTTCGTTCGTAGGAGTTCTGGAGATATTGATACAGGCTCGAAATCTCCTGCGCCGGGTAGCCCGGAACCGGGAACTCCTTGATGTCGTCCATCTCATCTACGCCGATCACTCGCCCGGTCGAAAAAATGTCACCATCCTTCGAATCATTCAACTCACGATAGGCCGGAGAGAATTTCCGAGCCAACCACAGGCGGTTGACGACCTTCGAATTGTTGATCATGATGTTCAATAATGTTGACATCGAATGTATCAGGTTGAGATTCGGCTCGATTTGACCGGGTGAAAATACCTCTCCAACCGGAAGGAAATTCGTATAAACATACGGACGATAGCCGGTGTTGATGATCGTTCCCTCCTGGAGCCGGACGAGCACACCGGCCGATGGAGAGTCGGCGCCCTGGTCCGTAAGCACCGTCATAACAACTTCCGTCCACCCATTCCTTTTCTTGTTCGGAACTTTGCCGTGAAATTCCCATGCCCACAGAATCGAACTCGGCGGGGATTCGGAGATCGAGGTATCAGACCATGTGTCGGTGAAATAGACCGTCTCACCGGTTCCGGGAGACTCCTGATCGGAGCCGTATTTCCATCTTTTTTCAACTTCTTTACGGTTGTATTTATACGTCCCCGCGTTGAACCGCTCCATCACCGTATAATAATTGATCTCGGTTTTGTCGCCTATGGCCGGCCACGCCTGGACATTACAGTCTCTCGCATTCCAGTCGAGGAGTAAATTCTGTGGTTTGATGGCGTAGATTTTCGGGCATTGGATCACGACCCGTCCGGTTGAAATGGTTCGACCGGAAAGAGGATCGAGCATTGTCGATGTGATCTCACGCTCGAACCAACCCGTTTTGATGCCGGACGCTCCGAATACGCCTAAATAGAGTAGGAACTGAATGAAGTTCGATCTGAAATGACCCTCTCTCAGATCTTCTATGATGGCCCGGGTGAGCTTTGTTGTCACGGAGAATTCGATATCGTTTTGAGATTGGTTCGAGAGGGACGGCGCCGCTTTGACCTCAAGATAATCCGATTTGGATGGGAAGATCCGGCGAAACGCCTTATGGACAAACGAGTTGACGATCGGTGAGACCGCCACCGTCTCGTCACTGCGCCAACTGTTTTGGGCGTCCTGGAGCGCTACCCGCAGCCCTCCCGATTCAGTATGCCAGCATGACAGCGGCCGACGGCTGCGATAGAGATCCTCAAGCAGTTTCCACGTTTGAGCCTTGCTCTTGACATGCTCATTCGCCTTTGCCATCCACGCCGTGGCGTACTCGAAGGACCGCTCACGAAATTTCTTGTCCGATTCGAAGACGTCTTTTTCAATGGGAGGTGGAGCCATACCGACGCCTGGAGCGCCCTGACCGTTCATGGCCTGTATCAGAATGTCGGCAACGTCGAGAGGGGGGATCGGTGACACAAATACCCTCCTTCGTATCACGTATAAGATCGCCTTATACCCCCCTGACCCGACGTGTCAAGTATTTTTTTTAGTAAAATCACGTCGAAACAGGAAAATAATGATTGTTGAAAAAAAACCTTGACACCGTTTAATGTGTGCTGTTAGGCTCCAGACATTATGAAACACCACTATAACCTAAGAAAATGCCTGTTCCGATTTTTTCGTGAGGACGAGGGAATGGTTCAATTCGCTCAACGAATCGGGGTGTCTCCCCAGGTACTCTATTCTTGGGCAAAAGGGCATTCCCCCCGGCTGACGCTCCTCGAAATCTGCGCTGAGAAATTGGGCGTTCATCCGGCTGTTCTCTTGTGGGATGATGTCCCGGGCAACGAATTTTCGGATTCAGGAGAAGAGCGTCTCGGCAAACCGATTAGGCGGCCGAGCCCACGGGGGGCGAGAAATGACCGACATTTTAACCTATAGCCAGATCGCGACATTCATGTCCTGTCGGCGAAAATGCCGGTTCAGGTACTTCGATCAGATCGTGCCGGAAAGTCAATATTCCCAGGCGATGTACTTCGGGAAGATCATTCACAAGGCGCTTGAGACGTGGAACAAGGCCCGTGATCTCACAGCGACACTAGGAGTTGTCGATCACGAATACTCGAAATACCAGCCCGAGCGATTCGATCACACCGAATACACTCTAGCGCAGGCAATGATTAGGGGGTATATTGAGAAGTATAAGGACGACGACCGGGCGTGCTACCTGATCGAACGAGAATTCCGGGTCCCGATCATCAATCCCGCAACCGGGCGGCGCTCTCAGAAATGGGAGTTCGCAGGGAAGATCGACGGATTGATCGAGACGGAGGACGGCACCCTGATTCTGGAGCACAAAACATCGAGCGATTCGAAGCGAGTCTATCTGGAGCGGCTGTGGACCGACATGCAAACCATCCTCTATGCAATGGCCGTCCGGCGTCAATTCGATATTCGAGTGCAGGGCGTGCTCTACGACGTGCTGCACAAAACCCGAGCGAAGACGAAATTGGCCGAGCGTTACCGAAACCCGGATATGTTTCAGCGTGAAACGGTCATGTTCGATCGTGACACGTTCGAAAGTTTCAAAAAGCTGCTTTGGAACATCACTCAGGAATTCAACCATTGCAAGCGCCGGAACCGCTGGTTGCCGAACCCCACCGCCTGCTATTCACTATACGGGATGAAATGCGGGTATTACCCGATCTGTCGGTCGAACGAGTCACCGCTCGTGATCGAGAACAACTACGTCCACAAAGAACCGCATGAGGAGTTGAAGATTGTTACCCAAAGAAAAAACACCGAAGAGGTTAAACCTCAAAGATAACAGCGTTTTGCTGTACGGAGCACAGAAGATCGGCAAAAGCAGTTGGGCTTCACAGGCTCCAAAACCGCTGTTTCTGGCGACCGAACCGGGACTGAGCGCGATCGAAACATACCAACTCCCCATCACCACCTGGGATGAGTTCGTCACGGCCGTCGCCGCTCTCAAACAGGAAAAGCACGACTTTCAGACTGTAGTGATCGACACCGTGGATAACGCGTACCGACTCTGTTCCGAGGCAATTTGCAAGAAGGCCGGCTTGTCACATGAATCCGAGTTCGGCCACGGGAAAGGATGGGCTTTGGTTGCAAACGAGTTCCAGCGAATCATCCTGAAAATGGCTCAGATGCCCATCGGCCTGATCATGATCTCCCACGCCAAGGAAAAGGAGCTTGACACACCGACCGGCAAACTCCAGAAATCGGTCCCCGTGCTCCCGCCTCGGATCATGGAGTCGATCGCAGGATTCGTCTCAATCATCCTGTACGCCACCGTGGAGCGAAAAGGGACCGGGAAGGACGCGACATGGGAACATGTCGTCAAAACGCGACCACGGCGAGAATACGAAGCGGGGGACCGCACGGGACTCCTACCCCCGACCCTCCCGCTGAAATACGATGAGTTCAGGAAATACTTCAAGGAGGACAAAACATGATAGACCTTTCGCAGTTCGACCGGTCATTTGAAAGCGCCCCGGAACCGGAGGGAACCGACAAGATCGATGATGGGACGTACCAGGCCACTATTCAGCGATTCGAGGTTATCGAAGCCAAGGACGGCCGTGCATGGATGAAATGGGTTCTCAAGATTCAGTTCGGCGACGAGCGAGGAAAGCGAGCCGTCAAGATCTCCTCGATCAAGGACGACCAAATGGAATGGCTCAAAAAGGATCTCCGAGCCTGCGGCATCAACGTCAAACTGCTTTCCGAACTACCCGACATCATGGAGAATGTGATTGGGACCTGTGTTGAAATCCAACTGAAAACCAAGCCGAATCCGAACGGACGAGGATACGTGCAGAATATTTTCATCAACCGGCCGCTGGAGTCGATCGATACCCCGCCAGAGGAGGATGCCCCGTTTTGAAATCACCGATTGACGGATCCGAAATGCCGAAGGCCGAAAAACGTGAGAGCATGGTTGGAACCACCAGCGCAAACCTGAAACGGCTTGAGCTGGAGCGGGAAAAGCTCAAGATGCAAAAGGAGGAGAAGGTCGCCGCCGGCGGGCCGCTCGAAAAATTGATCGAACAGATCGACAACCTGGAAGTCAAGACCGCCGCGAAGGCCATGTTGGCCCGCCTCATGGAACTGCCCATGGACGAGCCCGTCCTCGAATCTCTCCAGTTGGAAGCCCAACTCTGGCGAACCATCGCAGCCCGGGGGCGAGGTTCGAAAGAAACATTAAGGCGCTGCAAGGACGGCCTGGAGATACTCCAGAAACTCAGCCGGCTGAGATCGGCCTTTCTGGAGCAGAAGGAAATCGAGAAACTGCGAGCCGACGTGGACATCATCATCCGGGAAAACAAGGCGCTCCAGGAGGTGGTTGAAAACCATCTCGGCAAAGAGCGCCTGAATAAGATCCTGAACGAGGCGAGACTGGACAGGTCGTGAAAAGACCATTCGTCAAAAATAATTACAAACTGATCTCCCAACAGGTAGCCGAGTACCGGCGATCCAAGGAAGAGAGGGGAGAGGAACGGGAGATCTCCGTCCGAGAGTTCATCGAGAAATATTGCAAGATCCTCGATGAGTCGGGGAACCTCGTTCACCCTATCCTTCGGCCTGCGCAGGAAAAAATCCACTACCTGTGTGAGGAGCAACTAGAAGAGGAGGGAATGGTCCGGGTTTTGATCGGGAAATTCCGAAAGCCCGGAGCGAGCACATACGTCGAACTGCGCAACCTGTGCAAACAGATTATCAACCCCAACATCACCGCCGCGCTGGTTGCGCACCGTGACGATTCAACCGCATGGATCGGCCGGATCCCAATCAGAGCTTACTACTCCCTCCCACAGGAACTCAAGGACAGGGCACCGCTCACCAGAGAGAAGGCCGGTAAGGATGGCTTAAAATTTGCGCCGCCATACCAGGGTGTGTTTCTCATGTCCACCGCAGGCGGCCGAGCGTTCGGTCACGGGGTCACTCCACAGTTGGTTCATTTGAGCGAAGTCGCATGGTTCCCGCCCAGCGCGGATTTTATGGCGGGCCTGGGCAACTCGCTGCGGAACATCCCGGGTTCCGAGATCGTGCAGGAATCAACGTTCAACGGCCGAGATCCGTTCTTCTACCCGGAATGGGTGAGGGCGAAACGGGGCGAATCGGAGTATCGTTACATCTTTTTAGGGCTTCTCGACGAGGAAAAAAGTTTCCCGTTCTACTCGATCCCGCTCAAACCGGGCGAGGAGTTAAAACTAAAGCCCGACGAAGCCGAATTTCAGCGTAAACACGGGGTTCCCGACGCCCTAATGAAGTTCGTGGTCCTGAAAAAGAATAGTCCGGCCTGCGCTTATAGATGGGATATGTTCAACCGCATGTTCCCGCTGAATGAGGAACTGGCGATCTCGATCTCCGAGGGCGAGGTATTTAGCGGGCCGGACCTCGATTGGTTGGAGGACAATCACGTCAAGGATCCGGCGTTCATTTGTGATCTGGAATTCGAGAACGAAAAGCCTCTCAGCCCGATCCTGATGGTCCGTGACGCCGTGTCGCCCATATTCGAAGTGTGGGAGGAGCCGCTCCCCGACTATTACTATGTGGTCACGCTCGACGTGGCCCAGGGGTTCAAGGGCGACTTCTCGGCGCTCAACGTCTGGAAGATGGATGATGGTGATTTCGATCTGGTCCAGGTGGCGCACTGCGCAACCAACACGGTCGAGCATCAGCGCATGGGCGTCTACGCCTACCAGGCCGGGGCGCTCTACAATTGGGCGCTGATCATCGTCGAGGTGAATAATTTCGGATGGGCGGTCATCACGAACCTCGAAAAATCCTTCGACCCGAAGGAATACCCTCAAACGGTTCTCGGCTATCCGAACCTATTCACAGCGCTGAAGTACGACACGACCGGAGAGAATCCCGTGGAGACCGACCGGCTCGGTTGGTTGACCATCGGTAAGACAAAGCAGAAGCTTATGACCGAACTCGCCGAACTGATCTACCGTCGGCGCATCATCATCCGGTCGGCCAGGGTGTTGGCCGAACTCAGGGGGTTCACGTGGAACCCGGACAAAAAGGACTATGTACAAACCCTCCTCTCCCCGGAGGACGGACGGCCGCACGACGATGAGATCGTCTCGACGGCTCTGGCGAAACAGGGGTATGACGGATGGAAACTACGAGCGCCGGTATTCCAGGGTATGAAGATCCTGGAGATCTAGACGAGGACAAGAAGTGCTACAAATGCGAGCACTGGAGCCAACACGAGTACGACAAGACATTCGGGACATGCGCCGTGCTCAAGGAGTTTTTCGACGAGATTCAGCTACTCGACAGACATGGTGTTCCGATTCTCAGAGGAGACGAGGAGCGCCATAACGAAGATGGCTGTCGAGGGTATTTCAAAATGCTCGACGAATACAGGTAAAAGCCCGTCTCCCGGCCGTCTATTCGGCCCGGATAGTAACGTGGAACGCGTCGCCGTATATCCAAACGCTCGTCGACGCCCGACGGCACGTCGGCGAGCACAACCAGAGGTAAACAATGGATAAATACAGCGTTTTCGATGAGGTGGTCTATTCCAAGACGGAGCGTGAATGGTCGATCACGGTCAACGGCAAAACCCGATCGTTCAAGAATTTGTTCGGATCCCTCGTGTTCGGCAACTTGGGAGAGGTGAGCGATCAGGCCGAGCACGCCGTGACGGTCCACGCAAAAACCGACGACGACAAGCTGGTCGTGATTCATGAGTTCAAGACCGAGGACTCCTCGAAACTGATCGAGGAGTTGATCGACATAAAAGATGCCATGCGGATGGACCGAATCTATTTCCTGCCATCAGACGAGGCGCTGCTCCGGGACGTGAAACGGGCCGACGGGTTGACCTACTATGACTCTACCGGCATCTCAGCGCAGGACTCCCCGGTCTACCGCCGGAACCCCGGGACCTGGAAATTCTGGAGATCCTGGAACCTGACGGCCGGATTGACTCAGTTCCACCCGCATCTCCAGGTGAGCGAAAGCGCCGTGTTGAAATCCGCAAAACGAGCGTTTCAGGAACAAAAAGCCCTTGTGCTCCCGCACTGTAGAAACATCCTTCGATTGCAGGGCAAACGGTGGAGCGACGCCAAAAACATCCCGTTGATTCTGTCGGTGGGGTTCGGTGTGGCGACCGGGTTGATGCTGATCGACGAGGAGAAACGGATCGAGCGAATCGAGCAAAAAAACTGGCGGGAACCATATCCGTCCAGATGGGGAGGGTTGACGTGAAAAAAGATGAGATGAAATGCAAAACCTGCATTTATTTTCAGGATGGAGCGAGTCTCAATTGCAAGCGAAAATGGAGAGGGCGCAAGGTGATCGCCCCACGGAATAACTGGTGTGGGGAGGGCATGTGGATCGACCCAGATCCCGACACAAAAACAACTGTGTTGGTCGAGTACTTCGAAGCGGAGGACCTCCGGGAACCGCCTGCGGCGCCCGAGCCCCCCAAGGTTCCGGTGGGGGCGATGCCGCCGGTTCCCCACGATTTCGAATGGGCTCTATTTATGCTCAAAAAGGGTTCGAGAGTTCGGCGAAAACTGTGGGATCCGGGAATGCATATCACGGAGGAACAGAAGACCTACGGAGCCCGTAGTTTTATCAGACGGATCGTCATTATGAGGAAAATCGGCGGGTACGCCGAAACCTGGGATCCCCACCACGGGGACATCACGGCCGACGATTGGGAAATGCTCGATCAACCTGAAACCCGTCCCGCTGCTGAGAAATCGGCACCGGCAATTCACTCCCATGAGGAGGCTGACTCGTTTAGTCACGAATAGTCAGAGAGTTGTCCCAGACAGCGCCCCGGCACCGACGGGCTCGTCGGGGCGCCACAACCAAAATCAGAGAGGAACAGCATGAAACTCATAGAGTTGTCGAGAAGAGTCGCAAACGATCAGCGGGTAAACCTGCCCGTCAAGCACGTCCATACCGCACTGAAGGTCGCGTTTGAGATCATCCGAGAGGAGGTCAAACAGGGGATCGTCGTTCATGTCCCGCGGTTCGGCAAATTCCTCAAGCGATTCAGGCGAACCATTCAAGGCGAAGGGTTCCGAGTGTCCTTCATCGCGTTCACCAAGTCGCGGTGGCATTGAGAATGAGGACGAAGTACCACATTCCATTTCAAGGGGGGAGCTACACGTTCGACCCGGTTCACCGAAAACTGCTCCTCGAAATCGACCTGGAGAACAAAATCCGGGTGGACCGGAATGGGACACGGGTGGTCGTCTCGATCATGGGCGAGAGCGAACCCGAGATGCTCCAGGATAAACACGGAAAGTTCTTCCCCTGGAAAATCTCACTCCTCGTCTCCCGAGAGGTGAGGGACGAGGAGGACACACCGAACGACGAGCGGGCAATCAACATCATCCGCAAATTGCTCAGTCGGGTCATTCCGGCCGCAGACGAACGCATGTTGATCCGGCTCCTCGAATACATGGCGTACAACGACGCTCCTGTCGAGGAGTACCTCAAGCGTCACGACCGGGAGCGAGACGGCTGGCGGGGGGCGGTTGACGGCTTTTTCGGAGAATATCGAAAAAAAACTTGAAAAAGGTGTTGACACGTATAAAACGAGTTGTTATCTTGGGGGTGGATGAGGAAACGGAGGAGGGAAAAATCCATGAGCAGAAAAGAACAAATCGTTTACGGGTCAATTATAGGCGTGTCGATACTCACAATCATCATCCTGGCGTCAATCCTCGTGATCCGGTCGTCCCAGCCACGGAGACCGACCCCCTGGGAGGTCCTCTTGAATCCATTCTCTGAGGATGGCTGGGCAGAGGCACGGAGGGAGTTGGGGCTCCCGCCGGCGCCGGTCCACGAGGAACCTGTCGAGGAGGAGATGTCGGTCGAGGAAATCGACGCCGAGATTACCTACGACACCGAGGATGTGGCCGACGAGGCGCATTTCCAGTTGGAACAGATGGAAGCCGAACGGCGGGCTAGAGAGGAGGAGGAGGCGTACCGCCGACGGCAAGCAAAACGGGAGAAAGAGATCGCCATGATCGATTTCAGGATCCGGGAAATGGAACGTGAGGAGCAGCGTCAACACGAGTTGGAGATTGCCCGAGTTCACGCCGCAGCTATCGAAGAGGCGGCCCGGGTTCAGGCTCTCGCCGAGACCGCACGGGCCGAAGCGGAACTCGCCGCTGCTCGGGCGCAAGCGCAGGCGACGAGAAACGCCGCAGCGCTCCAGGCGGCGGCCATCGACCATGCCGCAGCCGTAGCCAGCACCGACCGGGCATTGACTCGGGACGCCATCGACGACCAGACGATCGCAGTATGGGGCGTTGCAAGGAACGTTGACGGGGTAGCCGGAGAAATCAGCCGATTGAGGTATTGACAAAGGCAAAACGGCCTGTTAGGATAGACATAAATGAGCCCCGACGGAATTTGTGAGAAACGCCGGGGCTCAAAATGAAAAACAAAAGGAGGACTAGAGAATGTCACACTACGACAACGATGTCAACCCTAAAACCACCGACCTGATTGATCAAATCCCCCACGAACTCCGCGAATTCAACGGCGTCGAAATGCAGGCCACGGACAGCGTCTCGGATCTGGCGGGAAAACGTCACAAAGACATCATTCAGGATACCTTGGGGATGTTGAAAAAGGCAAAAATAGTGGGTCAAAGATTTCGACCTACCGCCAATTTTCCCCAATATTCCAAGCTCTTTCACATAGAATTTAGACCAAATGGACAGATCAGAAGGATCTGGCTTTGCCGCAATCTGGTCCTCACCCTGATCGCCGGCTACCGGGTGGACATCCGTTACAAGATCATTCAGCGGTGGGACGACCTCGAATCAGGTCGAGCAATTCCCGCCGGCGGGGTCTCCCGAGAGGTCCTCGATGCGCTGGCCGCCATTCCGAAACTCATCGACGAACGAATTCAACGACAAACCGAGCGGTTCGAGAAGATCGAACACCAGATGAAGAACATCTCTCAGATGGCGGTTCCACAACAGGAAGAGTTCATGTCCGCGGCCAACATCATCCGGCGGTTCCGGCGGCGGGCTCTCCTCTCATGGCCGAGATTCAACAGCGGGGGATGGTTCGATCAGGCATACGCAAAGCACTATTTGGCTACCACCGGCGTCAAACCGAACATGGCGCCGAAGCAGCACGGCAAGGTGAGGCACGAGTACATCTACCCCTTACAACCGGAGCGGATCGGCCTGATCTGCGATTTTTTCGATGAATATTCACACGCGAAACACCCCCGTCAACTCTCGCTCGTGCCGAAAATGACCGAAGAGGAGAAGGTCGAGGACGAGGAGACACCGAAGGGGGAGAGCGAGAAATCCAAAAGGGAAACAGACGATGGAAACTGAGCCGACAACCGACCGAATAATCTACATCGTCCAATCAGATCTCAGTGAATTTGTCGAAAATATCGTGTTCGTTTCGAGCGAACTGGAGAGCGTAAAGACTTTCCTGCGAACTCAGCGAAAACGCCTGTTGTCACAACCCTCGGTAGGTTCGGAAACCATCTACGTTGAAAAATGGGACATGGAAACACAGGCATCAATAGCCTATCTTCCATACGACGCCGAGAACGACACCCTGGAGGAACCGGAGGGAAACCGATGAGAGAAATTGAACCAAACGCCGATCTCAGATTCGCCGACCTGCAATGTGAAAACCTCTCAGGAAAGAACCTCTCCGGGGCCGACCTGTCACAGGCGACCCTTCGGCGGGCAACCATGAGACGAGCAAATTTCAGGGGCGCTGATTTGTTCAGGGCCAATCTAAGCCAGACCGACATGACCGAAATAGACCTGACGGACGCCATTATCTACAACGCCAACCTGAGAATCGCCAAACTCAACAGAGCATCGCTCGTCCGGGCCAACCTGGTCAAAACAGACATGGTGTACGCGTCCATGGCTGACGCCGACCTAAGAGGAGCCAATTTGCGAAAAGCGATTCTCTACAAGGTAAATTTTCGTAACGCCACGTTGACCGACGCGAACCTGCATGGCGCGAACCTGGCGAACGCCGACTTCACCGGAGCAAATCTCTCGGGAACATGTCTGGACCCCGACAACGAACCGAACGCCGAGATCGACGAATTCGAACGGAATGAGGATGGAATGGTGGTTGCCTACCGAACCATAACATCCCCGTTTCTA
>Ga0256846_1000071_pt1 | contig 43137 bp, 33 predicted proteins | sample TevniametaG_FD_189098 | JGI IMG/M metagenome (GOLD analysis project Ga0256846, IMG submission 189098) | Tube worm associated microbial communities from hydrothermal vent at the East Pacific Rise, Pacific Ocean - Tevnia | ecosystem: Host-associated > Annelida > Integument > Unclassified ...
CTGGTTTTAAACCGTACACTTCATTCAATTGCTTCTTAGAAGTATATCCTCCCATAGAATTTCTATATTTTACGATTCTTGCCGAAAGTCTTTCTCCAATGCCGATCACGCGCATCAAATCTTCTGCAGAAGCAAGATTTATATCGATTATTTTGAAATTACGATTTGAGCCACCACTATATAATGTATGATTTGCATATTTGAATTTTGGTATTTTGATATAAGGTTTTAGCTTGGCAAACAAAGAGTCGGAAATACCGCTCACTTCTTGAAACTGTTTTTTTGAATTGAAATATTTTCCTTGTTTTCTAAAAGTCAAAACTCGGTCTGTTTCTCTCAGATTCATCCCTAAATAATAAGCTTTATAATCTGTCAAATAGTTTGGGTTAAACGGATAAATTTTAGGCTTATTTTTCTCAATGGCAAGCAATCGTAATGAATCATATTTTTTTTGAAGCAATTCGGGGATGGCATAATTCTGTGTTTTTACTACAAATAGTGTGTCAAACTTCATCAAAACAAATTGCAAGCCCAAAATCAGCACGAACAAAACAATTATTCCCTTTCGCTGTGAGCGATTGAAGTGTGGAACAAATTGAAAAGGTTTCATGTTATGAATTTCTGATTTAAAAAATTTATTACTATCAAGTTTTCGTCTTTTTTTCTTTAATGGCTTTCAGATAACGAACCAACTCGTGGCGAACTTTTGGTGCCAAGAAGATTAGTCCTATTACATTGGGAAATACCATGGCAAAAATCATGGCGTCTGAAAAATTTAATACTGAACCCAACTTCACGGATGAGCCTACAAAAACAAAGAATAAAAACAACAATTTATAAACAATATCTGATGTCTTGCTTCTTCCAAAAACAAATTTCCATCCTTGCAAACCATAATATGACCAAGACAACATGGTTGAAAAAGCAAAAAGAATGACTGCAATGGTCAAAATGATAGAAAAATGCGGTATCACGGAATCAAAGGCAGATGCTGTCAACTCCACACCTTTGCCATTAAGAGAAGCATCGCCATATTGAAAGAGTCCGTATTTCAGATTGGTGATAATCAAGACCAATGCTGTCATGGTGCAAATCACAACAGTATCTATAAACGGTTCTAAGAGCGCCACAATCCCCTCACTTGCCGGATATTTTGTTTTTACGGCAGAATGTGCAATGGCTGCAGAACCCACACCGGCTTCATTTGAAAATGTGCCTCGTCTAAATCCCTGAATCAAAACGCCTATAAAGCCTCCTAAACCTGCTTCCGGTGTAAATGCTTGTGAGAAAATAGCCTTAATTGCTTCCGGAATAAATCCTATATTCATTGCTAAAATAATCAAGGCTGCCCCTACGTAAAGCACTGCCATAAACGGAACAATTTTTTCAGCTACTTTCCCTATTCTTTTAATCCCGCCAATAATTACAATTCCTACAAGTATTGCCAAAATAATTCCAAAATAGGAACCCGCATTCGGATGTGTAATATTAAACAATTGTTTGAACTGAGCTGCCGCTTGATTGGCTTGAAACATATTTCCTCCTCCGAAGGAACCGCCAACTACCATTACTGCAAAAAATACAGCTAAAATTTTACCGAACCAACCCGCTCCAAATTCTTGAAAACCTTTTGTCAGATAATACATCGGTCCTCCATAGACTGTTCCGTCCGGGCCTATATCTCTATATTTCACGCCAAGTGTGCATTCCGTAAATTTAGAAGCCATTCCCAGTAAACCTGCCAAAATCATCCAAAATGTTGCTCCCGGACCACCTATGGCTATTGCCACTGCCACTCCGGCAATATTTCCCAAACCTACCGTAGCGGAAAGTGCTGCGGAAAGCGCTTGAAAATGTGAAACCTCACCATGATGATCTCCCTCGACTTTGATTGTCTCAGGAATATCTTCATCTTCATTTGGTGTAGGATCTCCCGCCACTGTCATGGAACCGTGATGATCTATATCATCATACTTTCCGGCAACAACCTTGATAGCTGTCTTGAATAATTTGAATTGTGGAAATCTGAAAAATATGGTAAAATATAGCGCACCAAAAATCAAAATAATCAAAACAATCGGCACGTCCAGACCCATAATATTAATGGAATAAAAAACAATGTTTGCCCACCAATCTGAAATCGGTTTAAACATTTCTTCTATTCGTTCATCAATTCCTTTCTTTGTTGCTTCTTGTGCAAAACTTGAAATTTGCACTAACATCATTGCTAAAAACAGATAAGATTTCTTTTTCATATTTGAATTATTTTGATAATGACAGCCAAGATAAGATTTTTTTGCGGCATTGAAATAATTCAGAGAAAAAAAATATGCACAAGTTTACATATTCAAGATATCGTTGATAATTTTATATAATTATTTTTGATTTTTCAATAAAAAAAAACGATAACAGAAAAAAAATACTTACTTTAGTTTCCACGAAAAAATATCATTTATCAAAATGAAAAAACAAATCAATATCATTGTTGCCATCGGAAGACAAAACCAAATCGGTTTAAACGGCTCCATGCCTTGGAAATTATCTGATGATTTGAAAAATTTCAGAAGAATCACCACCGACCATATTGTAATTATGGGAAGAAAAACTTATGATTCTATCGGAAAACCTTTGTCTAAGCGTTTGAATTATATCATCACCGGAAATTTCGGTCGGCGGGCAAAATGCGGTGCTTGGCTGTTTAAATCAATTGAAGATGCACTGAAAAAAGCACAAACTTTCAACAAAGAAATCTTTATCATTGGTGGTGCATCCATCTATGAGCAAACACTCGACACGGCAAACAGACTAATCGTTACGCATGTTGACTATGAAGGCAAAGCAGACACGTTTTTTCCTAAAATCAATTATGACGAATGGAAGATTGTTGATGAAAAACATTTTCAAAAAAATAATAAGAACGAATATGATTTTCGAGTTGTTACTTATGTTAGAAAAAAAAATAAATCATAATGAATAAAAAAATATTTATTCCCATTATTGCAGTTGTTATTATTGCCCTCGGATGGTTGGGTTATCAGCGCTTGTCAGAATCCGGTATTCAAAGAACGGTTATCAGTCTTGTGCCTGAAGATGCCATTTATATCATCAAGACAAATCAGCTGACAGAAGCCTGGGGAGAAGTTAGTCGGACAAACATTTGGAAACACTTGATTGATACAGACGGTTTCAAATTTCTTGAAGAAACCGACACTTTACTCAATAAATATCTTCTTAATAACAAAACCACTAAATTTATTTTTGACAATCGTCCCACGTTGATGTCTGCGCATATGACATCAAAAAACAGTTATGACTTTCTCTATGTGGTGGATTTACAAAACTCCAAGTCTATTGCCAAATTGACCAATTATATTTTAAAAATCGACCAAACACATCGCGTGATAAAATTGAAATACAAAGATGCTAAAGTCTTTAAGTTGATTAACAAAAAAGATGCATCAAAAGTTATTTTTATAAGCACTCTTGACAACCTGTTTTTCGGTTCTTTCTCCTATCAAATCATTAAAAAAGTGGTGGATGAAAAAGGACAAAAGCATTGGATTGAGAAACCTGAATTTTCCGGAATTGATGAGCATATTAATGAAGATTTAGTACAATTCTATTTCAACTATAAAAAACTGCCTGACTATGTTTCTCTTTATCTGAAAAATGCAGAGAAAAACACAAACAACATCTCCAAACAATTGAATCTTTCCGGATTTGATATTTCTCAAGACAATGAACGAATCAGCATGAGTGGCTACACACTCACCCAAAACATGCCTTCTTATATGAATGCGCTTTTAGATGTGAAACCCGGAAAAATTTCAGCCCATAATATCATCTCCAATCAGGCTGCCATCTATTTTTCTTTGGGATTTAAAAACTACAAAATGTTTCACCAGAGTTTGATTGAGCAATATACGCAGGGTGATAAAAAGAAGAAAAATGCTTTTAGAAACCAAATAAAAAAACTGGAAAATTTTCTCAAAATAAACCTGGACCGTGATTTATTTGATTGGATTGGAAATGAGATTGCATTGGTTAAACTACGCCCGAAGAAAAAAGAAAAAATTGAAGATATTTTGATGATTATTGAAACAAATGACATTGATGACGCACAAACCGGCATGCACATCATCGTAGAACAAATCAGAAAAAGAAGCCCTTTCAAATTCAAATCATACACCTACAAAAATTTTGAAATCAATTATATTTATCAAAAAAGTTTTTTTAAAATTATTTTTGGAGATTTATTTCAAAAAATTGAAAAACCTTATTTTAGTTTCATTGAAAACTATGTTGTTTTCAGTAATTCTGAAAACAGTTTGAAAAAATTTATCAATGACTATGTCATGGGAAAAACACTTTCTCACGATGCTGATTTTATCGATTTCAAAGACCAAATGAACGATAAGGCAAACGTGAATATCTACATTCAAATGCCCAAACTCTATAAAATGCTTTACAAGGATGCAACCAACTCGGCAAAAAAGATTTTGGACAACAAAAAAAATCTGTTTCTGAGCTTCAATAGAATAGGATTTCAGTTAATTGCCAAAGATGATATTTTCAAAACTAATATTGTGATTGATCACGATGAAGATGCCAGAAAAAAAGAAGATGCAGAAGAATTGGAAAACAAAATAGACGAAAACATACACAACCAATATTTTGAAGATCTACAATTCAAAGTTCACTTTTCAGACAGTCTTGAAGTTGAAAACGGTGTCTATCGCAAATACTATGAAGGCAGCAAAGTCATCAAAATTGAAGGACAGGTTAAAAACAATCAACCACACAGAATTTGGAGAACCTACTATTCTTCCGGAAATTTGGAAAGCGTGGTCAATTATGATAAAGGCGCCGTAAATGGAGAAATCTTTTTCTATTATGACGAGAAAAGAAATATTAAACGGATAGAAGCTTCTTATGACAACAATCTTCTTGACGGCATTTATATGGAATATTGGAAAAATGGAGCGCAAAAGGCAAAGCTTAGCTATGAAGATGGCAAACTTTACGGAAAAGCGGAGTATTTCTACCCATCCGGCAAACTAAAAACCAAGGGAAAATATAAGAAAGGAGAAAAACGCGGCAAATGGACTTTCTATGACGAAAACGGAAAAGTTATCGGAAAGAAAAGATATTCCGGTCTGTTTTTCTAGCCAAAATATTTTATAAACTGCGTTTAAACATAAGTTTATCCTTCACCCGGGCTTTTGTCAATTATTTTGAATGGCAAAAATTTGTTGCAATTGAGCAGGAAGCAACATGCCTCCTTTTGATGATTTAATTCTTTTTAGCATCATTTCAATAGATTCAGGATGCAGTTTCATTTCCAAAGCATAATTCTTGAGCAGAACCATTTCTTCGTCAGTGATAATGCCGTCAACCATCATCATCAATGTCAGTCTATAAATTTGAATAATTCTTTCTTCTCTTGTAGATGGAAGTCGATTGTACTCAATTTTATTTTCCAGCAAAGCCTCTAATTTTTCAATGGGAACTTGCATCACCAGTGCAATCTCATAAAGAAACTTATATTCAATTTTTTTAAAAATCCGATCTGCTTTCGCCATATTGATTAGTTGACTCAACTGTTCCAATTTTTTTTCAAGCTTAATAAGTTGTTTGTCTTTTCTACGATTATCCATGTTGTTGTATGTCTTTTCCTGCAAAAATACAAAATCATTTTAATATCGTTTTCAGATACAAATCTTATGCTGATTTGGCACAATAAAAAAGGCTGCCTTTTCAGACAGCCTACTTTTATAAAAAGATAATCAACGATTATTTAATCATTAATTTTTGATGTGCAATTTTTCCATTTTCATTTATTTCCAATAAATAAATCCCCGCATTCAAGTTTGAAAGCTGAATGCTTTGGTTATTATTTACTTCAACAGAAAGGAGCATCTTTCCTGAAAGGTCATATAATTTCACTTGTTTTTCTTGACCATTATCCGAAGAAATATACAACTGACCGTTTGTCACAGGATTAGGATAAACATTAAGTCCGCTAATCTCATTTTCACTTACTGCAGAGGTATGTGCCACAATATCAGATTCTTCTCTCGGGAGAATTTGACCGTTGCCACTATGTTCCGAGGCAATTCCCGTTACGTCAATGGCGCCTGTTCTAACCGGATGCCCTGCCAAATTATGAAAATCAACTCTTAAAACAGTTGTTCCCGACGCATCTGTTAGGGTATAATTATGATGATAGACATATTGTGTGTCAGTGCCATAATCTGCCGTTGCATTAACGATTTGAACAAGTTCAGATTCATAATTTTCGTGATTCGTAGTCAATTCATCTGCGGTAACAACTTGAGGGGTAACTGTATTTCCCGTAGAAGATGAAGCGCCCGGATCTGCTGTTGCAACAAGTTCTAAAATACTGTAATAGTTTATGAGCTTCCCTTTAATTCCCGTTAATCCATCATATAAATCGTGGTTGGTGCTAATTACTCCTGCCGGAGCGTAAATTTTTATTCCTGCCGTGGCATCTTGTGCATAGCCTACCAAACTGCCCGATTGAGACGATTCCCCTCCGATGATAAACACTTCTCCTGTCACCTCATAATACTCATTTAAATTGGCTGCTCTCAAAGCTGCAAGGTTTGCAACTTGCGTATAAGTGGCAATTGAAAAATGAACTGTTGAATTTACAGCAGGGTTAAGAGGATTATTGGAATTATCCACCAATTCCATATAAACACTGTGTGCTCCGGAAGACAAACCTGTTAAATTAATCGGGTTTGTATCATATTTGGCAGTGGCCGTTCCATTATCTAATTTCCAACTAATATGACCATCTCCGGTTCCATTGGCTACATTAAAATTTTGAACCGTAAAAGTCACATCAACAGCAGAAACCTCGGGAGAGAAAACATAATTATCAACGGGGTCGGTTATTGCCAAGCTTGGATTAGCCACAGCACCGGCTTCAATTTTAAAATTATCAAGACCTGCATAATCACTTCCTCCGTTTTGAATAGCAATAATTGTTACTCTAACATTGTTTGTGCCCGCCGGAACCGCCTTTGAATATTGCGTCCATGCATCTGTATTTTTCAACAAATCTTCTTGTCCTTGACTCGCATCATCAAAAAACACTTCAACTCTCAAGTGATCTGATGAATCATAACCATCTGTGATATAATAAAAAGATAAAACCACATTTGACTGTCCGGATACATCCACATTTGGAAAAGCAAGCGTGCTTTCTCCTCCGGCAGCTGTACCTCCATTGGGATTTGCTAAATCGCGCATTCCCCAAAAACTATTTCCATTTTGAGGAGATGTTACCGTGCCTCCAAGTGTTGACACAACCGCCCACACATCACCTGAAGTATTATATGTAGCCGGTGTTGCTGTATAGTTCCAGTCATCTGAGCCTCCTTCAAAATCCTGAAATTTTAAAGTTGTCTGACCAAAAGACAGGCTAGCCGCTAACAAAACTAATAATAAATAAAATTTTTTCATAAGATTTATAGTTTATAATTTACGCCCAAAGTTACAAAAAAAAACGTTTTTTTTAACATTTAGTTATTAACAAATTGTTAAGTCTCAAGGACTATATATTTTTTATAATCTCCTTAATTTCAGAATCATGCTTGATAACGGAAAAACCTTTATAGTTTTGAAGCGAACCAAGTTGTTTGATATTGAAATCTTTCTGTTTGGCAAAAGGAGCAATTCCAAGGTCTTCTAAATATGTTGCCAGATATTCTTGTTCATATTGCTTGGGAGTAGGAATAAAAAAAACTTTTTTTTCCAATTTGCAATAGTCCATTATCGATGTATAGCCTGAACGACTGATAATTATGTCTGATGCGTTAATCAGTTTTTCCAATTCGTCAGAAAGTGCAAAATTATAAATTTTCAAATGATTAATTGTTTTGACTGTTTGCTTTTTCTCAACAATTCCACGAATCAATACAATTTTTGATTCAAGTGTTTCCAGCTCTCTCAATAGTTTCTCTTCCAAAATGCTTCTTTGCGGTTCAGGTCCGGACAAAACAACAAGTAGATCATATTTTGTTTTTATCTCTCTTTTCTCAAAACGACTCAACAAACCCACATATTTAAGCTTCTTATTTTTTCGGGAATGCCCGAGAATTCCGCTTAAGTTTTGCTCTCCTTCAAAATCAGGCACCCATATCTCATCAAATTGCCTATGCAATAACTGATGGGCTTTCGTGCTTAGCCAAGTTGTCCAACCTGACAACACTTTGAGTTGATGCGTGATAAAAATAGACCTCACAGAATCATCTCTCACACCAAACCTATTATCAGATATAATCAAATCAATATTATATTTCCGAATTAATTCTTTTGTAACTTTTTTTTCTGCCAAAACACTATGCATCATTTTCGGAGTTTGAAATAATAATTTGAGTTTCATCCAAAAAGAATTTGATGAGTAACTGATATCATAAGGGGGTAATTCCTCAAAAATCAGCAACGGAAACTCTTTTCTTAAAAAATCCAACGCCACGCCATCACTCGCAATAATGAGATGATGCCCTTGCTGCATCAATTCCCGAATAATAGGAATACTTCTGGCGGCATGACCCAATCCCCAATTCAGCGGAGCAACTAAGATATTTTTTTGTTTGGACATCGATATATTACTTATTTTTGAATTTTAAAAATAAACAAAAAAGTGGGTAGTAAAAACAAATTAAAAAGATTCAACGAAAATAAGACTTTCTCCAATTTATTTCAGCCGTCACGAGAGATATTATTGCAAGATGATTTTTCTCTAAAGGGAAAATGGAATAAGGTTTATTTTAAAAACAATAATCCCATTGTGCTTGAATTAGGGTGCGGAAAAGGAGAATACACCCTCGGGCTGAGTAAAATATCTCCTAAAAAAAATTTTATAGGTATTGACATCAAAGGGGCTCGTATTTGGCGTGGTGCAAAAACCGCTTTAGCAAACAACATGAATAATGTTGCCTTTATGCGTATGCAAATAGAATTGATTGAACAGGCTTTTGATAAAGATGAAGTTTCTGAGATTTGGATTACTTTCCCCGACCCGCAAATCAAATTTAAACGCACAAAACACCGCCTAACCAATCCTGATTTCTTAAAAAAATACAATTATATTCTGAAACCAAACGGACTTATTCATCTAAAAACAGATAGTGAGTTTATGCACGGCTATACCATCGGGCTATTGCAAGGTATGCAACAAAAAATATTATATGCTCACCATGATGTATATAAAAACACCTACGCTCCCAAGGAAGTGATTTCAATTCAAACTTTTTATGAAAAACAGTTTTTAGAACAAGGCAAAGCAATTACTTATCTTCGATTCCAATTAAAAAAAATCTAATCTATATTTATACGACAACACAAGCATCACACTCTTGTGCAACAAAGATATTGGATTGACATAAGCAAATAAACATAAAATACCATAAAGCGAAAATAAAAAAAAGTCCCAAGATTATTGAGACTTTTTTGCGGTCCGGACGAGATGCCGAAGTCAAAGACTTCGTGCATGCTCGAAAAATTGTTAATTTTTCGGCACTCGAACACCATGCTGTTCAAAATACCTAAGAATACTTGAGCGTTTTTTCTTGTTTTTTATATAGCGTTCTTGCCTGACAGCTTCACTTCGTGTCGACACGGAAATATAATACAACAAAACACACGGACAAATCTTTCTTGTATACTTGTTTAGCAAAGCATTATGACGCTTCAAACGTTCAGACAAATCAGAAGTTTGCCCAACATAATATCCACCGGTCTCAACTGATGTTAATAAATAAACATAAAATACCATAAAGCGAAAATAAAAAAAAGTCCCAAGATTATTGAGACTTTTTTGCGGTCCGGACGAGATGCCGAAGTCAAAGACTTCGTGCATGCTCGAAAAATTGTTAATTTTTCGGCACTCGAACACCATGCTGTTCAAAATACCTAAGAATACTTGAGCGTTTTTTCTTGTTTTTTATATAGCGTTCTTGCCTGACAGCTTCACTTCGTGTCGACACGGAAATATAATACAACAAAACACACGGACAAATCTTTCTTGTATACTTGTTTAGCAAAGCATTATGACGCTTCAAACGTTCAGACAAATCAGAAGTTTGCCCAACATAATATCCACCGGTCTCAACTGATGTTAATAAATAAACATAAAATACCATAAAGCGAAAATAAAAAAAAGTCCCAAGATTATTGAGACTTTTTTGCGGTCCGGACGAGACTCGAACTCGCGACCCCATGCGTGACAGGCATGTATTCTAACCAAACTGAACTACCGGACCTATTTCATTTTGCGAGTGCAAATATATAAAGTTATTATTGAATTGCAAAACAAAAAAATATTTTTTTTAAACTTGGTCCAAAAAAAATGTTAAGCATTTTTTTTTAAAAGAAATAATTCTTACCTTTACAACTAATTTTAACCTCTAAACTTATACAGATATGAAAAAATTATTACTCTTTTTGTTTGGTCTTTTTCTAGGACTAAACACAGTTAATGGTCAATTTTGGCAAAAAAAATGGACAGGATTCGCTACTGTGTCCAGAGGAATCTCAGATGTTTTTATTGCTGACAGCAACTTGGCTTGGGCTATTGCTTATGATGGTGCAAACACAAGCAACAAGATTCATGAAATAACCAAAACAACCGATGGAGGAAACACATGGACTGCTTCAACTGTAAATTTGACGGGAACTGTTAATCCGGGATTGTCTATGATTTGCAGTACAGATGCTAACACTGCGTATATTGCTGCCTATAAAAACAGTATTGGAAAAGCCGGAATCTGGAAAACTACCGATGGTGGTACTAGTTGGACATTACAAACTAATGCCGCTAATAATATGTACACGAATAGCGCTTCATTTCCTAATGTAGTTTACTTTTTCGACGCTAATAACGGCTTTTGCCAAGGAGACCCCATCAACGGTGAATTTGAAATCTATACAACCAGTGATGCCGGTGCCACTTGGACTCTAGTAGGTGGTGCCAATATCGACAATCCAAATGCCAACGAATTTGGATATGTTCATGGATATGCCGTTGCCGGAAACAGTATTTGGTTTACAACAGCAACCGGACGCTTGTACAAATCCAGTGATATGGGACACACATGGACTGCTTATCAAACACCTATTCCTGATTTTGGTGGAGTGAATGTTTCCGGAACGTCTGGAAGCATAACTTTCAAAGATAATAATGAAGGTTGGGCGCTGAAAAATGACAAAACTTTATATCACACCACAGATGGTGGTGCCAATTGGACCCAACTCACCACAACAGGTGATATTTTAGGCGGAGATATCAGTTTTGTTCCGGGAACTGCCAATACACTATACACATCAAGTGGAGCCTCTGCAGATAAAGGGACTTCCGTTAGCACAGATGGCGGATTAACATGGACAAGAAAAGATGCAGTGCAACACATTGGTGTTTATTTCTATAATGAATACATTGGCTACAGCGGAGGTTTTTCAAAACAATCTACCGGAGATGGCATGTATGTCCATAGAGACTTGAGCGGAATCGTTGATAATGGAATGATTAAGATGAGTGTTTTTCCTAATCCTGCTGATAACATTGTAAATGTTTTAACTGACACTGCCATAATTCAGTCTATTAATGTTTATGATATCACCGGAAAACAAGTTATTAACCTAAACGGTATTGATGCGCAAAATGCTCGTATTGATGTATCAAACTTGAGAAGAGGCTTGTATCTACTGGAAGTAATTGACAATGCTAATGCAAAACAATCTGTTAAGCTTTCTGTTAAATAATTTATACACCTTAACCTTAGTGCATAAAGAAAGCCGCTGATAAAATCAGCGGCTTTCTTATGTATTAAATAAATCATTTTAATCAAAATCCAATGCAAGATTTATCTCATCTGAAAATTCTCCGTACTTATAACCTTTTTGCTGGAGATATCTGATTATTTTCTGTTTCAATAAGAACTTATCAGCTATGTTATATTCCCGCTTTTTCTTTTGAATTAGCTCTGAAATTGCAACATAATATTCGCCGGAATCAATTTCAGATAATGCTATCCGGATGAGATTTTGATGAATCCTATGTTGTTTCAATCCTTGAATTATTTTTTGTCTCCCCCATTTTTTGATTCTGAACTTTCCACGAACATAACTTCTCGCAAAACGTTCTTCATTCAGAAAGTCTTTCTTGAGTAAATGCATCAAAATAACGTCTCTTGCCTCAGCAATTAGTCTCATCTCTCTCAATTTATTTTCCACTTCAAAATGAGAGCGCTCTCTATAGGCACAGTAGTGCTCCAAAAGTTTCTTTGCTTCATCAACAGAATAAATCTTCACTATTTTATTCAATAATTAATTTTTTATTCAGCTCTCCCTTAGAGGTAATCACTCGAAGATAATATAATCCAGAGGGAATATTATTGACATTTATTTTTTTAAACTCTGTCTTTTTAGTAATCAATAATTTTCCATCAACCGAATAAATATTGACACCGACTATTCTGTCTTGTGTCAAATTTTTTATTGTCAGTATTTCATCTGCAGGATTCGGATAAATTTCGAAACTATTGTCTGCATATTGTTCCACAGCGAGATTTTGAGTTATTGTTGTTTGTCCTTTCACTATATCATTGTGTTGATCAAAAATAACATTGGTGGCATGAAAACCGGGGTCAACTACAAAAGACTGTCCATTGACCGTGTTATTTAAAACCACGTCATAAGATGCACCTCCGCTTCCTTTAAAAGTAAAAGGCAGAGGCATTTCAAAAAAGGAAACAGAACTATGAGATTGAGTTTGATTAACCGTTACAGTATATTTATGTATTCCGGTTCTTGTAACATTAATTGTATAAGTTGGATAGCCTTGCCCATAAACCCAATCATTAAAAAATTCCTGCAGATTCTGTCCGGATTGTGCTTCCATATAAGCTCGCAAATCAGGTGTAACGGCATAACTCAAGTTTTTTGCCGCAAGATAATTCCTAAGTGATTGAAAAAAATTTGTATCTCCAAGTTTCAATCTCAACATATTCAAGACCATTGCTCCTTTTTTATAACTTAATCTTGAACTGAATATTCTGTTTATATCTGTTATGTCATTGACATAGACAGAACCGGAAGGAAGCATAGTAATATTTCCGGTAGCAAAAGATTTCCAACTGTCAAATGCTGCTTGTCCGTCAAAATGTTCTCGTGTCAGAGCTTCGCAATAAGTGGCAAAGCCTTCATTGAGCCAGATATCATGCCAAGAACCACAAGTCACATCATCTCCAAACCAATGGTGTGCTAATTCATGCGCTATCAATGGGCGAGAAAAATTTACCACAAATGTTATTGTTTGATGCTCCATTCCTCCTCCCCAATCAAATTCAGCTTGTCCATACTTTTCATTATTGAAAGGATACGGCGTGAATTTTTGCTCATAGAAATTCATAATATCAACGATTTTTTGGGCATTGGTCTGAGCATCCCCCAAATGTTCGGGATATGCATAATTATCTATCGGAAAATTTTTCGTAATTCCTGCTGTATATGAAAATTTTGAGTAGTTCGTAACCGCAAAAGCAACCAGATATGCCGGAATTGGATAACGATGTTTCCAAACTGAAGTTTTGGTATTTCCCGTAATTGTTTCAGATGCTAACATTCCATTCGAAACGGCAGACATATTTTTTCCGGAAATTGTTTTCGGGTAATTAATTACGATATCGATTGAATCAACCTTATCAGTCAAATCTTGTTTACATGGCCACCAATCTCTAGCACCATAGGGTTCCGATAGCGTCCAAACAACAGGAACACCATTATGAGTTGCCACATTGTATGAACCCATTCCGGTTGAAGGAACATTGCCTCCATAATTGATTTTTAAAGAATCTAAAACACCATTTGATTGTGTTTGTGCAAACTGAATGGTCAATACGTTATTGGATTGGGAAAAATTCAAATTATTTCCTCTTTGTTTCACCGACTGAACGGGCATTTGAGTGTTCAGGTCAAATTCAATACTGTTAATATTTGAAGTTGGCTTGAAATAAGTTGTCACTGTCCCTGAAAGATTTGTCTGAGTCATATTTACATTCAACGAAAGTCTATGATAAATCACATCATAATTATTCGTATTTGCATTTGATGTCAACATCATTTTGGACTGTGCAGCTTTTCGTTCTGCTTTTACCAGTTCCATATGAGCATTATCTGAAATTTGTGCTTGGGCTGACACATAAAGCATCAACAATATGAATCTTAGTTTTTTCATCATAAAAAGGTTTTATACCACAAATATATATATTAAACACAAATGGTCGTGATTTTTAACATAAATCTGTACTTTTGTACTTTCACGATAAAACACACATTGCTATATGTATAAAATCAAACCTGTAAACAACAAAATTTCTTTTAAAGATTTTATTGAGTTTCCATACACCTTGTATAAAGACAATAAATACTGGCTCCCGCCTATAAAATCCGATGAGAAAAAACACTGGAAAAATCATCCTGCACTCAAATTTTCAGATTTGCAAATGTGGGTGGTATATCTCAAAGATCGTCCTATTGGAAGAATTGCTGCCATCATCAATCATGAGTATAATAAAAAAACAGGAAATGACTATGGAAGAATTTCAGGATTAGAATTCTATAATGACGAGAAAGGATTTGGGCTACTGATGAATACTGCCATTGCTTGGCTCAAAAAGAAAGGTATGAAAAAAGTACACGGACCTTTGGGATACACCAATCTAGACACTCAAGGTATGTTGATTGAAGGTTTTGACTATCTACCCTCTGTTGCTTCTGTCTATCACTTACCCTATTACAAAACACATATGCAAAAATATGGTTTTGAAAAAGAAAATGATTGGATTGAATTCCACCTGAAGCTCACAAAACAGGCCATTCAAAAAGGAGAAAAAGGAGCAATGATTCTTGAAAAGAGATATGGTTTTAAGTTAATCAATCCGAAATCAAAGAAAGACTTTGAACCATATGCCGACACGGTTTTTGAAATTATCAACAATGCTTATCAAAATTTGCCTTACGTAATGGAACTAAACAATGAGTTAAAGCAATATTATAAATCAAAATATTTCAATGTTCTAAATCCAAAATACATTTTCTTTGTAAAAGATAAAGAAAAAGTAGTTGGTTTTTTGGTTGGTATTCCATCCTTATCAAAAGCTTTGAAAAAGGCAAACGGAAAAATCTTTCCGTTTGGTTGGTATCATATTATGAAAGCTATTAAGAATCCTGAAGAAATTGATCTGGCTCTCGTAGGATCTTTACCTGAATATCACACCAAAGGGGTTGCCGCATTACTTTTCAAAGGACTACATGAAGAACTTCAAAAAAATGATATCGTAGACATGGAAACAACCGGAGTGTTTGAAACCAATCAGCATGTGATTTCAAATTGGAAAAACTACGACCATATCCAACACAAACGAAGAAGAACTTGGATAATGGACATTGAATAAAAACCTGTGAGTATATAAAAAAACCCACCTCGAGATTATGTTATATCACGGTGGGTTTTGCATGAAAAAACCGACTATTAAAATATGGAAAAACGATAATAGTTGTCCTACTTAAATAATACGCCGCAAAGATATCTATTCCAAACTTTAAAAAATATCGATTGAAGCATCATTTATATCGATTAGAATTGTAAATTTGCGTTTTATTTTTAAAAATTACTACCCTACTACTGATTTTAAACAAGTTTTTATCTAGTTTTATTTTTTTATGAAAGATTTTTTTGAAATAATAAATATCGATGATGAGTTTATCGTTGTGAAATCAAACAACAGAACCAATCAAATCAAAACCTTCAAAACAAAATTTGACAATTTAAATATTCAATTTCATTTTTGCATTGATAAGGATGTAATTTTCAAAATTATTAAGGGAACTTATAACCTAAAATTAACCAAAAACGAGTCTCTTTTCTTCTTCAATCCTAAAAACATCATTCCGATAGATGCTTTAATTCCGCCTGAATCGAGCATGTTTTCTATTCTTTTCTCTTTGAAAAAATTTCATAGTTTTTTCATTGACGAAACTTTTGCTTTTGAATCGTTGGAAAAAAAATATCACAAAAAAAAACTATATGTAAAAAAAGAATTATTACCCAACGAAATTATCATTCTCAATCAAATCTTGAACAACAATCTTGATCAGAGCTTGCAAAGTCTATATATCAGAGGTAAAGTGATGGAATTTTTATCTCATTATTTCAACAAAAATGACAGCTCAAGTCAAAAATGTCCTCATCTGAAAGATGAAAAAAATGTTGAAAAAATTCGAAAGGCAAAACAAATCATCATTGAAAAAATGAATGAACCCCCAAGTTTAGATAAGCTTGCAAATGAAATAGGGCTTCCAATCAACGTGCTTAAAAAAGGATTTAAAAACATTTATGGAGAACCTGTTTATCAATTCCTATTCAATTATAAAATGGAACTTTCCAGACAACTTCTTTTGAGCAATCAATACAACGTTAAGGAAATCAGTTATAAAATGGGATATAGTGCACCAACGCATTTTGTGGTGGCGTTTAAGAAAAAATACGGAACCACTCCAAAAAAATATATCGATAGTTTGTAAAAAATCAAGGCGGCAAAATTTTGCCGCCTTGATTTTTTTTTATTATAGTTCATCCTTTTTTAGAAATTATATCTCAACGTAAATAAATAGTTATTTTTCACAGAGTTGACCTGAGCCATATCTGAGATTCCACTACTCAACAAACGATGATCTGTTTTTTCTCGTACTGACATAAAGGATAGATCTGCTTCAATATCACCAAAGTCATAACCTAATCCTAGGGAATAACCTTTTGGTGCTCTATATTCTTTTGCATTCTTATAAGGAGATGTTGAGAGAAATCCTCCACCTCTCAAACTTAAATCCTCAAATCTCATTTCAACACCTACATTCAATTTATGAACCGCTTGAAAATTATCAGACATGTACTCATTCACCGTATCAAAATAGTTTGAATCTTCATTTTCATTTTCTTTAAATCGTAAATTTTGATAATTTTGATAAGGATAGTCAACAGATATCAAACCTGATTTCTTGATGACATAAGATGCTCCGGCAATCACTTTTGAGGGTGTAATGACACGATATGGTGCAAAGGCGCTTTCCACGTCGGGTTCCAATTGTATGCTGGAATTATCGGCAAAAGATGTATATAAGGATTGTGTGAGATTTTCTTCAATATCCAACCACTCGGGAGAATGATAAGCCAAACTCAATCTTAAAGGTTTCATCGGACGATATATCGCTCCGAATTTAACAGATTTCCCTTCACCGGTTACTCTCAGCTTATTGACAAATTTCACATCCTTCAAATCTGAAGACGATGCATAGTCGGATTCTTTAAGCGTATTGGCATCCGTATAAGAAATATCATAGCTGGAATAAGCAAAACCTAACTGTAATTTATCTTTAAATGTTGCCGCAAAAGTAAAATCATATCTGCTTTTATTTCCACCTTTTCGTAACTGATTGAAATGTGTTAGAGGTCCGGAGAAAGTGGCATTTGAATTATATTGTGTATTGTTTGCATCATTACTCACCGGATTAATAACTTGTGCCTGATAGCCCAAAAATGCTTGCTGGGCACCATATCCGGAGGCTTCTCCTAACTCCTTATATACGCCCGTAATGGTTTCATTATTTCCCAAATCCAAATCATTTTTTTTGATACCGTCAGCATAGCCTAAAAAATAATCTACTATTGTGTGATTAGGATTTTTTCCTTCAATCACCGTCATACTCCCATAATTGGCTTCTTTATTATAATTGAATGCAAATGCAATTTTGTTCCATTTACTGACATCGGATTTATAGACCATAACACCTCCAATCTGATCAAAACTAACTAAAGAATGATCAATTGAGCTATACTCGGCATCGGTTGAAGCACCAAAATAAGTACTTTGATTATTTTTTCCAAAATAGGATAATGTTGCTGAAAATCTATTTGTGGAAAATGTTGTGGCTCCGGCAGGATTCAAAGCTAACGCACTCATGTCGCCACCCAATGAACTGAATGCTCCCGACATTCCCGTAAAACGAGCGGATCCCTTAATTTCATGCTTAGCATAACGCAAAGCATCTTCTTCTGATTGTGCCCGAACAATTGTGCCAAACATCAGAAAGAATATAAAAAAGTATGTAGAATAATTTTTCATCTGTATAATATTATTTTTCATTTTATTTAAAGTTTATATAAAACCCACCCCATTCATGTCAAAAAAACATGAAAAAAATGATGGGTTATTTTTATAAGATACTATCTTCTTCCTCTAGAACCTCTTGATGAACCACCTCTTGATGAACTGCCCCTACTAGATCCGGAAGATGAGCTTCTTCTTCCAAAGGAAGAACTGCTGCCTCGGCTTCCGGAACCGGAATAAGAGCTTCTTGAAGAACGACTTCTAGTGTATGAAGAATTGCTATGGCTTCTTCTCGGTGCCGAATAAGAGTGGTTTGACCTATTGGATCTTCTCACTCGAGTGCTTCCGGATGGGTTTGAGCGCGTATGGGTTGTCCTGCGAATTTCTTTCCTTCTTTCTGCTCTTCTATAAGAATCTCTGTTATGATTTTTCGTTCTTTTTACTCTTTTCGTTTCTTTCCTGTTTGAATTATCAAATAGACTGCCACTTCGTGCCCTTCTTGTTCTCTTAATTTCTCTTCTTTTATTTGAATTTTCGAACAAATCGTTTTCTCCGGACTTTCTGCGTGTTCCGGCATCTCTGCTTATTTCACCTCTCCTGTGGTCACGTGTTTTAATTTCTTTTTTAGCAGCATCACCTCTCATTTGACCTAAACCGAATTCCGTATCACGTTTGGTTTTTCTTCTAATTTTTCTTCTTTTACCGGACGTAGCCGAGCCTGTGGAATTTCCTCTTCCGGATGTATATCCTCTTGCTTTTGAAACAGAATTTTCGCCTCTTCTTCTGGCATTTCTTCCTGAAAAAACACTTCTTCTTCCACGCACATACGATCTATTACCATTATAAGCATTGCCGTAATAAGCATTACCGTAATAATTATGTCCATAATAACCATTATAATAAGGATAGCCATATCCTCCGTAATAATTTCCATAATATCCGCCACCATAGTACCCATAGCCAGGTCCATAATATAGACTTCCCCAAGTGGGACCACAATAACCATAATCCCAATAAGGATCATAGCCCCAAGAACTATAAAAAGGTCCTATATTGAAACCTATTGAAAAACCATAGTATGGTCTGTAATAGGGTCTGTACCAACCATATCCGTATGGATAGCTGTCATAAACATGATGAATATAAACATTGCTTTCCGTTGTATAATAGGAATTATCATCGTCTTCATAATAGTAATCATCAACATCAGTAACAATATCATCTTCGTCGATATCAGCATAGGCTTCTGCCTTATTTTTAAAATATTCCTTATAAAACATGTTAGCTTTCGCTTTATGTTTTTTTACAGGCTTTTCCCTTATAACGACTTCCTTTTCAACAATAGTTGTCTGTTTGGGTTCATATCCTGTTCCGTCATCATAAATGCCATCTTCTGCAGACGCATTATAATATGAGCCGCAAGACATCAAAAATGCCGACGACAGAAATATAAGCATTAGACTTAAACGTGAGGAGAATGTATTGATTCGTTTCATAACACAAAAAATTTAAAGTTAAATATACAAAAATTACTTAGCTTTGCAAAATTAGTATAACAAAGAACAAAGTTATCACGCAGAAAAGAACAAGAATTATACCAAACTATTGATAATGAGTAAAAAACTAACAAAACGCAGCGAGGACTATTCCAAATGGTACAATGAATTGGTCGTAAGAGCAGGGTTGGCAGAAAATTCCGGAATACGTGGCATGATGGTCATCAAACCTCATGGATATGCCATCTGGGAAAAAATGCAAGCTCAACTGGATAAAATGTTCAAAGAGACCGGACATGAAAATGCTTATTTTCCGTTGCTAATTCCAAAATCATACTTTAGCAAAGAGGCCAAACACGTTGAAGGCTTTGCCAAAGAAGCCGCTATTGTAACACATTATCGATTAAGAAATAAGGCTGATGGCAGTGGTATTGAGGTTGACCCTGATGCTAAACTGGAAGAAGAACTTATTATCCGACCTACATCCGAAACTATTATTTGGGATACGTATAAACGATGGATTCAATCCTACAGAGATTTACCGATTTTGGTTAACCAATGGGCAAATGTGATGCGTTGGGAAATGAGAACCAGATTGTTTTTACGTACAGCAGAATTTTTATGGCAAGAAGGACACACCGCACATGAAACCAAGCAGGAGGCTATTGAAGAAACCAAAAAAATGATTCAAGTTTATGCCCAATTCGCAGAAGAGTTTATGGCAATGCCTGTAATTGTGGGTGTTAAATCAGAAAATGAAAGATTTTCGGGTGCAGAAGATACCTATACCATTGAGGCATTGATGCAAGATGGAAAAGCCTTGCAGTCGGGAACATCTCATTTTCTAGGACAAAATTTTGCCAAGGCATTTGATGTTCAATTTTTGTCACGCGAAGGAAAATTAGAATATGTTTGGGCAACATCTTGGGGTGTTTCCACCCGTTTGATGGGCGCACTGATTATGACACATTCTGACGACAACGGTCTGGTTTTGCCTCCAAATCTTGCCCCTGTTCAAGTGGTGATTGTTCCTATTTTCAGAAATCAAGAACAACTCGATCAAATTGACAAAAAGGTGGCTGAGCTTGTCAAAAAACTCAAAACTCTGGGCATCAGTGTGAAATATGACAACTCGGATAATTACAAACCGGGGTGGAAATTCAACGAATACGAACTCAAAGGTGTTCCTGTGAGAATCGCTATCGGTCCGAGAGATTTAGAAAATGGCACCTTGGAAATTGCCCGTAGAGACACACTATCCAAAGAAATTGTATCAATGGATGGTATTGAAAACCATATTGACAAATTATTAAAAGACATTCAAATCAACCTGTTTGAAAAAGCAAAAAAATATAGAGATACGCATATAACCGAAGCCGATTCTTTTGACGAATTTAAAGACATCTTAGAAAATAAAGGAGGCTTTATTTCCGCACACTGGGACGGCACACCGGAAACCGAAGAAAAAATAAAAGAATTGACCAAAGCCACTATCCGTTGTATTCCGTTAGACAATAAATTGGAAAACGGCACAGATATTCTCACGGGAAAAGCATCTAAACAGCGTGTATTATTTGCAAAAGCTTATTAAGAAAAAGTCTCTGATTATGAATTATGAGTTGAAAGTTTATAAAGTTGGATAGAGCTTGGCTAAACGAAATCCCGAAAGCGAAGGAAGTTTATAAATTGGATAAATAACGTGACCGGTAGCTGAAACTCAAAATAGAATAAACCTGATCATTAAATTCTCAACTTTACATTTTAAAACTGTGTTATGCTTCACGAATCGTTTATCGCCCACTTGGAACAAATTTGCTCGGAAATTGAGAACAAACCCGTGAAATTACGCGCCTATGAAACCGTTTATGGTGGTGATATTAACCGCACTTATCGCCTGGCAATGTCTGATAAAGACTATTTTATCAAGGTCAATACTGCCGAAAAAATCGATATGTTTGAAAAAGAAACTCAATCTTTAAATATTTTATCTTCTACTGATTCTTTTAGGATTCCAAACACTTATGCCTTTGAAATTTTTGAAGATAAAAGTTTTTTATTGATGGAATTCATCGAAAGTTTAGATAATGCTTCCAATCCGAAAAACTTTGCCGAGAATTTGGTCAGACTGCATCAGACACATCAAAACTATTATGGGCTTGACAAGAACAATTATATCGGAAAACTCTATCAAAAAAATACCCTTAACGACAATTGGGTTGATTTTTTCATCCGGAACCGCTTGCAATTTCAAATAGATTTAGCCAAGGATTCAATTTCAACTGAACTCAAAAAACAGTTTGAAAAACTCTATCAAAAACTACCCGAAATCTTATCCGTTGAAAAAGCATCATTGCTGCACGGTGACTTATGGAATGGTAATTGTTTTTATGATCAACAAGGACAAGCCGTATTATTTGATCCGGCAATTTATTACGGACACCGAGAAACGGATTTGGCAATGATGAGTCTGTTTGGCGGTTTTGACCCGAAAATTTATGCCCGCTATGAAAGCATCTTTCCTTTGGAACCGGAATGGAAAGAACGCATCAGAATTTATCAACTCTATCCATTACTGGTGCATTTTAATTTATTTGGAAACAGCTATTTGACACCGATCAGACGTATTTTGAAACTATTCGTTTAGACTCTTTCGGGAAAATCTTCAAATGCTGCATCAAAAACTCGTTCGAAATTTTTGATAATTTCTTGTTTGATATTTTTCATATCTATTTTCTCACCAAGTTCTTTTTCCATGGATGTGACTCCTTTATTTCTAATGCCACAGGGAACAATATGTTTAAAATAACTTAAATCTGTTTGCACATTCAGTGCAAAACCATGCATGGTCACCCAACGGCTGGTCTTTACGCCCATAGCGCATATTTTTCTTGCTTTCGGCTTGCCCACATCCAACCAAACTCCGGTTTCTCCATCACTTCTTTCGCCTCTCAATCCATATATGGAAATGGTTTTGATAATGACTTCTTCCAAATTTCGCATATAAGACAAAATTTCCAAATCAAAATTATCCAAATCAATGATAGGATAGCCAACAATTTGTCCGGGACCATGATAAGTTATATCTCCGCCACGATTAGTTCTGATAAATTGAACGGCATTTTTTTCCAATTGTTTTTCATTCCACAAAAGATTATCCACACTGCCGCTCTTCCCTAATGTATAGACATGCGAATGTTCTGTAAACAAAAAATAATTTGATGTAGGTTGCGGTTCTTTTCTGCGTTTATTTTCAATTTTTAATTGTTTGGTTTTTTCAAATAAGTCCGTTTGGATTTTGAAAGCTTTCTCATAATCTGTCAAACCTATATCTTTTAGAAAAATTGTCTTATTTCTCATAGTCTTTATAAAAACAAACTCAAAGATAATTTTTTTTATCTATATACAACGAATACTCTTATCTTTGCAAAAAAATAAATTTCGATATATGCATTTATCAGAACAGGAAATCGTCAGAAGATTATCGCTTGAAAAACTTAGAGAATTAGGCATTGATCCATATCCGGCAGAAGAATATAAAGTCACGGCAAAAATAAAAGATATTCTGGATAATTTTGAAAAATTTGATGGAAACAGTGTCAGTCTTGCCGGAAGGATGATGAGCAGACGAATCATGGGGAAAGCTTCATTTTCAGAACTAAAAGATGCTACCGGACGAATGCAGATTTATGTGAATCGAGATGAATTATGTCCTGAAGAAGACAAAACAATGTATAACACTGTTTTTAAAAAATTGTTGGACATCGGAGATATCATTGGCATCGAGGGAGAAGTTTTTAAAACTCAAGTTGGAGAGCCCTCTGTCAATGTAAAAAAATTAATTGTCTTGTCAAAATCTTTGCGACCGCTTCCAATTGTCAAAATAGATGCCGACGGGAAAGTGCATGATGCTTTTTCAGATCCTGAACTACGATACAGACGCAGATATGTAGATTTAATGGTGAATGACAAAGTGAAAGAAACTTTTATCAAACGCAGCAAAATTATCAACACCATGCGTAATTTCTTTAATGACCGTGGATATTTGGAAGTTGAAACACCCATTTTGCAACCCATTCCCGGCGGAGCCGCTGCACGTCCGTTCATCACACATCACAATGCTCTAGACATTCCGTTATACCTGAGAATTGCCAACGAATTATATCTAAAAAGGTTGATTGTCGGCGGTTTTGATGGGGTTTATGAATTTGCTAAAGATTTCAGAAATGAAGGTATGGATAAAACACATAATCCTGAATTTACAGTCATGGAATTGTATGTTGCCTATAAAGATTATCACTGGATGATGGATATGACTGAGCAATTGCTCGAAAAAATTGCTCTTGAAGTGAACGGCACATCAAGTGTAACAATGGGAAATAAGAACATTAATTTTAAGGCGCCTTATCCCAGAGTTCCCATTCTGGAAGCCATCAAAGAACATACGGGTTATGATTTAACCGGAAAGTCGGAGGAAGAAATCAGAAATATTGCACAAAAATTAGAAATAGAGGTCGATGAAACCATGGGTATTGGAAAACTTATAGACGAAATCTTCGGAGAAAAATGTGAACACAACTATATCCAACCCACTTTTATCACAGACTATCCAAAAGAAATGAGTCCGCTAACCAAAGCACATCGCAATAAGCCGGGACTCACAGAGCGTTTTGAGTTGATGGTGAATGGCAAAGAGTTGGCAAATGCCTATTCTGAGCTCAATGATCCGATTGACCAGCGTGAACGTTTTGAAGCACAATTAAAACTTTCTGAAAAAGGAGACGACGAGGCCATGTTTATCGATCAAGATTTCTTACGAGCTTTGGAATATGGCATGCCTCCCACGTCAGGTATCGGCATCGGCATTGACCGTTTGACCATGTTTATGACCAATAATGACAGCATTCAAGAAGTATTGTTTTTTCCTCAAATGAAACCGGAAAAAAAAGCTCCTGCTATGACCGATGAAGAAAAAATTGTGTTTAATTTTCTTAAGGAAAAATCACCGATTCTCTTGAACGAACTAAAGACAAAGGCAAACCTAAGCAATAAAAAATGGGACAAAGCCATCAAAGGACTGACAAAAAACAAAATTGCCAAAGTGAATAACACCGATGATGGACTTTTTGTTGAAATGGTGTAAATATGATTCTCACAAATTTCTTTTTGTGTGGAGACAAATACTTTAATTGACTTAGGCATTTTATAAATAAGTGTAGAACCCGAAGGGTTCTAATGTTTATAGAACAAGTAATGCCCGCAATCAACATGCGACCCCGAAGGGGTCGAACAAAATGATGTGAAATAATATTGCTACAAACATTTAATCCCTTCGGGATTATCAATCTTTGTGCTATTGATTTTATTGAGATAAAAGCATGATAAATTGATATTTATTATATGCCTAAGTCAATACTTTAAATAATGGAAATGCAATAATAAATTGCGAGGATTCCCCCTTATAAAATCTCTTTAATTTGCAAAAGATGATTCACCTTTGGAATGATTTCACGGTCAATATTGTTTTGTTGTTCGGGATCAAAGTGAATCACAAACATTCCAACATTTTTAGCGCCCAAAATATCCGTTTTCAAATTGTCTCCAATCATCACGCTATGCTGTGCAAAAACATCGGCTTTCTTCAGCGCATAATTGAAAATATCCGGATGAGGTTTGAGTTTTCCCGCTTCTTCTGATGTGGTGACCGTTTTAAAAAAGAAATCAATTTTTGCATTTTTTAATTTGTGTGATTGTACTTCATTAAAGCCATTGGTCAAAATATGAAGCTTATATTTTTCTTGAAGATATTCCAATAAGCTGATTGCACCTTGAAATAATCTGGTTTCTTCTCGCAAAAAAATCAAATAATCATCAGCAAGTCTTTCAATCATTTCATCGGAAACAGTAACCGACAATTTTTCAAAAGTGTCTATCAGCCTACCCTTCCTGACCTGTGCTTTGGTCACAATCCCACGTGAATAATTATCCCAATATTGATGATTAATCGGTCTATATGTCTCGATAAAATCAACTATGGAAACATTTATATTGTGTTGTTTTAAAAGTTTTTCAAAAGCGGCATCAGAATTAGGCTCAAAATCCCAAAGTGTATGGTCCAAATCAAAAAATATATCTGTTATCCTGCTCATCTTACGAATTTTAATATCACTGAAATCTTTTTTTAATGCTCTGAACAATCTTTTGTTTCAGAGAGCGCTCCATTTTTTTGTCCGTGCTGAAATGTTTGATTGTTTCGACATACAGCCCATTCCACTTGCGCCATTCCGGCATATCGCTCAACACAAAATTGTGAAAAACCGGATAGAAATGCCCACCGTATTTTCTGACTGTTTCACCGGTTTCAATCACTGTTTTCAAAGCTTTTTTGGGTGATAAATGATATTGATATTTTAACATCACATCAGACAAAATCACCGGATGAAGCAACAGTGCCGTTTCAGTTTCATTTTCTATATCATAAAAAGGAAAAGGAATCGATGTGCCTGCTCTGAAACCAATTCTGTTGTTATAACCCATGGAATAATCCTTTTTTAACTCCATTTCATTCAAAATTTGATAAGATGTAGGGAATTTAATCCGGTTGAAATGCGCCCTTGATTTTTCCACCGACCGATGTATTTTTTCTTCTAAACTCTTAATTTCTTTTTTCACCACATCCTCTTGTCCCATGGCATAATAAGATGTCAGTATTCCCGTATCTGCATAGTCTGCCAAATATTTAATTTGTGTTTTATACACGTCTTTATTTCTTGAAATATTATGATCATAAGAAGAATAAGGCGCTAGTAAATGGAAAAAAGTCAACGAATGTTTATGTTTCTTTTTCAATTCCAGAATTTCATCAAAGGTGTCATAAGGGTCTTTCTTGCCAAAATAATGAACCAATATTCTCCTGCGATGGCTTCTCAATCTAAGATGTAAAAAATCATTGATTCCACCAAAGAAATTTCTTAGAAAAGCTTTGTGTTTATACAGAGTTGCCATACTAACATTGACAAGCGGTTCAAAATAAAACCTTGAAGCAGGAAATTTCATTTCAGGAAATTTTGCTGATAAAACATTTTTAAAATGTTCTACCCAGATTTCTATAATAGGTTTTTCAAGCACATTTTGCTGAAACAGAAGACTGTTTCTGTAGTCATATCTTTGGTGTTCATCCAGTTGATGCAAAAGATATTCTTCATAGCGAGAAAGTAAATAGAAACTTGCTGCAAAAATATCAAAAGGAATAGATGAATTTTGTGTTTGAAAAAATATAGGCGTCTGCCCCCAAGACGTAACTTTTATATCTTGCTCTTTAATACCTTGTTGATAAAGAATTTTATGAGATTGGATATGAAACTCTTTTCCTAAAGCTTGCGGTGCATAAGAAAATTTTGGACCGTTATAGGCAATAAATTCTTCAATTTTTGTCGTAAATTTGACCGGAAGATGCATGATGTTTTTAAATATATGTCTGAAAATATAATTCACTCTAGGCGTAATTCTATGTGTATAAACCAATATCATGCTACAAATATAAACTATTCTTATTTAGAAAAAATAACAAACCTATGAAACTCTTGATGATTTATTGCAACCGCTTCGGCTATCAGCCACAAATCAAAACATTACCGGATTTTCCGGATTTTGCAGAAAAAATTAACTTGGAAAACGTATTGGTAGGCTTCATTCAAATGGAGGAGAAAGATGAAGAAAATCCAAAATATGTCGAAACAAAATTGGTAAAAAGTTTGAAATGGGCAGCCAAAAAAAATGAAACCAAACACATCGTCCTGCATTCTTTTGCGCATCTTTCGGAAAGTAAAGCCGCCCCAAAAAACACAAAAGAACTGTTTGATTTGACTGAAAACAGATTAAAAAATGCCGATTATATTTGCGAACAGACACCTTTTGGCTATTTTCTAGACATCGACGTTCAAGCCTCCGGACGTTCAAGTGCTCGAATTTTTAAAAGTTTCTAATCAAAAATCTACAGACTCGAGCTGTCAAAAATCAAAGGAAGCAAATCATGTAACGAGGCTGCTTTATAGACTTTTCCTTTTTCGCCCATGAAATAAATCTCAATGTGTTTGTCTTGCTTGATTTCATATTCTGCAATGGCTTGTCTGCAAGCTCCGCAAGGTGGTATAGGCTGATCCAACACATGTCGTTCCGACCGAGCAGTAATTGCCATTCGTAAAATTTTATTGTTCGGATATTGAGATCCCGCAGCCCAGATTGCCACCCGCTCCGCACACATCCCCGATGGATAAGCAGCATTTTCTTGGTTATTGCCTGTCACCACAACTTCATTATCTAAAAGTAAGGCTGCTCCCACCCTAAAGTGAGAATAAGGTGCGTATGCTTTTTCTCTTACATCAACTGCTGCATTCATTAGATTTTTTACATCATCCGGCAATTCGGAAAAATCTTCATAGACATCTATTTCCGCAAAAAGTTTTATTTTTTTCATACTTTATTTTCCATCTTTTTCTTCGCCACCTCCCGAGGAGAAATCATCTAAATTGAAAGTCAGTGAAAATCTCATTGTATTGTCTAAAGGAGAGCGTAGTTTCCCCGATGAAAACAAATAGGACATATCTATTGTCATATAGTTATATTTGAATCCGGCTCCCACCGTGAAGTATTTTCTTTTTCCTTTCATTTCACTTTCATGAAAATATCCGGCACGTATGGCAAAAGAATCCATGTAAACATATTCCGTTCCCAAAGACCATTGAAATTCTTTTAGTTCTTCACTCATGCCTCCCGGAGCATCACTGAAAGATTGAAATACACCGGTCATCCAACTCACATTATCATCCTTTCCGCTGACAACCGCACCGCTGGCATCTCTTTTGGGCGGAGTGGGAACCAAAAGCTTATTGGTTTCAAAAGTAACCCCCAATGTGTTGAATTCATCCATTATAAAATCAAATCCGGCTCCTAATTTTAGATTTGTAGGGAGAAAATCACCTTCATTATTTTTATAATATTTAATCTTGGGACCCAAATTCATAATTCCAAACCCAAATCTATATCGTCCTTGAAAATCAGAAAAATCAATTTCTTTTGATTGATAATAGCCTGTGATGTCCACTGCAAAAGACTTGGCTGCCGTTGCATCATTATTACCCGTGTTCAATTTTAAATCCGAATTGATAAACCTACCGGTTACCGCCATTGAATACTCCGGAGAGAGTTTTAAAGCATAAGATGCATCTATATAAAACTCATTTGGCGTGGCTGTTCCGGTATGAACACCTTGAAAATCCGTTAAATCGATTTCTCCCAAGCCGAAATATTTTATACTGGCGGCAAATACACTACGATCATTAATCCTGTTATAATAAGTGGCATTCAATATTTTAATATCGTTCACCAAACGACTGAGATAAGGAGTATAACTTGCCCCAATTCCCAGCTTATAAGGAATATGAGTATATTTTGACGGGTTCCAATGCTGCGAAAATGCATCAACACTTGTGGCCACACCTATATCCCCCATGCCTGCCGCTCTAGCATCACCGGCAATCAACATAAAAGGAACCGCCGTGGTGATTACGCGTGTATCAGACACTTGTGCCGATATGACTTTTATAGACAACAATAGTCCTAGTATAAATATCTTTTTCATTTTATCTTATTTTTATAGCGTTAGCAAATTTACGATTTTATTATAGAATCACAAGTTTTTCAATCTTATGAGTTGTTTTTCCGGTTAAGTCTCTCACACTTAATTTATAGATATAGACCCCTTTGGCCAGTTTGTTTCCGAAACTATCCGTGCCATCCCAAGAAATTTCTCGAGAAAGAAAACTATCCGTCAATACATTTTGACGATGTTGCCACACCAATTTTCCGCTGACACTATAAACTTGAATCATTACATCCAGATTTTCATACGGACGATTATGGTTGAACCAAAACTCCGTATAATTCACAAACGGATTCGGGTAGTTCAACACATGATCTATTTTGATTTCTTGTGAGGAAACCACCTGAAAGTCCAATTTGGTTTCAGCGGCGTTATTATACACATCCCAGGCTTTAATGGTTAGTGTATGCCATCCGGGTTCCAAATCATACAGTCTATATCTAAGTTTGCCTTTTTTATAAGTATTTTCATCAGCCTCATAGAAATCATTCAGCACAAAAACATTTGTTTGATCATCATCCAAATAAGCGGTGATATCATGTCCTATACCTCCAGATGTATTAATGCCATGTTCATCTTCTAAATGCAACAACAAAAAAGGGCTGTCGTTAGTGATGCCTCCGGACACAAAATTAGTGTCGTTCATATAGGCTTTGATTTTAGGCGGCGTATGGTCTTCTTCTGCGTTGATATCTACACCTCCCACGATCACATCATTGTTGTAACCGACATATTCTTTTTGCATATCCGCTCCATAAAAACTGATGTGTCCTGTTCCGTAAGCAAGACTGATGTCTTTAGGAACAATAAATTCAAATGAAAATTTTCCGTTTGAGACCTTTGCTTTCCCTTGAAAAATTAAATTTCCTAATTTCTCAAACGGATAACCATGCCCCATTGTACCGTCATTATCCAAAGTCATTGCTTGTTTGAATTTGTCAAAAATCTTTGGATACAGCATTCCATTAAAACTATTTATGATATTTCCTCCGGCATCTTGCACTTCTCCTTCCATTTTGATATGTTGCAATGATCTTAAAGTATCTGCCGGCTTGCCATTAATTTTGGTCAACACTATTTTCGGATCGGAAAATCCCAGTGGTAATGCAGGATCTCCCAAGTAAGAAATTTTATTGTTTTCAGCATTTGACGAAGAAACTTTACTCAACCGTATTGCCTCTGCAGGATGTTTTACAATTTCACCGGACATTCCGTTTCCCATGCCGAATACGGTATCATAAAACACAGAGTCTATGATGTTTGCGTAAGAAATCGTGATTTCTCTAACGGTTGTTAATAAAGACAAGCTTCCCCCCTGACTGTTCCATAAAAGATTTTCTGCCACGGTTTCTCTGGTAGGATTGTCAAACCTCCCAAACTCACAAGTAAGCGTGGTTATCAACGGCAACCGATCAAAATTTTTCAATCTCAATACATCTTCCAGTTTCAAAACTCTCTCATGTGTCAAAGTAGATTCGTTTCCGTGTCCCAAATAAGACAAAATCAAAGTACCTTTTTCCAGCGTAGAAAATAAATCTCTTTCAACGGCGGGATATCTGGCTCCTCCGGGAGTCTGAATCTGCCGATAGGCATCCAAATAGATTTTCTTTAGGTTTATTTCCGGATGATATTGTTTTATTTTTTGAGCTATACGCTCGGAAGGTACTACAAAATTATCAGAAGTTTTATCAATGTCATCTGTCAAAAAAGTCATATTTGTACGCCAATTCTTAAAAGATTCCGGCGCAGCATAATGCTTAATTTTATTGATCATATTTGCCGCATCTGTTTCATCTCTCAAAATGAGTCGTCCAACTGCTATATCCAGTTTTTCAGGTGCTCCCATATTGCCTTCATTATCATCCATCATGCCAAAATAGTCATCGGTTACATGAGAACTCACCAGACTATAACTGGAAAGACTCTCGTAAGAAGGAACAATATTTGTATTTTTTCCGTTGGACAAAACAACTTCGTCCGTTAAATTCCTATAATCATAGGAAGCATCTCCAAACAACAACAAATATTTCAGTCTTGTGTTGTCTTCAGATGCATTTCTATAGACATATTTCACAAAATTCCTGATGGCAGCCACATCTTGAACGGCATTTCCAAATTCATTATATATTTTGTCCAAGTTTGCCACATAAACCTTCAGCCCTCTGTTTCTATGAAAATCTGCCAATTCATCTGCCTTGGCACGTAAGAATTCCGGCGTTATAATCAGATAATCCACATCTGAAAATTGTCCGCTGTGATAAAACACATCATGATGCAAATTTTGATTAGATACCTTGGGAGAGTCTATTTTGGCAGGTGAAAAAATATCTTTTTTATCAATGGCTATAAATTTCTTTCTCATACCCATTTCAAATTTCACATCTAAAGTGCTGTTGGAATTTACAATTGCCGTTGGATTGTAAGGGTCTGTGATTTCCCAAACACGAGTAATTCCGGTTGCCCCGGTGATATGATAGGTTCCCACTCCTGTCATGGCGGCTTCTTCCGGATTATAAAATATGAATTGTTTATCTATTCCCCGGAGGTGACAATAAGCGTCTGCATTGAGATAATTAAGATAGTCACGAGCTTCTAAATTATTGTTGTTGCTATACTTCAACTCAAACTGCAAAGAACCGGAATTTACGTTCACGTTTTTCACGAAACCGGATTCCATGGCAACATGAGAAGAACCACTGGGAGGAACTCCGGGTATTATCATATTGCCTATCTGTTGTCCATTCAATTTCACACTTACACTACTTGACGTATATGCATCTCCAACCACACGAACACGAATATTTACTTGTTTGTTCGTATTGATATGATCAAATTTGAATTGAAAAGCTTTTGTGTTTGTCGATAGATCAAATGGCTTTTCTACCCATTTTCTTCCCATCTGCCCCACGTTGATTTCGTCTTTTTCATAGAACTTATGCACTCTATAATCGTCAAAAGTATGTGTAGACGGTTGCGTTGGGGCTGAATACGGAACAATTCGTTTTCCGTCATTTGAATCAATTTGCACGAAATAATAAGTTTTTCCGGAATATATGTTCAAATTGGAGTCATATTCCGGCCGCCATTGTTCTGCTCCAATTCCATAAAACAAAACATAATCTCCATCGTCAAAAGAACCGTCTGATTCGCCAACGACTTCAATAGCCAGTTCAGTAATATCTTCAGGATAGGCAATATTATTGGGCAAAGGCAACATTGCTCCTCCATTGCCAAAAATTTTAATTTTCTTCGGGTTAAGATTATCAACCGATATTCCTAAACTCTTGAGAAAGGCTTTGTCAAGCTTATAAACACCCGTTTTGTCAATTTCAAATTTATACCAGTCTCCCGATGCCAACTTGCTGTTATATATATTTTGAATACTTCTCCTTTGGTATCTATTGTCATAAGAAAAGGAAACTTCAAAAAATTTCAATTTGAAATATTGATTCCCTTTCTTGATAATCGGATTGATAATGAGGGTGGTATAAATATCTTGTCTTGCTTTTGATGATACGAGTTTTGCATTGAAACTCGTCGGAATATTTTTTAGATGTAAGAAATCTATCAAGTGTTTTGAAACAACTTCTGTTTTAAGGTTTGAAAGCTTAACAGATTTTGACGAAACAAAGCCTATGTCTTTCCAAGTGGAAATAAACGATAGTTTTCCATCCGTATAAGAATAGTTTTTTGCTTGAAATAAAGCCACCTTGTAAGGGGAAATTTGCTTCTCTGTTTCAGAAAATTTTTTATTCTCCCATTTGATTGAAAATTGTTTTTGCTGGGCAAAAGTTTGCAGAAAAAACAAAGAGAAAATGATAAGCACTGTTTTCTTCATTGACATCTTAACGGTCTTATAATTTATTTATTGCAAGATATAAAAAAATAATTCCCGAAATCCTGTTGATTTCGGGAATCATAAACTTAACTTATTTTTCCATTTTTTTATTAAATATTTTTCTTTGCCTGTACACTAATCTTCGGCAAGAAAAGGATATTTATAATCTTTCGGCGGGTTAAAGTTCTCTTTTATGGAACGCACTGACATCCAACGAATCAAATTCCACATTGAGCCGGCTTTGTCATTGGTTCCCGAGCCACGAGCACCACCAAAAGGTTGTTGGTTCACCACCGCTCCGGTTGGCTTGTCATTTATATAGAAATTGCCTGCAGCATTTTCCAATTTTTTGGTTGCATAATTGACTATGTATCTGTCTCGGGCAAAAATGGCACCTGTCAGTCCATAAGGAGATGTTCTATCCAAAGTCTCTAAACTTTCTTTCCATTCGTTGTCTTTGTAAACATAAATGGTCAGCACCGGACCGAATAATTCTTCTTCCATGGTTATGTAATGCGGGTCTTTCGCCAAAATAACGGTCGGTTCGATAAAATAGCCTTTTGAATCGTCATATCCTCCTCCGATTATTACCTCTGCATCTTTGTCTTTCTTAGCATTATCGATATATCCGGCTAACTTACTGAAAGCACTTTTACTGATAACAGCCGTCATAAAATTACTCATATCTTCAGGTGATCCCATTTTGATGCTTTCGACTTGTTTTTTGAGTTCCGCATAAACTTTATCCCATTTGCTTTCGGGAATATAGGCTCTTGATGCAGCGGAACATTTTTGTCCCTGATATTCAAATGCACCACGGGTAAGCGCTGTGGCAACCACTTTCGGATCTGAATCTTTATACATCCAAACAAAATCTTTTCCTCCGGTTTCTCCAACAATACGCGGATAAGTTTTATAGCCGGCAATATTTTCTCCTATTTTTTTCCAGAGATATTGAAACACATCGGTTGAACCGGTGAAATGAATGCCTGAAAAATCAGGACTTGACAACACGGTTTCAGTAATCATAGTGGCGCTACCCGCAACCATGTTGACAACACCATCAGGCAACCCGGCTTCTTGCAAAATTTCCATAATCATTTTTGCAGAATACATTTGAGTTGATGATGGTTTCCATACCACAACATTTCCCGCCATGGCAGGAGAAGTGGGCAAATTCCCTGCAATGGAAGTGAAATTGAAAGGCGTTACGGCATAAACAAAACCTTCCAGTGGGCGATATTCCATGCGATTCCAAATTTCCTTGGACGAGTCGGGTTGCTCCTTATATATTCTTTGCAAATATTCTGCATTGAAACGCCAAAAATCCGCCAGTTCTGCAACGGCATCAATTTCGGCTTGAAAAATTGTTTTAGACTGCCCAATCATCGTGACGGCATTCATTTTGGCACGATAGGGACCGCTCAACAAATCAGCAGCTTTTAAAAAAATAGCCACCCGATCTTGCCAATTCATCGCAGCCCATTTGTCTCGTGCTTTCAGCGCGCTGTCAATAGCAGCATGCACTTGTTCTTTGTCAGCTTTATGATAAAAGCCTATGACATGCTGATGATCATGCGGAGAAGTAATTTCCTTGGTTTTTCCGGTATGCACTTCTTGCCCGTTAATATATAGCGGAACTTCAATTTGTTTGTTCCAATAATTTTTATACGCTTTTAAAACATCATCCCTTTCCGGAGTTCTCGGTGCGTATGATAAAATCGGTTCATTTTTAACTTTATCTGTTTTAAAAAATCCTGTTGCCATGTTTTTTTTGTTTTGATTGTTTGTCACAAAACTAGTAAAATTTATCTGATAAAACACCAACAAAAGTTGTTAAAAAAACAGATTGCTTTTTTAACAAAAAATATTCACAATGTTGCTTTTCAACATTTTGATTTTCAAACAGATAAGCGGTGTCTAAAATTTGAGTTTGAGTTTGATGCGATAGACTTCTTTGATCGTATTATCATTCACAGATTTTTGAATCACCACAAAAGTTAAGTAGGTGTTTTTTCTCATATCCGAAACAGTTATTTTTTTTCTATCATCCACCACATAAAAATTGGTCACTTCTCTATAAGCAATCACTTTCTTTTCCATTTTTATAATCCTATCAAATTTATGCCATTTTGCAGTTTCTTTATATCTGAAAAACTGAAAAAATTCATCATTCACTTTTAATTCTTTCTTAGGATTAAATTTATATTCCGAATATACTTTCTGAGGCAAATATTTTAAATCCTTAATGTTTTCTCCTTCATTCAAATCAAAATAATCTTTTGAAAACGATGTGTTGACAAAAATCCCGTCATATTTTTCAGGTTGATTGAACCGAAAAATCAAAGTGAAAGGAGCTTTTTTTAAACTTATACTGTTGTTATTTACACTGATACTGTCATTCCCTTGTTTAACATAAATGCTTACGGGAGAAGAAACATGTTGCCCGACACCGGTCAGACTAATCAGTAAAAAAAATAGAAAAAGTCTTATTTGCATGTGAAATGAATGTTTAAGGTGTAAAACTACAAAATATATTTTGTTTTTTTTTAGTATCGTTATGAATTTAACAAATCTTAGTTTAAAAAAAATCTATAATCCCGACATGCTTGGTTATTGCAATAAAGTTTCAAAAAACAAAAGAGACTCCCAAATGCATAAGGCTCAGATATAATTATTTGTCTTACTTTTGTAAAATAAAGCAAACCGATGTCAGAAAAAACCAATATTCGGAGTTTATCTTTGCGTGAACTTAAAGCATTTTTTGAGGAAAATGGAGAGAAAGCATTCCGTGCAGATCAGGTTTATGAGTGGCTTTGGAAAAAAAACGCTCGAAACTTTGACGATATGACCAATTTGTCCAAGCATCTCAGGGAATTTCTCAAAGGCAAATTCAGTATCCCCTATATTCAAATCCGTCAGTTTCAGCGCAGTTCAGACGGCACCATCAAAAATGCCGTTGAACTCAAAGACCAATTGATTGTGGAATCTGTTTTGATTCCATCAAAAACCAGAACAACCGCCTGTGTTTCCTCTCAGGTAGGTTGTAGTTTAGATTGTAAATTTTGCGCAACGGCACGACTCAAAAATATGAGAAATCTCACCCCTGATGAGATTGTAGATCAAGTAGTTGAAGCAGATTTGCAAAGCAAACAATACTATAAACATCCGTTATCTAATATCGTCTTCATGGGAATGGGTGAGCCCCTGTTAAATTATGATAATGTGATGGAGGCTATTGAAAAAATCACGTCGGATAAGGGGCAGGGCATGTCAAGTAAACGCATCACGATTTCCACTTCCGGAATCCCAAAACGCATCAGACAAATGGCAGACGATAACCTCAAAGTCAAACTTGCCGTTTCGTTACACTCGGCAATTGATAAAATCAGAACAGAAATAATGCCGGTCAATCAACGCCAAGGGGGTTTGAAAGAATTGCTTGCATCTTTGCAATATTGGTATCAAAAAACAAAGTCAAAAATAACTTTTGAATATTTGGTCTTCAAAGGAATCAATGATGACCGAAAATCTATTGATGCTTTAGTTGATTTTGCTAAAAAAGTTCCCTCAAAAATAAACCTGATTGAATATAACCCTATTGATGATTCCGACCATTTTCAACAGGCAGACAAAAAAACTTTAGATGCCTACAAGAATGCTCTGAACAAAGCAGGAATCACGGCAACCCTTCGGATGAGTCGCGGACAAGACATCGATGCCGCCTGCGGTCAATTGGCAAATAAATTTGAATAAAATTAAGACAAATGAATTATTTTGAAATAGCATCCATACTCGTATCTTTGTCTGCCGTTTTCGGCTATATCAACGAAAAATATCTGAAACTTCCAACCACAATCGGTCTGATGCTGATTTCTATTATCTTCACCTTACTGACAATCATATTGAGCTATATCAATCCTACATTGCTCAATCACCAGAAAGAATTAATCGGTCAAATTGATTTTTCAAGTGTTTTGTTGGATATGATGCTGAGCTTTATGCTGTTTGCCGGCGCATTGCACACCAATGTTCAAAAACTCAAAGAACTATCCAGACCTGTTTTCGGTTTTGCGGTTATCAGCACATTAATTTCCACCTTTTTGGTTGGAGGATTGATCTATGGCATCCTGCATTTATTAGGATTCAATATCGATTTTATCTATACATTATTGTTTGGCGCACTAATCTCTCCTACTGATCCCATTGCCGTTCTGGGTATTTTAAAAAAAGCAAAAATCGATAAAAAAGTCGAAACGGTTATCGTAGGAGAATCGCTGTTCAACGATGGTGTCGGTGTAGTTATTTTTCTCACTATTTTCAGTATTGCCAAAAAAGGAATGGACAGTTTCAACCTAGGCCGTGTCGCCGAATTATTTGCCATTGAAGTCTTTGGTGGCATTATATTGGGGCTAATCATCGGGTGGATCACTTATCAAATGATGAAAGCCATTGACAGCTATGACACAGAAGTTTTGGCAACTTTGGCAACGGTTATGGGAGGAACACTTTTAGCGCATAAACTTCATGTTTCTGCTCCTTTGGCCATGGTCACCGCCGGACTGATGATCGGAACCGATCGTATTCGTCAAAATGCTATGAGTGAGATCACTGAAGCATATGTCGATAAATTTTGGGAACTGACAGACGTTATCTTGAACATTATTCTCTTTGTGATGATTGGCATGGAACTCTTGGTTATCACGTTCAAACCGGAATATATGATTGCCGGTGTCATTTCAATTATTATTGTTCTGCTCAGCAGATACATGGCAACCAAACCGCTATTAAAATATTTTGAACGAAAAATAACATTCATTCCTCACACGGATTTCATCATGACTTGGGGGGGATTGCGCGGAGGAATATCCATTGCGCTGGCTTTGAGTTTGACCGAAGCCATGCATAAAGATATATTCTTGGTGCTGACCTATATGATCGTTGTCTTTTCAATTTTAATTCAAGGACTTTCGTTGGAAAGTTTGGTTAAAAAACTCAGACCAAAAGAAGTTGCTGTTCAAACCGAGAAAATAAACGATGAACAAAATGAAAACTAATCACATAAACTAGAAATAAGCTTATGAAATATTTAGACATCGATAAATTTGCCACCGTAATTAATTGCATGGACGGACGGACACAACTGCCTATTCTGGAATGGATTATTGAAAATTATGATGTTGATTATCCGGATATGATTACTGAAGCCGGACCCATCAAAATCTTAGCAGAAGGAAAAGAGAAAAAACTAGTTGAAGCCATTAAATATCGAGTGGATATATCCGTGAATAAACACCATTCCAAACATATTTTTGTCGTAGGACATTTTGATTGTGCAGGAAATCCCGTCAACAAAGAAAAACAATTGAAACAGATTAAAAAATCGATTGAAGTCATCAAAAAATGGAACTATAATGCCGATGTCATCGGTTTATGGGTCAGCAAAAATTGGAAAGTAAAAAAATTATAAATTCTGTATAAATGAAATGAGTTTAAAGGAGAAAGGAAAAAAACAAGGAAACAACTTTAAACTTTTAATTTTGAACTAAAACTATAAACAAATGAAATATATTTATGCTCTGGGAATTGTTTTTTTTCTATCTTCTTGCTCTTCCGTAAAAACAGCAGTAAAGAAGAAATCCGACATTTTCTCTCCAAAAGAAAAGCAACTGATTCTTGCAGGAAAAGAAAATGAACCCATGCGAATTTTACAAATAACCGATTCAAAAGATTCTCTTGTCTTACGCTCCAAAAGTATCGCTTTTAATGTGGATAACAACAATCAATTACTACAGCTGTTCACCAAGCGCCTGTATGCAACTGTTCATGACACCGCACATCGCGGAGTTGGCATTGCCGCACCGCAAGTCGGTATTCTTAAGCGAATTATTTGGGTGCAGCGCCTAGACAAAAAAGGAACTCCGTTTGAGGTATATTACAATCCCTATATTTCAAAATATTCCGAAATGCGCCAAGATGTTTTAGAAGGATGTTTGTCCATTCCCAACACACGAGGAACAACAGACAGAGCCTATGCCGTTTTCATTCAATATGACAATCCGAGAGGCAAACATAAATGCGAAATGATTGAAGCATATACCGCTGCCATTTTTCAACACGAAATAGATCACTTGAATGGAATATTATTCTTGGATCATCTCAAAAAAGAACTTAAAAAATCTATCAAACACAAAATAGAAAATTAAATTTTGAAAAAATGCTAGAGGATAAAAACAAAAATAAAACAAATATTAACAGTCTGGGAGAATTCGGTTTGATTGATATACTCACCAAAGATATACAAATCAAAAATCCATCCACCATTAAAGGAATCGGCGATGATGCCGCAGTCATGAATTTTAAGAAAGACAATGTTTTGATTTCTACCGATCTACTGGTGGAAGGCGTACATTTTGATTTATCTTATTTTCCTTTGAAACACTTAGGATATAAGGCTGCTATTGTAAATTTTTCAGATATCTATGCCATGAACGGAAAGGCTTCTCAACTCACGGTGGCATTGGCGGTTTCAAACAGATTTCCCGTAGAAGCCTTGGAAGAAATCTTTGCAGGAATCAAGCTGGCTTGTGATTTATATGATGTCGATTTTGTGGGTGGAGACACCACATCTTCAAGACAAGGACTCATTATCAGCCCTAGCATTGTCGGGCATATCAAAACCGGAGAAACCGTTTACAGAGATGGTGCTCAAGAAGGAGATTTGATTGTAGTAACCGGAGATTTAGGCGCTTCTTATCTCGGATTGTTAGTGCTTCAAAGAGAAAAAGAAGTTTTTAAAGTAGATCCAACCAATCAGCCGGATTTAAGCAAATATTCTTATCTGATAGAACGACAACTGAAACCGGAAGCGCGTAAAGATATTCCTCCGCTACTGGCAGAATTAGGTGTGAAACCCACTGCAATGATTGATATTTCCGACGGATTATCTTCAGAAGTCAAACATATCGCTAAAAGTTCAGGCTTGGGCGCTGTGATTTATGAAGAAAAAATTCCAATGGATCCGCAGGTTATCCTAACTGCAGACGAATTCAATCTCAACCCGTTGACAACTGCGCTAAATGGCGGCGAAGACTATGAATTGCTTTTTACCATCAAACAAGATGATTTTGAAAAAATCAAAGGCAATCCGCATCTGACTGTCATTGGGCACATGACCAAAGAATCCGGCACGTTCCTGATTAGTAAAGCAAATAAAAAAATTGAATTGAAAGCGCAAGGTTGGGATGCGTTGAAAAACAAATCATAAAAAAAACAATCCGGCTAATTTTATTTTTACGATCTTATCTCGTGTTAAATTTTATGACTAAATTTGCTACTGCAAAGCTATATGCAAACCGATGAAGATCACAGAAAAAATCAAGGCACCGATTCTCAATGAAATGGAACTTTTTGAACACAAGTTCAGAGAATCTATGCGTACAAAAGTCGTGCTTCTTAATAGAATCACGGCATTTATTGTCTCTCGAAAAGGCAAGCAAATGCGCCCGATGTTCATTTTTCTAACTGCAAAAATGCTCAAAGGACAAGTGGAAGAAAGAACTTTTAGAGGTGCCAGCGTGGTGGAATTGATTCATACGGCAACTTTGGTGCACGACGATGTGGTGGATGAAAGCAACTATCGTCGAGGCTTTTTTTCTCTCAATGCACTGTGGAAAAACAAAATTGCTGTTTTGGTGGGCGACTTCTTGCTCTCTCGCGGGCTTTTATTATCGATAGATAACGGAGATTTTGATTTATTGCGCATTATATCCGTAGCCGTCAAAGAAATGAGTGAAGGAGAATTGTTGCAAATTGAAAAAGCACGAAAGCTGGATATCACAGAAGATATTTATTATGAAATCATTCGCCAAAAAACCGCCACGCTGATTGCAGCTTGCACGGCAATGGGAGCGGCATCGGTTGGAAGTGACGAAAAAACCGTGAAAGAATTGCATCGTTTCGGCGAATTGGTGGGTATGGCTTTCCAAATTAAAGATGATTTGTTTGATTATTCCGAAAGTAGCAATATCGGCAAACCTACGGGAATCGATATCAAAGAACAAAAAATGACTTTGCCTTTGATTCACGTACTGAATAAAGTGGAAAATCGAGATAAAAAATGGATAATTCGCATCATCAAAAAACACAATAGAGATAAGAAAAAGGTCAAAGAATTAATTCATTTCGTGAAAAAACACGGCGGAATTGAATACAGCGTGGAAAAAATGAAAGAATATCAGCAAAAAGCTTTAGCTATTTTGAAAAAATATCCGGATAACGAAGCCAGGCAAAGTCTGGAATTGATGCTGAACTATGTCATCGAACGAAAGAAATAGTCAAAAACAACTATGATTAAAAAAGAAACCATAGACAAAATATTTGATGTTGCTCGGGTCGAAGAAGTGATTGGAGACTTTGTCAATCTGAAACGTTCCGGAAGCAATCTGAAAGGATATAGCCCTTTTAATGATGAAAAAACACCATCGTTCATGGTTTCTCCTTCCAAACAAATTTGGAAAGATTTCAGCTCGGGAAAAGGAGGAAATGTGGTCAGCTTTTTGATGGAACATGAGCATTTCAACTATCCCGAAGCCCTGCGCTGGTTGGCAAAAAAATATAATATTGAAATTGATGAAACCGAAGTCTCGGAAGAAGAACTGCAAAAACGTTCTGACAGAGAAAGTATGCTGCTGGTGCTTGATTTTGCCAAAGACTGGTTCAAACAACAGCTTTTTGAAACCGAAATGGGAAAATCTGTCGGGTTGAACTATTTCAAACAAAGAAATTTTAAAGAAAAAACCTTAAAAACCTTTGAAACCGGATTTTCTCCCGACCAAAAAAATGCTTTTACAAAGGCAGCGCTAAAAAAAGGATACAAATTGGAATTTCTTGAAAAAACAGGGCTGACCATCGTCAGAAACAATCGGCAGATTGACAGGTTTCGAGGTAGAATCATTTTTCCGATTCACAGCCTAAGCGGAAAAATTCTAGGATTTGGCGGAAGAATTTTGAACACACAGCTTAAAACCGCCAAATATGTAAACTCTCCCGAATCAGACGTCTATCACAAAAGCAAAGTGCTTTACGGCATTTATCAGGCAAAGCAACAAATCATCAAAGACGATCAATGCATTTTAGTTGAGGGCTACACTGATGTATTGGCATTTCACCAAGCAGGAATCCATAATGTGGTGGCTTCTTCAGGAACAGCACTGACCATTGAACAAATTCAGCTTATCAAACGCCTGAGCAAAAATGTATTGGTTATTTTTGATGGCGATCGCGCCGGGATCAGCGCTGCACTTCGTGGTGTGGATATGATTTTGGAACAAGGACTGAATGTCAAAATATTATTGTTGCCGGACGGAGAAGATCCTGATAGTTTCAGCAAGAAAAACACGGCAGAAGATCTAATTCTTTTTATCGAAGAACGGCAACAGGATTTTATCAATTTCAAAGCATCTCTACTCTCTGAAAATGCCAAAAACGACCCCGTTAAACGCGGACAAGTAATTAGAGAAATCGTCCGGAGTGTTGCCAAAATTCCCGATTCCATTCAGCAAGAGATCTATATAAAAGAAGTGGCAAAAATCATGGATATCAGCGAAGCTGTTTTGTTTAAAGAGCTGGCGGTTATCAAAACCGGAATCGTCAGAAAACAACACAAAGACTATCTGAGACAGCAACGGCAAAATAGTCTGAAACCCGTTGAAAAAGAAACCACACAAAAAACGAATATTGTTGATAAACGTTTTATTCTGGAAAAAGAAATTATAAAATTATTGTTGCTGCACGGCGATATGGAAGTTGTTGTGGACGATTGGGATTTAAAAGAAATTCCGGAAGATAATTCTGAACCTATTCTGGAAAAAACATCCAGAAAAACAAGCATTGCAGAAGAAGTCTATAAACAACTTCAAGAAGACGAACTGGAATTTTCTCACCAAA
>Ga0256846_1000072_pt1 | contig 43045 bp, 33 predicted proteins | sample TevniametaG_FD_189098 | JGI IMG/M metagenome (GOLD analysis project Ga0256846, IMG submission 189098) | Tube worm associated microbial communities from hydrothermal vent at the East Pacific Rise, Pacific Ocean - Tevnia | ecosystem: Host-associated > Annelida > Integument > Unclassified ...
TCCACAAATCGCCAGCAAAGTATCGCCAAAAAAAACCGGTCAAGCAGGACACTCTAACCGGTCGATTTATCTTCTAAAATGGCGCGCCCGGAAGGATTCGAACCTCCGACCACCTGGTTCGTAGCCTCGCAGGGCGCTCTAACTTATTGTTTTATTAAGGCTTAAAGACGCCGCCCGTTGCCCAATTTGCAGGACTTAGCACAACTATGCACAACTGTTGTCGGAAAAATGTCGGAAAGGAATTTTGGAGATTTTTGAGGCCTGCGACCACCTGGCCTGGTGCCTTGTTTCCGAAATAATTCGCGTTATCCCTTCACATTCACTATTGGTGTAACGTGCTGGCACACATTCACCAAATCGGCCTGCAAGCGCATGACCTCAAAAATATCTTTGTAGGCCATTGGCGATTCATCCAAAGTGCTGTCTTCAACTCTGGCTGTAATCCCGCGCATCGTTGCCTGAAAATCTTCAGTCTTGAGTTCTCGCTTCGCCTGCTTCCGCCCCAGAACCCGTCCGGCACCGTGCGAGCTTGACCACAGCGCATCAGGATTTCCCTTGCCTTCTACGATAAATGAACCATCACGCATATTGCCGGGGATCACTCCCATCATCCCTTCCTCCGCATGGGTAGCCCCCTTCCGGTGAATCCACATGCCGTCCTTCTCTTCAGCATGGTTGTGGTTTCGGTTAATCAACTTGCCCCAATCTGCTCCGCCGTCGCAATAGGCGGAAATTGCACCAACGATCCTCCTCATCATCTCCTTTCGGTTTGCAAGCGCAAATTCCAGCGCCCAGTTCATATCGTTGATATAACCGCGTCCTGCATCATCATCGACTCGCAGCCCGTGATGTCCCTCAAGTATCTTTTGGGTGCCGGAAGCGAGGCGCATATACTCGGTTGCAATGCCATGCCCAACTCCACGAGACCCGGAGTGGATGATCACCCAGATTTTACTCTCCTCGTCTTTGCCGATCTCTATGAAGTGATTACCTCCACCTAGCGATCCCAATGCGCGGAAACCCTTGCGATCCTCAAACGCTTTACGCCCCAGATCGCTCAGATCATCCGGATTCAAGTGACAATCAACAGGGTGCTGGTTGACATTAAACCCAACAGGCACCTTCTTATAAATCTCATTAAAGATCTCCTCGCTGTTTGCAGTCACATCATTAGATTCAAATGAAGTGGGTAAAGCACACATACCACAGCCGATGTCGTACCCGACCCATGCCGGTACGACTACGCCATCGGATGCAACAACTGCACCGATAGGTAGTGAATAACCCGTATGTGCATCCGGCATCAAAGCACCTTTGATGGCGAACTCCTGCTCCATCGCGCTATTAAATTGTTCTAATGCGGAATCCTCCAGATGTTCCGCGTAAATCTTCGTCTGTTTATCCATGATAATTAGCCCTCATTACATAAAGGTCTATAAATCCGGCAATGCAGACGGTCAATAATGTGCGTCCTGTGGTACAGGAGAGACCACCTTCTTGCATTCGGTACCTTCATTAGAAAACATGATATATTTTAGCAATGCTCACGAATGTATCCAGCATCCCGATCTAGTTCTTAGCTTAGCTAATACCCTAATTACGGAATATATAAAGGATGCACATGCATCCCTGCCTTTCTGGCGAAGAACGGGTGGGTGTCAGTCAATGCCGTGGGGTATCCCAAGCCTGCACAAACTGGAAGGCTGGGGACACGGCTTGACGGACACGAGGGCGGAGCCCTTTCTATGAGTTGTGCTGTTATCGTAAAAATGTCCAAAAGAAACTTTGGTCATTTTGTGATCTCCAAACACATGGATTGAAACCTTATGGCCACTAAGTTACACAAAAGCACCTAAATATAAAATTTAAACGGCAACACTGGATTTCCGTCGATCGGAGCCGATACAAGCACATCACCAACGGCATCTGCAAACCGAATAGTTACTGGTAAACGCTCATTAAATAAACAGGAATTAAAATTGATCTTTGTTAAACCCAATATATCCTTAAGAACAATATCCAGTGGGCATTCGCCCTCCCAGACTTTCACCATAATCGGATTAGGAGTTTCGGGTCCCAGATAAGAATCGAGGCGCGGCACATAGCCAGTAGTCCACAGATACGCAGCGTTATCACGAATCCTAAGCGCAGTACCACGAATTACTGGATAATTACCAGATCGGAAGAGCTTTACGGATTCACCGGCAGACCTGATCTGAATCCCGACTAGGTTTGTTCCTGACGGACATGCGGATTCAAAACCGGCCCACTCATCTCTTCTGAACCTCGATTTTGCATGGATAAACAGTTCGTTCGGCTCCTGTCCGTTATGAAGCCTCTTGTACTCTGAGACCACAGTCCTCAATAGGTTCTCTGCCGCTCCCTCGCTCAGGTGATACTGTTTCTTGTCTGTCGAATACCAAGGACCAAGAGCACCTCTAAAGACGACACCCTCGCCGTTGGACAAGAACATCTGAGCTGCACAGCATGCCCAGCCCGGGTCCAGAGACTCATCTACTCGCTTATAAACCAATCCCACATAGCACACACCCGGCCTAACATTGGCCAACTGCCAAGGCCTTCCCCCAGCCTTGTAATAGGCAGCAGTTCCTAGCTTCCAAGCGATGGTTGCGGGATCTTCAACACGGCGTTGGGGGTATCCTTTTTCTGTAAGAAACCCCGAGGGATTCAGGGTCGTTTCTCGTACAAGCTGGGTGACAATTTTATGCTTCAGAAGCCTAGCTTTTAGTTGCCGACGAAAATCTCGTGAGTACTTGTAAACAACTGCCTGCTCTTCTTCGTCACCAAATAAACTGGGCTCTCTCTCCAATCTCTTAGCTCGCTTTTGCGAAATCAAGACATTACCAGGCACTCTTTCCTTCACAGGCACCGATGATAGTGCTCTGCCAAGTCGATAGACCTCTTCTGGGATGACTATGAACCAAAACTGTGGCGGACTTTCATTCCGATCATGTTCAGCGATAAGCTCCTCTACATAGAGGTCAACGGCAGACTTAACAGCTTCATGGCGGTTCTGGATATGCAATGCTTTTGATAACTTCTCTCTCGAAATAGTCGGTAAGATACAGTGTGGTTCAGCTGGCCACTTTGCTCTAAAAGCCTGCTCAAAACCCGGAAAAGGTACATTGTAGGCAGACACGCCCTTAAAACCTATTGGGGGATGTATATAGCCCTGAATACTTGCAGACCATATATTGAAATGTTCAATTCCTTCTCGCGTCCCGATCACGCCGTAACGTAGGGTGTCTACTCGTGGCCCATCTTCTACAGGCCCATAAAGGAACAATCCGTCTCGCGGGTAATCCAAAGACTGACCGAAACCAAACTGGAGAAGAGGCTCCTCTATGTACTCAATTTTCATGGCTGACCCTCATATTCAACGAAGTCAATAGCTTCATCATCTGGATCGTCTTCCAAAGAAAATTCTTCGCTCTCAATAATATCTTCTTCAGAAATGTCGTCTTCGTTCACAGTAACCGGAGCCTCGAACATAATCGGAGGCAAAGAGACGGTCATTAAGGAATCGCGCCCAAAATGTATAGTGAGACAGTCGCCACCCTTAGATAAATGAGCCAAGAACGCAAGCATCATGTCCCTCCAACGAGGGTTACGCCAACTCTTTGTCTTTGAACGGCGAAGCCGGAACATATAATCTGTTTTTCCAAATGGCTTCATTCCGTCCTCGGTGAAGATGACACGGCTTATAAGCTTCACATGCGGTATTGGAGACAAATGTGCGGAGAAACTTAGTCCAAAATGCCAGTAAATATTGCTCTTAGGCAGAAAACCTACGATTTGCCTCTTTCCACACGGTCCGTTTTCCCACGCGAATCTGATTTTTCCTTCATTATCGTCAGCATTTGGCCACCACCACGCTAGTTGACCATTTGCCATTGACGTTGAACTCAGCTCTTGATCGGTTAGATAATTTTCCAAAGCTTGTCGCATGAGATCAACTAGCTTTCGATATGCATCTTTGCTTTCAATATCTTGACTATCCATTCCATGTTCTAGAAATTCTGAAAGCTCTATTTCTTCGACTAGCAATAATGGGAGGTTTTCGCCAAAAAGCTCCTGATATTCCTCAAGCGTTGCAAACCCGATAAACCCCCTCTTATGAGGCACAAGAGGTATCGATGAATTTCTAAGAGCCTGATCCTTTGCAGCTATCGCTATACCGGCCTTGAAGTCATAGACTCGGATGTATTGTGGGAGGGCATCAATCGGAAGCCAGTTGGATATTAGTGTCTCGCTGTTATTTTCTATTAAGCGAGATTTGTGAAGATAAGCATTTCGCCAGCTTTCAAGTCCAGCCCTGCTTCCCACCATCTCAGGCCTTGGCACGGAATATTCTTCCAGCACTTGTAACAGTTCTGTAAGGCCATCAGACCAGGATCGTTTGAAATCAATATATTGTGTTTGCGCGATCAAGAATGGGGCATCGTAATTTGATATCCTCAAGGGGATTATAAATTCGGTATCACCCAGCTTTTTGGCTACTTCAGTGGCGATTTGGATTTCATTTCTCACACCCTGCTTGCCTACGCTCACGTCATTAGCAACCAAAATGACCTTCTTAGCTCTATTTCTCAAAGCGTTTTCTAGCTTTCTCGCCCAGTCATCACCACCACGCAGACGCAAAACATCAGCCCAGACCTCATAGCCCATGGCACTAAGTTTCGCACCAAGCCAGAGGGTAAAGTCATTGTCCTCTGGTGTGGCGTGACTTATAAAAATCGCCTTACGATCGCCCACAATACTTCCAACTAGGTTATAAATACTATCTATGGCATAAAGTTACGCGGTGTCTGCCAGTGGGTCAAGATGATGGGATCGAATAACGAAACGCCTGTCGAATACGTCGTGTTTTAAAACCTGCCACAAGGTCATGCCATCAGCGCCCGCGATCCAAACCCGGATCGCGTTTTCTGGCCCGGCGGTAGCGGCGGATTTTGGTCTTTGATTGTGGCTTCGGCCCATCGGAAGCACCATCTTTCCCGCCATCTGTTTGCTTGCCTTCGGCAGCACGGTCGAACGTATCGGTCAGATCAATTCGTTTCTTCGCTGTATGAGAACGATTCATGCCCAGTGTCAGCCTCGGCATCTGGGTGCGTCCGCCACGCCCCTGGCAACGTGCTTCACGCTGCATAGCTTCTTCGAGCGAACGTAATTCACGCTTTTCGATTTGCTCAAGCGCCCGAAGCTTCCGCTTCATATCGAGGGTTTGCATCTCCTGACGGCGAGCAAGGGCCAGACGCTCCTTGAACTGAAGGTCTTTGAGTTGCTTCCTTTGTTTCAGGAATGTCTTGGTGCGTTTCCGGTCCTGATATTTGTGGAGTGCCTTACGCAGCATCATAAAGCCGCTGATCTTACCAAAAGCCTTCCCCAATTCACCGGGGCGTTTCCGTGCACGGGCTTCACTGATACGCTGCTTCTCGGCAAGATGGGCAGAGCGTAGGGCCTCCCGTTCAGATTTATGCCTCGCGGCAAGTCCAGTTCGCTCCTTGTGTTGCCTCTGCTTGAGGGATCTTTTCGCTTTTTCTAGCTCAGCTCGGCGGGATGCCTGACTGCGTTTCAGCTCCGCCAGCTCATCGGCGTATTGTTCGGATTTTGCATGGGCTTCGGTTTCCTTCCGGTGCTTTGCCACCAGTTCCCGCGCCTCATCAACACTTGGCAGGCTCTCCGGCGGATAGTCCTTCTCCAGAAAAGAGCGAATGTCCTTGGTACGGACGGTCTTGTCATTGATCATTTTGGGCAGGGCATTCATCCCGCCATAGAAGTCAACCAGTACATAAGGCCGTTTGCCGGTGGCAAGAATGTAGCCACGTTCGGCCAGCGCCTGAATAAAGGCTTTGGGGCTGTCACTCGCCCGCCAGGCATCGGTAACTTGCTCCATGTGTTCTTCTTTGGAGAGACCGGTAATCCTCTGCTGGTGCATTTCATAGAGCGAAAGCTGCTTGTTCTTGCCGTCCTTCTCCTTGTGATACCCATCCGGTAGCTCAAGGTTATGGTCACGGGCAAACTCCCGCGTAACCATCATCAGCTTCTCCCGGTCGAAGGCGAGTTGAACGGCTTTTTCGTTATCCACGTCGATCCGCGACCAGATAACGTGGCAATGTTCACGACCATATTTGCTGTGAAAAACGACGGCACGCGGTTGGTCAGTCAGGCCGAGCTTTTCCTCCACCCGACGAATATAGTCAAAATATTGCTCCCGAGTGATTGGGTCTTGCGCCGGATCGGGATTGACGGACAGGCTGTAGAGATAGTTTTCGCACTTTGTCAGAGCATGGGCCTGCGCCTCCCATTCAGCGAAGGCTCCATGCAAATCCTGCGCGATTGCTCCGTTGACCTCCACCAACTCAACCATCTCGTTGTCATGTTCATTGAGGAGATGGGTAGCCAAATCCTGACCAAGACCGCGCTGGGAAGAAAAGGGAATCATGGGTTCCTCCCCATCCCCTTTAGCAGGGCTGCACGAATGACGGTCAGTTCATCCAGGGCAGCCCCGATCTTGGCCTGAATGTCCTCATTCTGACTGGTGGAAAGCTGTTGCAGATCGCCATGGATTTTGGCCACCTCTCCGAGGATTTTGGCGAGCAGTTTTGTCTCCATGGACGGGCGGCGGGACTGCCTTGGTTGGGTCTGGTTGAATACGGCTTTTGTAAGGAATGCTGAGGTAGAAAGGCCGGACTTCTGAACGCGAGAATAGAACTCGTCCCGCAGATGTTTTGGCGGGCGATATGAGATTGGTGCTTCGCGTTTTTTGTCCTTCTTGTCCGTCATGGCCTCCACTCTATTTCAATGGGTGAAAGCTCCTCCTCGCGCATTCCTCGCGTGCCGTGCCTGCGTGTCCAGGGTCGCCATCCTGGTCGATGGGTTTCCAAAGGGAGAACCGTTATCTCCTTTTGGTCGAAGCCGGTGCCGAAACACCGGTCCTGGGTTCCAAGGGGCAGTGACACGCCCTTTGGTCGATGGGTGTCCAGAGGGAGAGCGGAAGTCTCTCTTGGTCTGGGTTGTCAGGGGCAGGAACGCCCTTGACTTGATGGGAGTCCAGGGGGAGAGCAAATTCTCCTCCGGTCGTGGTGAAACGGCGAAACCGTTTCCTCAGTCTGAATGGACTGAGCCCACTCACTTAGTGAAGATCGCCATAAAGCGACTCAGAACTTAGTGAGTCCCTGGGGGGTACGCGGGGGATGGGTAATCCCCCCGCAAGGTGCGCGCGGTGGAGACCAGAATGGTACTACCGCGCACACCTTGTGCTCATTCCTATTCGGAATTCACTCCTACTCTGAGGATAACGCCAGAGCCGTTAACATTTTCTTAATAATCGCTCAAATGCCGTGTAATTCTGCGGTGTACACGCCTATTTTCGCTGTCTTTTTAGCACGAGGATCGTGTGAGGAAAAGCTTTATTTCGCCCCCCAGAAACTGGGAGGTTAAGCTGGTTTGTAGTCCTCATAAATTGCCAATAGCTCCAGTCACTTTTTTCTATTGGAATGGTGCTACGTATTTTTCAAAATACTCTTTTGAACGCTCCTGCGCTTTTGCAACAGAAGCATTGTCCAGTTTTCCTTTCAATATATCGCGAAGTTCTGCTCCTTTTTCCTGACCCTGGGCAGCGGCAATATTGGCCCAGACATAGGCTTCTACATAATCTTCCGGCGCGCCTTCGCCCTTGGCATACATGAGTCCAAGGTTGAACTGCGCTTCCGCATGGCCTTGCTCCGCCGCCTTGCGGAACCACTTCACCGCTTCCGCATCATCCTCCGGCACCCCTTCGCCGTTCGCATACATGACACCGAGGTTGGACTGTTCAGGAGCATTACCTTGCTCCGCACTCTTGCGAATTACTTCATAATCGCTGCTCTCCGCTTGTGTCGTATCACAGAAATAAATAGCCAGTACAAACAAACTGACGAGAACCATCAATAAATACTTCATGGCGGCATCCTTTCCTCTCTTTTATATTCAACAGATCAGACCAAGTAAATAAAAAACGCGGGCCGAATGGCCCGCGCTGATTTCGTGAAGCTGTGAAGCTGTGAAGCCTGAAAGGCGGGGTTAGTCCACCGCGTTGTCGTTTGAGTTCAACTCGTAGAGCGTAAAGGCGCTTACGATCTGTGTGCCGTGGAGCTTGATGTAAAACGATCCATCCTCGTTCTGCCAGGCGACGCCGATCCGCTCGTAGCTGGCTTTCTTGCCGTATCCGTGACGCACCTTGGCGACATGGGTGGGAGGATTGGCTTTGCCGTTCTGTTCGGTCTCGACGGTTTGTGTGTTTTCAGTGGTCATTGGTTTTCTCCTTTATGTTTTACGGGCTGGCTCATTCCAGCCTTGCCCGCCGGTTAGCGGGCGGTGCGGGAACGTGTCATGCCCTACACGGGAGGACCGCTTCTAGCGGTACGAATGGATCGGGCCGGGCATTGACACGCCGTCAGGGTATTCCCGTCCGTTTGCTAGAAGGCAGTAAAGGGTAGGACTGGAAGGAAAGCAGGCCGTATATAAAGGGAGTAGAAGACCGGCCACTGTATTCACAAATCCACAGAATAGAACCTCAAAGCCCTAGCCCCATTCCCTCCGCGAGGAAACCACGAGGTAACAACCAGTAACCGTCCGGTATTGTCGGCTTAAACGCAGGCAAGAGAGGACCGGATCAATGAAAAACTCAAGACAGGACTTTGCAACCGACTTCATGCGGGATGTTCCACGCGGCGTGGTCTCCCGCTACCTCAAACAACAGGCGGTGCCGCAGGCACGCTTTCAGGATACAGCTTCACTGCTCAAGAGCGAGGATCTTTCCTACGACCCGCGCAATCCGGGTAAGAAACTCCTGATCGGTGCGCTTGGCGATAAGTTGATCGGAATTGAAGACAACCGCCACATCATGACTGTGGCAGGATCGCGCGCCGGTAAGTCCGTTACCCTGATAAGTAATATGCTCTTTTATCAGGGTAGCATTCTCGCAACCGACCCCAAGGGAGAGCTTGCCAATATCACGGCGGAGCGGCGCGCGGCGCTGGGACAGAAGATATTCGTGCTTGATCCCTTCAACTACACTTCTGACCGTATTACAGAATATGGGGCTTCTTACAACCCGATGTCTATCCTTACTCTAGACAACCCAACCATCATAGAAGATGCGAGCCTGATAGCGGATGCATTTGTAATTCAAGCCGCGAACGCAAAAGACCCACACTGGGATGAAAGCGCCAAGAACTTCATCGAAGGCATAATCCTGCATGTTGCGACCGCCCCCCGTTATGAGGGCCGCCGTAATCTGGTGACGGTCCGCGACCGTATCAAAACGGCGATGATGCCAGAACCTTCCGCCGAGGGCGATGAGCAAGACGAAGAGCCGATGTGTGTTCTTGAGATTGAAATGCTCGAAAACGCCGAACGGTTGGAAGATGAGGAAGCAACCGCCGATCTTGCCAATGCCATTGAGGGCGCAGCGCGGGATTTCTATGAAAAGAGCGACCGAGAGCGCGACAGTGTGCTCTCGACTGTGAGGCGGCATACCAAATTTCTGGACTATACCGCCATGCGGAATATCCTGACCGGCCATGATTTCGATCTCGCGGATTTAAAGCGTGATCCCGCCGGGATCAGTATCTATCTCTGCTTCCCAGCCACTCGTACCGAGATATGTAATCGTTGGCTCCGGTTATTTATCAACCAGCTTTTAAACGCAATGGAACGGGAAAAGGCAAAGCCTGTGGCTCCGGTGCTAGTTTGCCTAGATGAGTTCCCTGTTCTCGGCTATATGCGAACGCTCGAAAGCGCGGCGGGCCAGATCGCATCTTATGATGTGAAACTGTGGGTGGTACTTCAGGACTGGAGCCAGGGCAAGGCGCTCTACGGTGATCGGTGGGAGACCTTCACCGGCAATGCCGGAATCCTGCAATTCTTTGGCAATAACGATCTCGCCACCACCGAGTATATTTCCAAGCTCCTTGGCAAGACCCAAGTGGAAACATCGCGGCTTGGTGAAGTTGAAAGAAAACAGCAGGAATCGGGACTAAGCGGTAAGACCAGTTCCATAGAACTTCACGACCTCCTGACCCCGGAAGAGATCAGCCGCCAATTCGCCCGCAGCGACCGGCTCAAAAGGCAATTAGTTCTCTGGGCAGGGTATCATCCGATGATCCTGCAACGCGTGGAGTATTTTGATGAAACAAGCCCAACCCACAAACACTTCAGGGGAAAATTTGCCACCAACTAACCGAGAGGGATTTTAGGAGCAGTGATCAGCGGTGCTGGTCACCGGGGCTGACAAGATTGAGATCGCCCGAAATTGGCCGTATTCCAATTTCAGCTAATTATCAAAACCGAAGAGTTAGGTTTTGATCGATGTTTCGACACGAGCACCTTGAATAGAATATCCTTGTACTTTGATCTCACTGACTATCTCCTCTGCATCAGCGCCGGCTAATCCCTTTTTAGAGGGATCAATATTTACCCCTTTCTTAAACAATGTAACGCTTACGTCTTTTTTAGTATCGATAGTCGTTACGTCTTTCCCTTCCTCAACAAACAGATAGCTGCTTGATATTTATTTCTTCATTATAATTTTTGTTTTATGTTACGAGACATTTTTTCATTTATTTGAATCTTCTTGCTCAACTGCCTAGAGGTCAGATTCCGTTTGCGCATAATGTCAAAGTAAAAGTCCTTTTCCCATTCATTAATCCAGTTCTTTTCGAATGCGTATTGTATCGCCTCTGCATTCAAAGACTTTTCATTATCTTTACGAACACGCTTAACCGCTTGGAATATCTTATCCGAAGGCAAACCAATGAACTTTTTAACACAGCAGTTACCAACGGTTGCTGTGTTGCCATTTACACTGTTACTTAGAACGCATATCTCTATGATAGGGAAGTGTCCGCATAAGCACGTTTCTGGCTCGTCCGCTTCATACACTTCCGCTAACTGCCATTCCAATTTGGCAGCATCCCAGTTCATAGCATTTGATAATGCTGTAACTCCTTGAGTGAGTTGATATTCGGACATGACTTATTATAAATAAACCTATTCTGTGCGCCTTATTCACTTATTTAAATAGCCCTTCTAGTAAATATATCTGGTAGCAGATGTAGAAATATCACGCAAGTTATTCGGCGGACGGCCTACGGGTGAGTTTAATCCCCTTCGCTTCCGCCTGTTTTCTTTCTTTGTTACCCAGCAATCGTGCTACTGCCGGATCATTGCCGTTGAGATAGGCTATTTCCGAAGCCAATCGGCCTTGCTTGTCCCTTATCAAGAAATCGCACTGACCGCTATTCAGAAGCGCACGCAAAGCTTTGCGTGCCTGACAGGCTGCGACCACATGCAAGGCCGTTTGACCTGTCATTGGATGCTGCCAATTGACTGGAAAACCTTCCTCTATAAATATCTTTATCTTTTCGGGATTACCACGCTCTGCCACCTGGTGGAATTCATCACCAAGTTGCACAATCATTTCGTCCCGAACAAGTTCATCTGTGGCAAGCAGCGTTGCAACAAGCTCCCTGAGCTTATCATAAACAATATTTTCCGGGCCTTGCCCAGCCGAATTATCGTCCCTACGATGTAACCTGAATCCTTGTGCAAGCTGATATTCTGTAATCACTGCATATAACTTCTTACGAAGTTGAGTGCGGCGCTTGTCTTCTTCACTATCACCGGAAGGCGGGAGCTGTTCAAATGGTAAATGTTTTCGCATAATATTTATCCGTCATTTGCCCATTCAGTCATGCGTTAAACGACGAAACCCTAATATACTTTTCGTGAATTTATCAGAAGCGACCATGGCTGCTTTGTGAGAGCCTTTTATCTCCAACGGAAAATCGTGAAATAAAAGCACAATTTGTGTCATTGGCTCTTCCGACCAGTGGTTTAGATCAGTCGCCATCGTAAAATAATAGCGGTTCATACCGTTATGTTCCTTCTTCATAAAGAACATAAGATTGTCTTCAGGCGTTAGTACCGCCCAGCCGCCATGCTTGATAATACTGTTCCGCTGCTCCTTGCGCTGTTGCGGTGACCATTCATCAAATTCCGCTACTGCTGCTTCTTCGTAAATTTCCTCAGTCTCGACAACCTGGATAAGCCCTTCATCTGATGCGAGCTGGAGTGTCAACTCCCGGACCATAAGCTCGCCTTCTATGGTTTTGCGCACCTGATACGCGCCTTCGAGCTTTTCTGACGGGACGATACGCGCTGTATCAAACTCCTGATCCAGATAATCCAGAAGCCGAAGGGGTGCCTGTCGATGGGGCGCGAATTCTTCGAGTTCGTCATCTGACAGAAGATTGATGTCTTCATGCCGGACAAATTCGACGATCCCCGCTATGGACTTTTTCTGCGGAACCGGGAATTTCCGCCCGCCGGTTTTGCTGTTCACGCCTTCGACAAACTGGCGCAGGCGCTCCGGCGGCACTTTCACACCGGTATATTCGTCAATGGCCTCACTTACGTCATTCCATGTGAAATACGCGCCGTCATGGCTCCGCTCATATCGGTGATAGGCCCGCAGGGCATCCCGCAACCGATTGAGTTGCCAGTCTGAGAACTCCACACATCCCCCTATATATTCCGCCGCGAGGAAACCGCGAGGTTTCCCACGTATTCAGTACCTTATCCTGTCTCACATGATGAATAGGAAAATTATATCACCATTCCACGGTAAGCCGACCACAGAGGAGTTTACCGACAAGAATGGGAATACGGCCTTCCGTATTACGCCTCTGGCCATTACCCCTCAGCGGGTGAAATTTGCAGAATTTCTGGCCGCGATTAGCGCCCTCGGCCTGTCCTGGGGTGGGTTCCAGATACTTTCGAACACCCCTCACCCGGAGGACTGGCTCTGGCCAGCCCTCCTGCTGGGACCGTGGCTTTCATATCCGATCCTCAACTGGCTCTGGCGTTACATTTTGCAAACCGAGACCCGGATCGAGATGACGACTGACGAGTTTAAATTCAGGAGCTGGAGCGGCTGGAAGACTTATGACCGGAAGCTCCCCCATAAATTGAGCCTGATACCGCACGACAAGGCACAGGAAGAAAAGGATGAACACGACCTGGCTATGCGGAGTGGCCAGCCAACGATCAGAAAGCGCTATTACGGTGATTCCTATCACCTCTCTTTTGACTATCTAGGACAGCGCAATGATGTGCTGACCGTGTTCGGCTACAAGGATGCGCTCACCATTCTCGCGCGGCTTAAAGCCTGCGACGAGAGACTGGACCAGTTGGCCAGCATGGGTGACGGCATCGCTTTGAACCCTGAAGAGCAGTGGACCAAAGAGCCGGGTGAGATTTGATGAGCGTGGGTATTCTGAACGGAGAGTTAGCGATGAGCCAAGGTGCAAGCACAATATTCAATTTCTTCATCGGTGCCCTTTATCTGATCGGTTTTATTGTTGCCCTGGGTGTCATTGGGAAAGTGCTTGAATGGCTTTCAAATGTAGTTGCCAGTGTTTGCAACTATCTAACCAACACTGTATCGACAGCCATCATTTGGATGCTGCAACACGCAATGAGCTATGGCCTTCAATTGATACAGCTCGCATACGAAGTAATCTCGGCACCGATAGAACGGATCGCAATGGAACGCTCGATTGCCATCCAGGAGCTAGTAAAGCTCTGGCAGCTCTATTGGCAATACGGTCGAGACGAGTTCAGAAGTTTTCGGTCTTTTTGCCGCTACATGCGCGGCGAAGGCGATGACCGGGAGGAAGAAGAGCAAGTAAGCGAGAAGGAACAGGACCAGAAAAGAGAGCGTGAAACCCCGCCAGAGAAGAAACCGGCCAATGCTTATAAGGACGCACTTTTGCTCCTGGGGTTTTCTGAAAGTGAAACCCTTGACCTTGCGCTCCTTAAGAAGCGCCATCGGGAACTAATCAGCCGCGTTCATCCTGACAAGGGCTGTCCTACCTCGATTCTAGCGCAGCAGATTAACGATGCCGTGAAACTTGTAAAACAAAAGAGAGGTTGGAAATGAAAAAGCAACTCATGAAAAGTAAAAAAGGTGACTTGGCCCGCGCTAAAGCGGAGTTCATGCAATTTAAGAACAAGCAGGTGAAAAGGCCTTCGCAACCTGCAACGGCGGCACCGAAAGAAAAGGCTCCCGCTCCCGCACCAAAGACAGCTTATAAGATTCTTTATTGCAGTGAGCATATCGGGAAACTATCGCGCCTGGACTTCAAACTTTCCGAGACCACAGCTACCGGAATTAAAGCTACCGCTCTGGAAACGCCGTCAGCTTCCAGTTGCACGCCACAAGCGCCTGATCTTGACAGCATCACTCTCAAGAGGAAGGTGACAATGAGCGGGAGCTATAACGGTTGCCCCCACTGTGGTAAGAAGAACTTTTGTCGCTGCAACTGCGGAGCCATATCCTGTAGTGCCGGTAACGCGGAATTTCATAAATGTCCGAACTGCCAGAAGGAGTTTCGGACCATTCCTCTCACCGATGCAATTGATCTCACCGGCAATCGGGAACGACCACAAGCCCCCCGCATTGGAAGTGAGCCACGCACGGCATTACCAAAGAATGCCGCAAAAGCACTTCCAAAAAATGCGCCCAAGGGCTTGCCACATAAACCGGCTGGCCTTTTACCCAAGAAGTAGAACGATATATTTTCATGAGGAGGTAATCATGTATGCAATACTCATAAGACTGAAAATACTGGGAAAGCAGATAATTGCCTTTGCCATCGCCCTTGTCTCTGCCTTTATTGCGGCATATGCGATAACCATGCCTACGCAATATCTGGTTCAGTGGCTGGTCGGCCATGACTACAGCAACCCGCCTTCGTTACTGGAAGCGTGGTATCTGTGGCCGGTATTCATCCTTATGTTTGGCCTCACGTTCTATTTTCAGAAGCAATTCTATAAGTGGCTGGCCAGACGGCTAGACATCCCGATGAATGCGGGTTGAGGTATGTCAGTGATGCTAGTTGAAGCGGAGCCAGCTTCAGTTTCATGCACTAGAAGAGTGTCATCTGCCGCGCGGCGGATTCACGGTCAAGCCATGACTGGTCTTTGGCAGCTTCATCAAGAGCGGCCTGGACAAAAGCAACCGGACCACCGGCAGCCTCGATTTCATTCGGACGAGTGAAAAGCGAACGATAGCCGGTTTCAGTGATCGGCAATGGCGCACGTTTTGGATCGATAGTCTCGATCTCCAAGTGTACGAGATGATAGCCGTATGTTTCCCTATAGTAGCCCAGCCAATTCTGGCAGTACCGTACTTCGATGGTAATGCCGTTCCATTCAAGGCAATGAGTTTCGTATATATGGCTCATCATGCCACCTCCTGCTTGGAGGAGGCAGCCTGAAGACCGTGGAGATAATCCACCGCGCGTTGCGCGTGAGCGGCGGCGGTGAATATTGCCCGCTTGTCCTTTTTGAGGACTTCAAGCCAGCTATCGATGTAGGCGGCGTGGTCGTCCCTAACTTCCGGCGTGATCCCTAGATCGGCGGAGAGAAAAGCTGCTCCAAGTTCGGCGACCAGTTCTTCCTGAGCGTAGCCTTCATCGCCCCAGCGCTTGCGGCCAAAATCGCGGTCAAGGCGTGACGGATGACGTGTCCAGTGAGTGGTCTCGTGCGCGAGAGTGGCGTAGTAGCTCTCGGCATCGCGGAAGCTTTCGAAGGGAGGAAGCTGGATGCGGTCGGAACCGATGGCGTAGTAGGCCTGATTACCGCCGTGGTGAATATCGGCCTTGGTGGCGGCAAAGAAGCTTTCCGCGTGATCGTTGCGTTCCACCGGATCGATGACCGGTTCAGCGAGCTGGTAGTAGTGGGAAGGCAGGCCTTCGATCTGCTCGACATTGAATACGGTATAGCCCTTCATGAAGGGGATGGCGCGTTCGGTATCTTCTCCGGTTTCGTCATCGTGCTCGGTACGAGTGATGGTGTTTGCGTAGACGACCAGTTCGCCTTTCTCACCCTTGCGGACATTGGCTCCAAGCTCCTTGGCTTGGCGGAAGGTCATCCAGATCGGGGCGCTGTAGCCTTCAGCGACGGCGGCGGACCAGAGCATCAGGATGTTGATGCCGTTATAGGGCTGGCCGTTGTGGCGAAGCGGTTTGCTGATCCGGCCTGCGGCGTGCTCGGCGTTCCATGGTTTCATCCAGGGGCGGACGCCTTGTTCAAGATCGGCGATGATCTTGTCAGTGACGCGGCTGTAAACGTCCTTTCTGGCTGTGTGTTTTTTTGTCATTGTTCGTCTCCTCTGTTAAACGGTTGTTCCGAAAGACGCGAAACATCGAAGACGGGGGAAAGCCGGACAGGCACCGAAGGGGAACGGGCAACACGGTTATGCGGGCCGCCCGTTGCCGGTCCGGCGACCCCGGCTAGAAACGTGAAGCTATGAGGAAACCGCGAGAGGAGATGAGTCGCTTATGACGAAAGCACAGCCGGATAGGCCACACCGTACAGCAGATAAAGCGAATATTCGCTCGACACAATAAGCGAATTATGCTACAACTGATAGAGCGAACAGTTACCCAACACGAAAAGCGAACAGAAAGACAGAGCCCATGGCAAAACCGTCCGAAAAACTGGCCGAATCCCTTGAAGCACTCCATGCGCTTCAGAAACGTGGTGTGGTGGCCATACGCTCTGGCGACCTTACGCGAGCTCACCGGGAACGCTTGTTAAAAAACGGTTTTCTGCAAGAAGTGATCAAAGGCTGGTACATAGCCACCCGCCCAGACGAGACCACCGGTGAAAGCACGGCTTGGTACGCCTCATTCTGGCAGTTCTGCGCGACCTATCTTCAGCATCTCAAGGGCAAGGATTGGTGCCTGTCACCGGAACAATCGCTATCACTTCACGCCGAGAACTGGACAGTGCCGCGCCAACTCTTGATTCGCGCAACCAAGGCTCGAAACAATGTGACCGCCTTGCCACATGGCACATCTCTACTCGTTATCCGATCCTCATTGCCGGAAGAAAATGACATCGTAGAAAAAGACGGGCTGCGCCTGTTCTCACTCCCTGCGGCCTTGATTGCCTGCTCACCTGGATATTTCAGGCAAAACCCGACCGATTTGCGTGCCGCACTGTCTATGGTACGTGATGCATCCGAAGTGCTGGATCGATTACTGGAAGGTGGACACAGCACCATCGCCGGTCGGCTGGCTGGCGCATTCCGCAACATTGGTCGTGACCGTATCGCAGACGATATAGTGCAGACTATGCGAACAGCCGGGTACGATGTCAGGGAGAACGACCCGTTCGAGACACAAATTGCAGTGATCCTGCCTGCACGGGAACAGTCTCCTTACGTCAACCGTATCCGTTTAATGTGGCAGGAAATGCGTGGATCAATTATCGAGCGGTTTCCGGCTGCCCCCGGTCTGCCAAAGGACACCAAGGCCTATCTCAAGCGTGTTGAAGATGTTTATGTTACGGATGCCTATCACTCGTTATCAATCGAAGGCTATCGGGTAAGTCCCAGACTGATTGAGCGTGTAAGAAGCGGTAACTGGAACCCTGACGGGGATGAAAATGACCGGGAACAGCGCAACGCATTGGCGGCACGCGGCTATTGGCAAGCCTATCAGGCTGTTAGGAAAAGTATCGATAAAGTCCTGCACGGCGATAATCCCGGCACAGTAGCGGATGATGATCACCGTATCTGGTATCGGGAAATGTTTGCACCGGGTGTCACTGCGGGATTGTTACGCCCAGCGGATCTCGCTGGTTATCGTAACGGGCCGGTTTTTATTCGCAGGTCAATGCATGTCCCGCCAAGTCGTGAGGCAGTACGTGATGCAATGCCAGCCTTCTTTGATTTACTTCATGAAGAGACGGAGCCGTCCGTTCGCGTTGTACTCGGGCATTTTATATTTGTTTATATTCACCCTTATATGGACGGCAACGGTCGCACAGGACGTTTTTTAATGAATGTGATGCTGGCGAGTGGAGGCTATCCCTGGACGGTTGTCCCTTTGGAACGGCGTGACGAATATATGGCAGCATTGGAAGAGGCCAGCGTGGGCCAGAATATCATGCCCTTTGCTGATTTTCTGGCGGGACTGGTCAATGCTGGACTGGAAGGGAAACCTGCGCCTGCACTTCCTTCTTCGAAGTGATATAGCATAGTAAATTGCTAAAGGCCGCCTTTCGGCGGCCTGTTGAAGATTAGAACTCGTTAGCGTTGGTAACGATCAGGTCGTGATCGATTTCGATGATCTCGCCGTTGATCTTCATATCACGGGCGATTGCATCGTAGTCGATGTAGTAGCGAAGATTTTCAGGGATTTCAGTTGTTTCTTCGATAAGATCGTATGCGTAATCCTTGGCTGGGCCGTTAAAGAGGCTGACTTCTTCGTAGCGTTCTAGAGCGTCTTCGAGGCTGTAGCCGAGATCGAGAAGAAAGAAAATTTGGGTGGCTTCTGTTTCGTCGAGATCATCCAGCTCTTCGAACCAAGTATCGACATTGCTCTGTCCGATATGAGCGGCTTCTGCGAGGCGGACAAGATGGGCTTCGCCATCGATGAACTGGATTTCGACCTCTTCGCAGCCTTTTTGATTGAGTTTTTCCATACCGGCCTCGAATTTTTCCAAGCTGTCGAAGTAAAAGCCGGTGTGTTCGAGTGAGTACGGTTGTGCGTAGAATTCGGTCATTGGTCTGTCTCCTGTCTTGTGAAATCGTGGTTTCACGGCAGGCGCGAAAACAGGCGGAACGGAAAGCCCGGAAGCCATCAATGGTGCGGCTCGCAGCGTAGCGAGAACACGGTTGGTGGCTGGAGCCATTAGGGCAGGCTTGCAGTTACGACGACCGCGCTATAGTCACCACGATCAAATTTCACTGACAGGAGACATCATGACCGCCGCACATCCGATCTCATTACAGCGGCCTAATACGGCAGAATAGAATTTAAAAAACGGTGTGAAAAATAGTAAAATAATGCGAAGAGGATTACGGGAGACAAGAGATATGGCGCTTGAATATGTTGCCCTCATCAGAAAAGACGCTGGTACGGACTATTGGGTCAATATACCGGACATTCCTGGATGTATTGCATCCGGCGAAACCGAAGAAGAAGCCAAGGCTCAATTCGCCGAGGCCCTGAAGCTCCATCTGGAAGCTATGAAGGAGAATAGCCATCCTCTAGCCCCGCCACGTAGCCGCGATGAAGTATTAGCAACCGAGGAAAACGATTACCTGACCGATTATGTTGTTGAGGTTGAACCAGCCAATAAAAACTGAGAACGAAAAAAACAAATCATCTTATCTATTATCAAGCAATAAATTGCTTCAATCTTTTTTCTTCGACAAAATAAATACTATTGTTCGCCCTCGTACAGGCAACATAAAGCTTATTTCTACTTGAAGCAGGCAAACTACTAAAATTTCCATTCTGATAGGCTTTTATTGCAGCAGGGTATAGAGCAATGCAAACATCATAATAATGATCTAATCCTTTAGACTTGCCCCAATTTTGTGAAAAACAAGAATACTTAGAATGATTTTTGAAAAAAAGCTTTATGGTTGCGTCGCATCTGAATTTCTCTTCAATTAAAGCGTCGTCCGTTATCTGAACCACTTCTGACGTCTCCCCCTTATGAGACTCTATGTTAATTCCAAGCATCTCAGATATGAATTGACAGACATCTGGAGTACATCTCCAGCTATGAGATAATGTTGATGTGTCGGGAGTTACTCCAACATCTTGGAAATGCTGTTTGTACCGTTCAAAATCTTCATACAGATTTCTATTCGTATTACCATCTCTGCTAGTATCAAAAGTATGTTGATAAAAATCACCAACGAGGCATACATCAAGTTCAGCCTTACATATCTCCTTCAACAAATTGAAATCATGCCCTCCAAAGTCTTGTACTTCATCGACAAAATATTGATCATAATATTTACACAACCTGTCGCGCACATACCCTATAACATTTTCCATCTCAACTAGCTTAGCTATGCGGTTACTGTATAAGCGCGATGATCCATCAAGATAAAATCGCCCATCTGTTCGCCTTAATTTCAAGGTAAAAGATGGAGGCACTTCCCAATTAATACCCTTTGAACGATATTTATAATGGAGGAAAGGCTTATAGCAGAATGAATACAAAAATGTGAAATAGGTTTGCACGGTAATATTCTCCGGCATATACCCAAACTTTTCGATGATTTTATTTCTCAGGTGATGAAAGTTATTCTCGGTGTAGGTTAGAATCAAAGCGCGCTTATCAAGCGAAAGGCTATTAATGATAAAAGTCGTTTTCCCTGATCCAGCAACTGCAAATATTACTCTCTTATCCATTCGAAAGCCTGTGCAATGTATTCTGGAGTTTGTAATCTCTCTATACCTTCTTCCAATATCTTCAGTGCAGCGTCAGCTTTATTCGAAAGCATGTACTCTGCAACCGTTAACGTCCTTCGTCCAGAAGCAAACAGTTCTTCGCAAAGTTCTTCATTATCTTGATAAAGACATTTCTCTAGCGTCGTCCTGTCCTCATCATCATGATCAGAAAACACATTAATTTTATCGCCGACATAATCGGAATAGTTATCTACACACCTTGCCTGAAAATCACCATCATTATCACGAATAACGCCAGTTTTAATGTCAAGCAACATTGCCAGATCAAGATAGCGTTTAAAACTTGTACCCCCTACTGATATTACATGAATGCTCGTATCTTCCAGCCGCTCTCCGTACTGGTTGATATACATCCCTTCAATCAGCATAAACTCGGCATCGCCTTCTACCAACAATACCTTTTCAGAAAGAATGAACTCTAATATCTTATTATTTGGTGCCTTTACAAAGTAGTTTGCCGTGTCATCAGGTAAATCAGCCAAGGACACTGGAATAGTTGTCCGCTGGACTTATCAATGATGCATTATGCAGATCCAATCGGGAGCACACACTGCTGCTATGTGTGGCAATCATTATTTGAGTCTGAGTTGCCTCTTCAATTTGATTTATTAGCCTTTTCATATTCAAATGGCTAAGATGGTTCTCTGGTTCTTCAATTAGGATCAGATCAATCGGATGTGCGCCTTCTCTTTGCTGTAGTGCAAATTCTGTTTTTATAAAACATTGCTTTCCTTTACCCATCTGCGAGACAGGTATCCCTGCCTGAGTAATCATTAAATCCTGTTCCAGGTTCGATTTACTATCATTTTTTATATCAAACTTGGCTTTATCCAATGCGGTGTTTAACGGCTCTAATGATGTCGCCGTAAATGTAGACTTGCTATGGCGGTATGCATGATTATTCCGATGACGCTCAACAAGATTCGTATTAGCCTCATACAATGATTTTGTATATTGGCGGGTTGCGTATTCAGTCCCGATTAGCGAACTATCAATTAGGATGTGATTGAGAAATCTTCTGTTTTGTGTATACGGTTGGCCTGAAAATGTTGAAAAGTGAATATTGTAATACTCGTAAGGGAACAAAGCTTCTTCATGAACTAACGCTGCCTGTATCTCTTCACCGTACTCATCCATAGGTTCACAAACCAGCTTTAAGCCATGGCAAATTCTTTCATCACTATTGTTCATTCCTTCAAGAACTATTTCACCATAGTCACTAAGGTATATTTCTATTTTCAAAACAGGTAAATCAGAGAGGTTTTTGTCACCTGCTAGAAAACTGATAACCGTCTCCTTATTGAATAGCGATTCAAGCCCCAGATTTTCTACCCTAGATCGACTCCCACAAAGTACAATGTCGATGGCTTGCAAAATGGTGCTTTTCCCTGCCTCATTATCGCCTATGAATATGTTTCTCTTTTCCCTTGCGTCATATTCAAAGGTAATGAAACGCTTAAAATTAAAGAGCTTAATTTTTTCTATATACTTCATGCGAAATACTCACTAACCGCCCCATAACTCAATACAAAAGCTGACTTTCTTGCTCTGGTAATAGCAACGTAAACCAAGCTTCTCTCTTCAGTATCAGCATCTTCTTTCGAAATGGCGTCTGCCTTGTTCCTCAATGCAAAATCAAGTGGAATCAGCCCATCATTAGCGGATGCAAGAATTACCTGGTCAAATTCAAGGCCTTTAACCCTGTGAACAGTAGCAAGTTTGACAGCATCAACGTCAGCCACATCTGGCTCACTAGGTTTAATCACCGAAGTTTTTAAGCCTCGCTTTTCGAGCCTTTCTTGTATGGCTGCGACCTCCTTGTTAGTTCTGGCAACAATACAAAAATGAGAACTGGGCCCCTCCGACGCTTCTAATAAGGCTGTAATAAAGCCTGCTTGATCATCAGGTGTTTCAAATCTTTCAATTACCGGAGCTTCACCGTGAGTAAGCGATTTATACAGTGAGTTTGAATCCTCGCCACCATCCAGATCATCGATATTTCTGCCTTCTAACAACCGAATAGCCCAACGCCTGATTTCCTCCGTTGTTCTGTAATTAATTTTCAATTTGCGCGATCTGCCGCGTATATTGATGCCACACTTACCAAGTACTACCTTGTTTTTTCCATATATCCTCTGGTGAGCATCACCCACGATAAACAAATCATTTTTCCCTTCAGGAACCAAAGCCCGGATCAAGTTAAAAGCCTGTGTTCCCATATCCTGAGCTTCATCCACTACTACCGAACAATATGGCAAAACTATATTTTGGCTCTTTATTAATTCTGCTGCATCACGATATGCATCATCAACTTCTTTGAATCTTGCACGGTTTAATTGATGACGATATTCCTCAAAAACAGGCCAAATAGCCAACCTCTGTGCTCTATTGAGACGTGTTCCTCGACCAATCCGAGATGCTTTTTTATAATCATTAAGCGTTTTTATGCCTTGGGGCTGAATGACTCGCTGCCATTCTTCTTTAAAGAAGCTATCAGAAAAGTCGATATCTGAAGGCTTTTCAGATAACGCCTTCTTCCAATACTCATCCAGCACACTCTCATCAAATATTACTTCAAAGTCATAGGCATGTTTTCTTAGGAAACGCTGCACCCACTGATCCAGGTTGATAACTTCAATGTTCTTCTTTTCTGTATCATTACAAATACTTTCTAGATTTTTGTTGATATCAACGGCCAGGTTTTTAGTGAAGGTAGTAAAAAGCACTTTACGTTCTTCATTGGCCACGTGGCTTGCCAGCCATTTCGCACGATGCATTGCAACGACAGTTTTTCCTGTACCTGCACCGCCTAAAACTCTTACAGCACCATTTTTAACACCTATAGCAAGCTTTCTTTGAGATGGGTGCAGGAATACTCTCCATTTCTCAACAGAAGCATTAAGCATCTCAGATAATTCGGTTTCATTTTCCGGTACTGCAAATCGAGCCATAGATTGAAGGCGATCAAGGGCATCTGAGAAGTTAGAGGAATCGAATTGTTCCGCTTCCTCCTGTTCTCTTTCCAACAGTATGCTTTCATAACTCTGGCCAGCAAAAAAGAAGAACAATGCTTCATAAGCTTCTTGCGGCAATAACTTTTGAGCACGATCTAAGTCGTGCTCACTGGCAATACCTCCAACCAATTCTATTTGCTCTTCTGGAACACCTAATTTAAGTAACTGCCTATCTTTAAGTTCATCAAACAGTCCTACCAGATTCTCATTATCTGAGGGAGTAAAGTCAACGACCTCAGTTTGCGTGGAATAAAGCTGGATAGAACCAGTATTCGGGTTTACTTTACACTGATGCTTCGCTGCCCAGTCATAGGCCTTGTCATGATGATCTACCCATAAAAACAGGTAGACATTTCCCTCTTCTGGTGCGGATAAAATAACTCGATAAGCCTGATCGACCCGAATAGATCGCATATTCTTATCTTTCACAGCATTCAGTTTCTCGAAGTTTAGACCTGGCGATTTAGGGTTCGTTTGAAACTTTAGAACGAGTTGATTTACCTTCGCCTGAATATTAGGCTGCAACTTGGTAAGCGCCCCAAAAAATGCGTCCGAAAATCCAACTCTAACATCCATTATTCTTGACCTCTTATTTTGTTAACTAATACATCCATGTCGTCGTCTAAAGTTACAATAGTCCAGCCATATTTTTCGAATCCATCTCGACCTTCTTCAAGTTGGTAGTCGAGCATAAACGCCACTTTCATACCTTCCCAAGCTAATTCCGCCTCACCGATACCCGCCCCTTTGTCATCAACAAGCTCATAACCGACCTCTGGGATTGGAGCTGAGTCACTTGCTAAAGCATGGATAACATCACTGACATCTTCATCCGCAAGTTTGGCAATTTTGTCCCACTCTGAGTCATCTATCGAATCTGATGTCTTATTCCATACGAGCTGAGCGAAATCTCCATTTTCAATTCCATTACGAGTGCCTGCAAAAAACTTGGGCAAAAACTGTCCAATATTGAGAATTTGAAGGAGCTTCTGCCATGTGACCTTGGTTAATTCACCATCGGTATTGTTAGGCTCGAATACTATTGCCAGAACCAGTGATTCTGGATCAAGCTCTGTAATTGCTGATTGCTCCCCAGCAATAAACATCGTCATATTGACTTGCTTATCTCTTAATTTATTCGATGAATGAAATATGAGTTCCGCCCCAGAAAAACTATCGGCATACTGGCTTGGCCAAGTGTGAAGCTGGCTATCAAACTCTTGCTTCTCATCTGGGCTTTTCATTTGGCCTTGATCAAGCCAACTCAAAGCTCTCAGCATCGCATAACCACGCCAGGTTTCTATATCAGGCTTTGACAGGAATTTAAGCAACATTACCATTGGCGATAACTCCGCAATCTGATTATGTGCTTTTAATCCCCTGGCCTCACTGATCTTCTGAATAAAGGCCTTTGGTGCATTAGCCGTATTTTCACGAAGTGCATTCGGTATCTTCACTTCACTGCCGGCAAAAACATGATTAACATCGTGCCACGTCAGGCTCCAAGTCAACATGTTAGAACCAAGGAATATTCCCTGCCGTTTCATCAAATCTTCATGGACAATGTCCTTGTGATAGCTGTAACCATCAAGAAATACTGCTACCTGAACCTTTTCATCAGATTCCCGGTCAAGAGAGATTAAAAAGTCCGGCTCACAAGGATAAGCAACACCATCTTCTTTACCAAAACGAGCATGAGGTTCAACTGAATAAATAAGGTCGCCAATCTCCAGCTTAAAACCAACCTTGCCATTAATAATATCCTTGGTTGTCCGTATGCGGACACCATCCAGTAGTGTACTCTGGCTCAAGGCCTGCAATGCTTCCGGAAAACGACTTTCCAGCTCACTATCAGCCCATACGTTCTTATTTATTTTTCCTAAATGATCAACTGGCTCTAATTCAACATTCTCATCAAGAATGTCATTTAGCATACTCAAAGCCATGGTCCTGGACGTATTTTCCATACCATAACTGTTCTTGTAAGCATATAAACAGTTGTAACAGCCATCCATATCAGGACTATTCTGGCATTCGCACTCAGCCATAATTTTACGAGACATCTCCAGTGTCTCCATCAAATTCCTTGGGTCGGCCAGTAGCGTATGTAAGTAACCCGTCCCCCCAGGCACTGTATCGTAGATGACAAGATAATTTGCGCGATCTACTGAACCTGGTATTGGTTCATCACTGACCATAATATTAAGGTGGTCAACCTTGCCGCCAAAACGACTTTTCAGGCCTAGCTGTAAAGCCGCCACAAACGACTGTATTTGCTCCTCTCGCTCAGCGAGAGAGAGTTTTGGCATCAAAATACGTACCGCTTCCGATTCATACTGACGGTACAAGTACAGACAATCGATAATCCCGGCAGAAAGCTTCTTATCTTCTTCTTTTCCATTTGGCGCATTACGATAACTGCATTTAAACATATGCTCCGCCTGATTCCGGCGATGCTGTACCATGCCACATTCTTTACATAGCCTGAATCCAGGTCTGGCCATTTCCTTGCCCGCCACATTGAACATCTGGTCACTGCCACCTTGCTTTCCAAAATTAATTTCTTTAAACAAGGCCTTTTTTATAAATTCAAATCCAAAGGGTTTGGTATCCGTCTTCATTGCATACGCATGAAGAATATCGACAGGATCAAAGTCAATAAGCATTTGCTTGTTATAGAATGTTGGCTCTCTGGTATCGGAATCGTCACCGATAAATGCGTCATCTTCTTTTGTATTCGCATATACCTGGCGCAACTTAACCATAGGCATGAGCTGTGAGACATTAGCCCACATGGGATCGCCGCATCGTGGACAGGCGGCATCTTTATCTGCCCCATGAATACGTTCACTATAGCTACAACTAGGGCATAAACGCCAATATTCGAGATTTTCGCCTCGCGCCATCTCGATGCGTTCTATTTTTACTTTTCGGTTGCTGGCGTAAAAAACACTCTCTGGCGCAAGCTCGCTTAATGCAGCATGTGCGGGCCTAGAATACTCAAATACTTTGGAGTCGTAGTTCGTTGTCTTGCCACCGTCCAGCTCAACGGGTTTACTCAACCGGCGATATATGACAGAACGTAGCGTTGTGCCTTCTTCGGGGAAAGCATAATTAGGCAACAAACCATCATCGGTCAGGAAATTCAGCGTATTTTTTCTGTTTAAATCCGTTTTAAGCCGCTTGATGCCTTCTAACTCAGTAGTGAGTTCCTGTTCAAGTTCATCACGCGCTTCATCTTTTGGCTTTTTCTTCAGTGCACGCAGTTCACTCTCTAAATCTTTTTGATAACGGATGAGGCTCTTTCGCTCTTCCACAACCTGTTTTATGCGGTTAAGCACATAAATGTGTATGGCGTCTTCATCGTCTCCTGCTTGATTGCCGCTGCCTAACAGATAGGCCTTCAGTTTGTCGCGGGTTTCCTGCAATACATCTCTATCCAGCAAGCGATTAAAGCCATCCCATAGCTCGTCTCGATGTTTACCAATAAAGTCCAATAAAGTGTACGGAAATCGCTTCAGATCGCTATTCTCTACCGCATCCAGCACAGCCTGCATGGAGCCTGGTATAACATGTTGGCCATCTAAACTTACTCCCCAGTGATCAAAACAAAAGGCAAGCAACTGGCGGCGTAACACCATACTGGCATTCAAGAAAATAGCCGGAGCCTGAACATCACCGGCCAACATCTTAATAGGATCAGCATAAAAATAGAGATCATGCGGATGCCCATTAGCCAGGGTAAGCACGAAGGAATTCCCATCTTTACGACCACCACGTCCCGCTCTTTGCAGGTAGTTGGCTTGACTAGGCGGCACCGAACAAAGCAAAACGGATGAAAGATCACCGATATCAATACCCATTTCCAGCGTTGGCGTGGCGGATAACAGGTTTTCGTACCAGTCTTTCCTGTCTTTGATTTTCGCCATAAAGCGCTGCTCCAACGCCTCGCGGTATCCCCTCTCAAGCAATGCCGTATGCTCATGACCTATAACGCGTTTGATCTCCCCATGAATATAAAAGTCACGGTACATAGACTGTCGAGGGTGTGCATTCGGTTCATAGATAGCTGGGGCTTGATCTTTGTGGAAAACTTGATCCAATGACGGCATCCCACTTATAGAGTCCAGCCACTCTTCCGGTACATACCATGAACCATAGGCGCTTCGATTTTTACTCTGAGATATTTCATTGGCGTTTTCTACAGCCGCGCCAACGATTTCACCATGTCGCAATCGAACAGCGCCCAGCTCAGTGGTGATAAATAAATGTTCTGGATTCAGAGCCCATGCCTTGTGCTCTTTTCTCGTTTCTATTTCTAACAACAAACCGGATTTAACCAGTGAGTGCATAACGACTTTCAGTAGATCAGCAACAAAGTTGTCATCAACCAGTTGCCCATCATCCAATAGCTGCTGCACCCAACGGCTGTACCATGTACTTTGCTGTTTCGGCAATAATCGATCCAGCCCTTTCTCGGTAACTTCACCGGGAAAGCGCGGTAATATAGAGTAGTTACCAATATCTGGCATAAAAGACAGATTTTTACGGGAAAGCAGGAACCAATCCCCGCCATTTTCGATGTAACCCGTCATTAGTGGGTCATATATCGCGCCTTGTCTCTTCATGCGCAGGGAAATACCCCAGAGCATATATTTAGCATTCACTAAAGGGAGCGAATAGCCCAATCTTTCTCGGCTGGCATCAACTAACGCCTGAGCAGCATCCTCTATAATTTCAGGATTCCAATAGATCGTCGCAACACCCGTGCGTTCGAGCGAGCGACCAATCAAGGACTTAATCCCAAACTCTGACAAGACCTCCCAAACCAGACGTTTATTAATTTGGCTAATTAATCGCCCAGGATTATCCAGCTTGCCATTTTCTTTAAGAGCAAGGTAATCCTCATGGCTTTGCATATTAGGGGGTATAAACTGAGTGATATAATTTAATTCAGTCAGTTGTTCATTATTGGCCGTCTCTTTCATCCAATAATAGGGAAGGTAGTCAAAAAGCTCAGTAAGAGAAATATTCTTATTTTGGCTAACACAGTAATAATTAACGGCCTTCGACAATGCCATGCGAATATTGTTCTGCCAGGTACGTGCTGCAAAAAAACCAGCACGATGTGCCGCATCCTGAACGGAATCAGAAAAAGCGATCAGCTTTTTATCATCGTTAGTCCTATTGGCAAACATCTGGTGTATGGCTACCGAACTTAAGCTTGCGGCCCGCGCACCAAAAAGAATCAAACTGCTATTCGCCTGACACACCGGACACAGCCGTTGGCTTTCAAGCGTAGGGATACCGCCACGGCGAACACTCTTGTTTAAGTCGGCATCAAAGACGGTAACTAACTCTTTCTCCTGACAGGATTGACAAATCTCATCTGAAGTCTGTAAGTGACCACAGTCACTACACAAGTATCTGACCATGCCCTTTGCAGGTGGCTTATGTTCTGCGCTTCTTAAGGGGAGCAATACCCGCACTTGTTTGTCTTGTGAGAAAAAGCGCGTATAGATTTTCCTTAAGTCCTGTTCAATATGACTTTCGCCTTGCTCAATGGTGGTCAGCCACGCCGTGGTATGGCACTCATTGCACTGCACCGTTGGCAAGTAGATATCACCATGCTGCTCGTTTTGAGCTTTCGACTTTAAATCATCGGAAAATAATAAATGCACCGGCTTTTGAGGTGTATCTGTTCCGACGCGGGCGACAATACGCCGTAACTCTCTCGCCCATAATTGCAGCCTTACAGTCACAAACGGCTCACCGGGGTAGCGAATGCCCCGAGCATGAGACAGCAAGGCCAGTAGCGAAACTAAAACCTCTGAAACGCTGCCTTTAAGCTGGGGAGGTACTTGCTTTTGAATAGCAGGTAACAGCTCATGGATATCCACTGGCCCATGGCGTGCAACATAAAGCAGGTTGTGCATTAACGGGTGCTTGCGCAACCGCTTTCCTAGCTCCTGCCGAGATGCCATATCTTGTGGTTCTAATAACCACTCATCACCAAAAAATAATCGCGCTTGTGCGGTTAAATACTCATCTAATGTTGCGTAGTATTCAGGTTTAAGTTGTTCTACCTTAAAGGACGGATCGAGCAACATATACTCGATCATTCCTAAAAACGTATCATGTCCTTCGCGGCTCTCGCCAATAATGCTGTTGCGATCAAAATGGGTATCAAAGATATTGGCAGCATAACTAGCCAAATCATCCATTTGCGCTTCATTACCCAATGTCGCTGAAGTGCCTGCACAGATCAGGTCTTCAGTTTTTACGCTCAGGCGGGCTTTTAAGCGGCGGATAAGCATCGCTAAATCAGAGCCCTGTGCACCATCAAAGGTATGCAACTCGTCGACAACCAGATATTTGAGTGTGTCGGGGGTATTGTGTTGCCAAAGCGGCTGATCCTTGGGGCGCATCAGCAAGAAGTCGAGCATCTTGTAGTTGGTGAGCAAGATATCTGGCGGGCTTTTGCGTAATGTATTTTTACAGGTGATGACCTGCTTCTCGCCCATATACTTTTCATCGCTCTCACCGCCTACAAACAAACCCACACGGACTTTACCTTTAAGTTCCGGTGTAGAGTGGATAACTTCGGCAAAGCGTTTAGCCTGATCACCGGCAAGCGCATTCATTGGGTAAATAACAATCGCTTTAATACCGGGCTTAGGGTTTCTCAGGCAGTGATCTAATATGGGATAGAGAAAACACTCTGTCTTACCCGATCCCGTACCCGTTGCCACAATGGTACTCTTTGGCTTTCCGCTACTGCGCAAACTTTCCCAGGCCTGTTGTTGGTGTACAAAGGGGCTGTGCTCGGTTTCGAATTCAGAAAAGAAATCCTTGCGATCTGTAGTCTTGGCAAAAGGTAGACTTATAGAAACGTATGGCCCCTTAATAAATGCATCACCGTTGTCTTGAAGGGAAGCATCCTGCGATGAAGAGCTATGCGAATTAACAAGCTGCTCAAACTTACTCGCGAACGGCCAGGTATCGGTTTCAAAACCTGTGATAATAAATTCACGAAGGGATCTTGCGACATCCTGAGCGAGTAATCCGGGAATCATGCAGTACTCCCTTCATCTTGCTTATCTTGGTTGGCAAAACGTTCAGTAAACACCTCCCATGCTATGCGGTAGTCTTCTTCTCTATCAGGCAGGTAGAAAGGGGCGACATCGGTAATGGTTTTTTCACGCGGGCCGCCGGGTAGGGTGTCGTCCACAAGGGTTCGATGGATTTTGGTGCCATCGGGGATTTTGGCTTTGCCATAGCTTTGACCACTGGCGTAATTGACTCTGCGCCCATTTTCTGTGGGGGCAGGATCGGGGCAGATATCTTCCCAGCCTAATTGTTTGGTTTCGGTTGTGCCGTCGGGGTATTCGATGGTAACAGGATCATCTTTTTTGCCCGCCTTGCGGGGCAGGCCGATGCCCACCTGCCCTTTGCTGGGGGTAAAGACAATGCGGCCATTTTGGTCATACCAGGTTTCCCGTTCATACTGGCGCATAACCGGGAACTGTACGCGGTAAATGGTGAGCAGTTCTTCCAGCGTCAAGCCAAGTGCCATGGCGACCAGCACATCAATTTCAAGCAAGGCTTGGCGGCGGTCTAAATCGGTGCGCAGAGCGCAATGGTATTGCCATTCCGGGGTAAGATTCTGGAAAAACTGCTGGTTAAGAATGGGATTGGGGGTGGTCCATTGGTCTTGCGTGTAATTTTTTCTCCACGAAACACCCCACAACTCTTTATAAGCTTTTGTAAGACAACTAAGTTGAAGTATTCTGACATAAATACAATTTCTTATTCTTAAATCAGCTGTCAGGAAAGGATAGTCATCTAGACGATTATGTAGATTTGAAACACCAGACGACCTTAAAATAAAGTCATATACAACCGTCAAATGAGTTGCTGCTGAAATTAATAAAGCATCAGTATCTTTATATGCATACGACCTTGCTCCATTTATATGTGATACATTTTTAGGATATATTGCACAAATCAGTGTCCTTTCAGCCCATGAACCAACCATAGCTCTATAAACAATGCGATAATATTCCGTCACCCTTCTAGGTTCGGTTTCACCTTCTTCAATCCACGGTACACGAGGAATGCGGCGCTGGTATTCTGCCGGATCGCAGGCGGGAATGTAGTTGGTGCGCGGCAGATAATCTTCGGGCAGGTCGGTGAGGTCGAGCACATCGTAATGCCCTTTCTCAGTACAAATAGCGCGTGGTGTTTTGTAAAAAGGTGTACCCACAAAAAAATGCGGGCCGGAGAGTATCCATTGTTCCGGTGATTCTGGGAATTGGGTGTTTCGTTTAATCGTGCCGTCATTTTGGGCATTGGTTTCATGCCACATTTCCAAAGAAAAATACTCGCCTTTTAAGTCACCCAGGCGTTTGGGTTGGGCGGCGAATTTTTCCAGCACTGAGATCAGTTCCTGAGAATGAATGGCAGGCAGGCGGGCTTGTATAGCCGGTGTGTCGGGTTCATCGTAAAGTTGGGCAAAGTTGGTGAGAATTTTTTTATCTACATGGATAATACGACTAGCATGTCCTCCAGTATTCCACTTTGATTCATCAGTCTTAATACCTGAAACCACACCGTTACCATCATGTTCATAGCTGATATCAATTGTTTTTACTCCAAATACATTAGCTATGGAAGAGAAAACTATGCTCTCAGAGTTTGAGCCAAAAATATTAATACTAAATTTAACTGTGTGCCCTATTGGGAATAGAATTAACTCATTTTGAAACTGAAAATGCGCTTTCAGTCGCGGATATACTTTCGCTCTAAACTGTCCGCCCTTGGGGTCATCATAAATGCCTTCAGGGTGTAAAAAGCCACTCACACCCTCATCATTCCCCCAACGCCATGCCTGAGGTAAAAAACATTTATACAGATTGGTTTGAATCCCCTTGAGTTCAGAGTAGTTTTGACTCGCATTCAAGAAATGCTGTGTCCCTTCAGCATCGGTCAGTTCATTAAACCAGTCTTGTTCCAGTTTGGCGTTACGCTCAAAAGCAGCGGCGCGTTCTTCTCGTAGTTTAGTGGCGCTGAGTTTGCGCAGTACAAATTGCGGGTTGTAATCCCCCAGCACACCACTTTCATTCCATTCCACTTTAAGCCAGGGGGGGTTACCCAGCATAATGTCAAAGCCGCCATTATAGGCAAAAACATCTGCAAAGGTCAGTTCCCAATGAAAGAACTTATATTTATCAGCCAGCTCATTGGCTAAGCCAAGTCGGGGAAATTGTTTTAGCAATTTTTCAAGATGAAGTTCACCTTTGGCAGTTTTAACACTTTGCGCTTTCTTTTCTTGATCAGTGAGCAATGGTTGCCGCTGTTCATTGGGGAACAAGCCCTGCTGACCTACATCAGGAAACACTTCGCTTTTATTACCCGCGTCAAAATCAAATCCTGACTGTTCAACTTCAAAGCTAAATACCTCACCTTGCAACAATAGATTGAGCTCAAAAAACCATGAGCTTCTATCTGGCAGCAAGTCCACTTTATCTAATGGCCAGAACCATAAGGCACACCAGTAATCCATCACCAATTTCAAGCGGCGATAAGGCGATGCAATCTTGGCGTTATTGTTAAAGATGCCTGATGAGCGAATTTGATCTTTTTGTTGGGTACTGGTGTGATATTCATCATCTGACTGCCCCCAAATCGGGAAGCGATCTTCCGTGCGGTTGCGGTCTGCGCGGAGCATATCGGTATGCTCTTTCCAGAGCTTATCAACGGCACCACTGATTTGTTGCAGTAACTTGACCTCATCCAGAGTGAGTGGTTTTAGGAATTGCGATTTCCATTTTTTTATCTTTTCAAAGGCATCGGGCTTGAGCTTTTTGGCCTCTTTATCGTTAACCCCCACCATGCCTTCATCGGGCAAAAGAAAGTGATAGATATGTTCCGGGTCTCTACAGGATTCCCCTTTTAAAGAATAGGGATCAAGGCGCTTAGGCTCATGCTTGTACCATTTATCGTCCTTCTTGTTTGTTACCACTTGATCGGGACGAAAGACCTGCCTGCGTGCGCCAATTAGCGAGTTACCGTTAAAGAGCTGATAGCCAAACCAGGGCACAACACTGGACTGGCTCAAGGCGTTTAACCATAGCGAGACTTCAGCCAGTTCCACAGCAATGGGGTTTAAATCCACCCCATAGACATTGTGATCGGCAATGTGCATTTTAACCTGCTGTAGCGCCTCTCGATATTCCTCATGGGGAATTCGTTTGTTCAACTCCTGCTGCTTGAGCGTGAGGTACGCCTCTGCAAGCTGATTGACGGCCTCGTTCAGGAAGGCTGCGCTGCCCATGGCTGGCTCACAGATAGTCAATTCAAGAATATCGTCGGCTTTTAACCCTTTGAGGCGTTCTTTAAGAGTATATTTCACCAGACATTTGGTGAGCACTTCCGGTGTGTAGTAACTGGCGCTTTTCTGCCTGTCACGCCCGGCAAGGCGATAAATGAATTTTCCTTTAGGATGTTTTTTTAACGCCTTAAAGCCATTCTCGTCTTTCTCGTAGACTTTTTCGTCTTCTTCATAGTTGTCAATTTCATGGGCTGGCACAAAGTAGCCTGTCTCCAGTTCATTATATTTTTCTCCCGCCTTTTGTACCTCATATAAATCTTCTGCTGCGAAGAACCCTCGGTAACTGAGTAGCGCTTCATACACAGCACCCAATTGGTTAATGCCTAACTGAGCGTAACTGACGCGACCGCGACGTTTACGACCCCGGCCTGAAGTCTCTCGGGTAAGCGACATCAGGCGAATAACTGTTTGCAGGGTCTGGTTGGTAAATTTTACTTTATTGAGATAAGGCGTGCGCTTTGGATCGAATAGGTGGCTATCCAGTCTCTCCAACGTAAAGCTATGATGTATGCCACGCTTTTGCCAGCCATCTGCTAACTCCGCATCGCGCTCGCCCTTGTAACCTTCATGTATCAGTTTGAATAACAAGCTGATGGAGTGATGCAGATAATAACCTTTGCGACTTTCCTCAGTTGTCAGCTTCACCAGTTCAAGATCACGCAGGGATTCCAGACTGTAACCTTTTCTATAAGCCTCACTCTGGTGCGGAACGTATTTAAGCTCTGGTCGAGCTTCGATATAAAACAGGAATAGAAGACGGTACATATAACGCAGGCATTCACGGCTTAGTGCATCTGCATCAAGTGCAGATTTACCCGTAAACGAAATATCCTTGCGTTGGATAAGCTGCTCTGCGGCTTCGTTGCCTAATAGCTCTATGGCTTCTCGCAAGGCATATTTCAGGTCTTCGGATACACCAAAAGCATGTTTGTGGCTGTTCTCATCCAGATTATCGAGCAAGCTGCTGCCTTGCTCTGGTACCAGACTCTGCTGATGCAATAATGCCACGGTGGCTTTTAGTGTGATATCTTCTTTACGCCCTAGGATTTCGTCAAGGTCAAAGCGAAGCAGGCGATTTTGCAGCCATTTATAGCGATCGATTAAAATGCACTGCCTGTCACTTAACAACAGAACCCAACGGGGTGGCTCATCCTGTTTGAATACCACATCATTGATTAGTTCGTACCATGAGGTATTTTTGAGACTGTCTGCATGAGGGCCTTCACCGATAAATTGGTCTTTCTTGAGTTCCAGTAATAAGGGGTCAATGCCTTCTTTATCTGTATCCAATGCCCCGAGCACCCAAAGTTTAGGGCCTTCGTAATTCGGTGATTTGTTATCCGGGCTTAGGGCTAACACCGGGATTTCCAGGTCATCCTTTTTCTTGTCTGTCGTAACCCGCAGGTTTGCAGGGTTCCAGGGAATATCGAGTGCAGCGCAAAATAGCCTGAAGAACTCACGTTGCATGGCGATGGCTTTTGGGTGATTGCGCTCCTTGTGAGCACGTTCGCGCATAGCGAAATAATCACGAGCGATGCCTTTTAAGCGATTGTAAGGGGCTTGATAGTCCTCTTCATTTTCTTCTTTTTTCTTCCACGCATTAATCGCTTCGCTGATGTCACCTTTGAAAACTTCAGCCAGGTAATGGGCGCTGTAGAACTCATTTTCATTATGGATGCCCAGGAATGTCGCAGCGTTATCGGTTACGGGCATTGTCGTTAATCCTCCGCTCTGGCCAGTACGGCGATTAACTGGATATACGGAGCAGGCTCCGTTTGCCAACTGTCTTCAATCCATTGCTGGTAGCTACTGAAAACAGCCTCTATTTGTTTCATGCGTTTGTTTTTTCGGGCATCTTTAAAATGTTCATCCTGTCTGGATTGATTAAGCATTAATTCAAGTTGTTGCTCTTGTTTTCCCCGTAGTTTTTCTAACTCATCGAGCTGCTCAATGAGCAGCGGGGCTGTTTTGTCTTCAAAGGCTTCACGCTCTTTTAAAACTTCATCTTTTACTGCGTCTACCACCGATTGCCTTAGATTGTTCAAGCCTTCAATATCAACCGGTTTTGCTGTATTAGGACGCGGGTTTTGACCGAAATTGAACTTTTTCAGCAATTCGTGCAAAGGGCTAATACGCTCGACCGTTCCAATCCCTTTTTCATCGTACTGGCAATGCACGGCATACCATGACCAAATGACAGGGTTGGCCTTTCGATTAGGTATGAGCGCCGACACAAGAAAAACAGCTTCATTTGGCTCAGTGCCACTATTTAACCCGAGCACCAGCGCTTCATGCCTACCTGTATTAGAAAGCATTCGTTCTTGCAGCCACTCGATAACCGGGTGTTTGCGCCATAAATAATGCTTTTTAGGCCAGGCATGTTCATCATTGCGACTTCGGGCACATTCTTGCTTGTAGGCATTAACATCTGCTGTCAGGACAAATTCACTATCCTCCGGCCAGATTTCTGAAGGCATAAACCGGAAACGGTCTTTTAAATCATCTGGCGCAATCACTGACAAGGTTTGTTTGGCATCTGTGTAGCTAACGTCTGCTACAGGTTTTGCTTTATCTCGGTTAAGATATTCAAAACAGGCTTTTACAAAATCGTAGTCACTTTGATAAATGGAATAGGTTTCAGCGATGGGCAATGACTCTGATTCTTTGACTGGCTCTTTATCCCCACTAAAGAACAAGGCCATAAGCTCATCACCTTCATTGCTTTCATCTGCCTGATAGGCTTGATCAAATACTTCGGCACTTAAGCCATCTGCCATGGCTTGTTCAGTCAACTTTTCTTCTGCTTGCGGGTCGTGAACTTTCATAAAGGTGGCAGGATCACCAATATTTTGATATGCCTGCTCATCCTTTTGCTGGAGGATTTCTAGAATACGGGTGTCACCGTGTATCGTTTCATTTTTACTTTCCGTTATCAGATAATAAATATGCGGTTCTTGCGTTTGCCCATAGCGATCAACGCGTCCATTACGCTGCTGGAAAACCATGAGTGACCACGGCAGATCAAAATGAATCAGCCTGTGAGAAAGGTAGTGGAGATTAATACCTTCACTTGCTACATCCGAACACAGCAACACCCTCAATGGCGTTTCAGGCTTGCCAAAGGCCTCAACAATATCCTGCTGTTCAATATCACTCATTCCACCATGGAGCTGAGTAATTTGGTTTTCTTTAAGTTTCAGGTCTTTGCTTAATTGTTCTTCCAGGAATTTCAGCGTTTCGATACGTTCAGAGAATATAACCAGGCGATCTTCCGTCTTGGTCTTCTTCCATCCGAATTCTTTACTTTTTATCAACTTGATGAAATCTTGATATTTCGCCCATGCATTAATATCGATATTGTCAATAGCAAGCTTGAGGGAATCCAATCCATTGACTTCAGCTTGTACATCCTCAGAAATCTGTTCGCTGGATTTCAGTTTCTTTAGCCGTTCATCGACAGAAACACGGCAAGCACGCGGTGAGGAAAACAGGGCTTTTTGCAGTCCTATGCGAATGAGATGCCCCTGTTTTTCTGGGTCATATACGCCTTTGTAGGTAAATGGGATATTGAGCAATGCGTCGTAGGCCGCTTCTTCTTGTGGCGAAGCTCGGTGTTTCAAACAATGTACCGTTCGTTCTTTAAATTCCGCATCGACCTGATCGCGAATATCCTTTTTAAACCGACGAACAACAAGTCCTTTACTATTGAAGTCTTCTTTGACGTAGTTTTCTGTATCCGATATCGCCGTAGGATCGAGCATATTCATCAGGCTGGCGAAGCTTTTTGCGCGACCGTCATGCGGAGTAGCCGATAGCATGATTAGTGTATCTGAACGATTTGCCAACAGTTGCGCCAAAGCCGCACGTTGCGAACTGGTTCCACGATCCGCTACGTTATGAGCTTCATCAATGACAATGATGTCCCAGTAGGCTTGCTCCAGATAGGTTTTAAATTCGTTGTCCTGCTTGAGAGTGTCAATCGAGATGATGGACTTATCGTAGTAATAAAATGGGTTGTGATTACCTGGGATACGACTCCTCACACGCTGCAAACCGGCTGAATCCAATCGGGTTAGCGGGATGGTGAATCGATTCCAAAACTCTTTTTGAAACTGAGTCATCATGCTTTTTAACGTGAGCACTAATATGCGTTTTCCTCGCCCACGCTGTATTAATTCAGTCACCAATATTCCGGCTTCAAGGGTTTTACCTAGTCCTACTGCATCAGCGATAAGGATGCGTTGACGAGGCTGTTTCAATGCCTGGAGTGTTGGATCAAGTTGGTAGGGAACTAAATCCATAGCCGCCTGGTGTGCCACATGGATTTTATCGTCATTTGCGGTAGCCTGACGAAGTTGGCTTTCTATGTATAAGAGACTTTGTTCAAACGAATTGGATTTATCTTGAACAAGTGTTGTTGTAGCAGGATCAAGGATTTTTACATTATCCTGATCCTCAAGCTGGGTGAGAAATACTGCTTCCTTGCCTCGTACCAGTTCTGATATGCCATCACATGTCAGTTGGTAGCCGTTATCGGAAGTGAGATCAACGCGCCTAATTACCCATTCAGCATCTCTGATTTCTACTCTTGCTCCCGGTGCGAAATTTTGCCCCATACCTTAATCCTGTTTCTCAGCACTTTTCTTTTGTTCTTCTATCCAGCTTTCAACATCCCCTTGCTTGAAACGCCAGCTTCCTCCCACCTTGAAACCGGGAAGCTTGCCATCTGCTGCAAGGCGATAAGCTGTCTTTTCAGCCAGCTTCAAGTAGGCTGCGACCTCTTTAAGCGTCAATATTTCGTCTGTCATTGCCAAGTCCATCGTAATATCTCGTGAGAGAATAAGGGAAAATCGAGGAATTTACAACGATTGACCAAGGGTAATCCTATGATTCATAAACATATCTATTAACCTAATCAAGACAGATCACATCCAAATATTCACTCCAGACACTGCTAGGTGGAGAACTCCAGACGTGATCGGATAGAGGTTTTTGCCACAAATTTGCCACAAGCCGAAACGGACCGATTCAGAGAGTGGCGGAAATCTGCGGGTTACAGGAGGGCGGTATTTTGTGGCAAAAACGGCCCCGAAGGGCCGCTTTGATGTAACAATCCAGCGCTAAGTTATTGATTTTATTATGGCAGGGGCAGCAGGATTTGAACCCGCGACCTACGGTTTTGGAGACCAAATTAAAGATAGGCACAGAAAGACTTAAGAAGCACCTGCCACAGATTTGCCACATGAACTTTTATTATTCATCACGGCCAACAGGCCGACAGCACCATCTTTTGCCGTTTCTGCTTTCTCAATCAAATGACCGTACACGTTAAGCGTTGTCTCAATATTCCTATGCCCCATGAGTGTCTGGATACGCTTTAGGCTGACGCGCTGTTCAATAAGCATTGAAGCGTAAAAATGCCGTAAGGCATAGGGGGTGTATTTTGGTTTCTCAATAACCCCATCATCTAGCTCAACCTCTTCCATAAGCCCAGCTTCTGAGCACGCAGCATAGAAACCTCGGTTGCGCCAGTTATCAATACTCTGCCATTTTCCACTGGATGTTGGAAAGACAAGATCATATTTATTCTGTACCGCATGATATTCTGCATAGTGTAATACCATATCGATCGTATCGGGACTAAGTTCAATGAAACGTCGTCCTGCGTGTGTCTTGGTGACTGAAATTTTATAGCCAGGACGTTCTAGCGCTCGGTCAACCTCAACGCCATGATCCTTAAAATTACAGCGAGGAACAACAAGGTACTCTTGGGGACGCATACCACTATCCGCTGCCAAATATAGCATTGGGCGATAGCGTTCCCATGTTCGAGCTGTCTGTCTATTCTTGGAATTTGCAAGGCGATCCGCCGCTGATAGTAGTGCTCGTACTTCATCCGGTGTCGGAATAGGCACCGGTTCATCGTATCGGGAGTCTGCACGAACGCTAATGCCAGAGGCTACATTGCTTGCAATGTAGCCGCGAATAGCCATCTCCTTCATCATCGAATTGAATGATGACAAAACCTTCCTTGCTTGGTCTCGGCTATATCGCCTCATCAACCATGAACGAAATTCCACTATATCTGGAGCTTGAAGTTCTCCTAGCTCCTTTTCCCAGCCATATTCGTTCATCAACGATGCACGATACTCGTAACTTCTAAGCGTATATTGAGTAACGGGGTCGCGACCATCACGACCCTCCTTTTCACAAATCTCCAACCATTTTTTTATTCCTTGTGAGACAGTCTTAATATCACTGCAACGATATCCATTTGTTTTACGAGTTTCACCGCTCTCTACAAAAGCCCGTGCCTCTTTGAGCGTATCAAAGGTTTTGAACGCATATCCTGATTTTGTTGATTTGCTTGGGTATCGGACCTGGTATGTGGTTCCTTTTTTTCCTACCCGTTTCCTAATATCTGCCATGTCTAATTCTGTAGCAGTTTCACCTCCTAAAACTCAAGTATTATTTTCCGGAATCAGTCTTTTATCCCGCGCTCTGCTTCAATTTGAAGATCACGATAAATTTTTACCAGCGTTCCTTTTTCAATCTTCAGCTTCTTGTCTATCGGATCAATAAAGAATGGTAATTTTCGTTGTCCTTTGGCATTCATTTCGGCAGCGCGCTTCATTTGTCTTTCATTAAATTCAACACCCATCTCCGAAAGTACCTGCCTGGCTTGTTCCAGATTTATATAGCATGGTTGCCGCATGGCAAGGATCACCCCCTTTCTGATTTATTGGACGATATTACCCGTTAGAGCTTGAATTCGTCCGCTGCACTGCGATATGGGCCATCACTATATAAGTTCTCGACCTTTCTGCCGTGCTTGTTGTGCGGTTCAACCCTTTCACCAAAACCATTCGTTGGATTGACGTAGAGCGTAGCTCCCATTGAATAGCGTACTGCCAAATCATCTTCGAGCTCATGCAGCTTTTCGAATAATGCTTGCCTGATTTCCGCGATAGGCAGTTCGCCTTTAACTCTAATTTTCATGAGTTACCCCTTTCTTAATTGGTTAATTAGAAATCGTTAATATACCTCCATCGTAAGCATTCCTGTGTTAATAATTTCTTAATTATTCATAAAATGCCGTGGATTTCTGCGGCTTTCCGGCGATGCGCCCGTCGTAGCTACTCCGTTATCCTGTTGCACATTTTCGCATCGACCTTCCGAACATTTCTCAAAAACCCTCTCCATGCTCTGTCTGGTTAACCCATTCTGAAAGCTTAAACATTTCCTTCTCCTCTTCATCCTGCATAGCCCGCCGTCCGGGCCTTTCCTGCCAATGATGATGAGACCGGGACCACAAGAAAGGTCCCGATAGGCGGGGCCTCTTGAACAAAGAGGAAAAGATAAAATGTCTAGTCTTATTACAGCTTGGGAACTGCAAAACCGCACGGAGAAGGAGCTTTGCGCTCTATTCAGAAAGGTCTCGCAGAAAGCTGCGCAAAGTGAACCCGGCACACCTGAACGACGTAACGCCGTCGCCAGCCTGGAAAACATCAACCGGGCTTTGATCTCTCGCCGCACGCAGCATCCCAAACCACCTCGGTTCTAGCACTGCTACTACCCGAGCAAGCCGGCCTCGTAGCCCACGGGGCCGGTTTTTTATGGATTGCTGCGCGAGGAACACGCGAGGTTAGCCGGTTCTTGCGTGTGCAATCGTAACCCCATGGGAAAACCTGCACGCAAACCTGGGGAATCAAGCACTTACGAGCCTATCAGCCAGGCAAAGGCCACTATGGCCTTTCTGCCGCGACTGATCCGGCTGCGTGATGCTCCCCTCTATCTCGGGATGGACCGGAACAAATTTAACGCCGAAGTCCGCCCCTACGTCACTGAAATCCCCCTCGGAAAGCAGGCCGTGGCCTTTGACCGACTTGAACTCGACGCCTGGGTGGACGATTATATTGAGTGCAACGGGCGTCGTCCGAAAGCCTCGAAACTGGAGGACGACCTATGCAACAAAGCAAGAAGTCTAAACGCAACAAAATGCCGGGGCTCCGCCTTAAAGGCGGCATCTGGCAAATCGAAAAACGCTGTAAACACGCCGAAGGCGGCTGGCTCCGGGAAAGCACGGGAACATCTAGTCGCACTGAGGCAGAAAAAATCCTGATCCGCCGGTTGGCGGAGACGGAGGAAGAAGCGCGTAGGCAGCAGGAGGCGATCTATCTCTTCGAGGAAGCAGGATTACGCTATCTCGAAGAGATTGCAGCCAAACCTTCCGCCGACACGGCAGCAATGCATCTGGACCAGTTGTTTCCGTTCATTGGCGACAAGCCGCTGGAGCAGGTCCATGACGGCACCTTGAAGGCCTTTGTGGATCATGAGACAGCACGAGGCAAGGCCCCTAAGTCGATTAACAACGCGATCGGGGTGGTCTCGGCGGTTCTCAACCGAGCGGCACGGGTCTGGCGGAACGAGGATGGAACACCTTGGCTCCGACAGGCTCCGCCACGCTTAACCCGATTGTCCGTCAAGGGACGGCAGGCAAAGCCTTATCCACTGTCATGGAAAGAGCAGGACAGGCTGATCAAGGCCCTCCCACGGCATATCGCGGACGCGGCGCTGTTTGCCGTGAACACGGGATGCCGGGAACAGGAGGTCTGCCAGCTTCGCTGGGATTGGGAAGTTGAGGTTCCAGAACTGGAGACTTCGGTCTTCATCCTGCCGGAATCGATCACCAAGACCAGTACGGAGAGGGTCGTCGTGCTGAACGCAGTCGCAAGGCGGGTTGTTGAGTCCCGGCGTGGGATTCATGAGGACTATGTCTTCACGTACCGGGGGAACCTGGTAGGGAAGCTCAACAACAGCGCATGGAAGCGGGCCTGGAAGGAAACAGGACTGCCTACAGAGGCTGGAATCCTGAAGGGAGTGCACAACCTGCGCCACACCTTTGGACGACGGCTGAGAGGGGCTGGTATCCCGCTGGAAACCCGCAAGGCGCTGCTGGGCCATGCGAACGGTGACATCACCACGCACTACTCGGCTGCGGAGCTGAGCGAGCTGCTGGAAGCCGTCGAGAAGATCGTCGATCGTGGCATTGCCCAGACGCCGACACTGACAGTGGTCCAACGAAACAAGGAAGTTGTCGGAAAGCTGTCGGAAAAAGAAAAAGGGCCAGCGGTGAAAATCCGCTAACCCTTTGAAATAATGGCGCGCCCGGAAGGATTCGAACCTCCGACCACCTGGTTCGTAGCCAGGTACTCTATCCAGCTGAGCTACGGGCGCTATGTGATTCAGTTGCAACCTGAGATTACAGTCTTGCACTGATGCAC
>Ga0256846_1000073_pt1 | contig 42833 bp, 34 predicted proteins | sample TevniametaG_FD_189098 | JGI IMG/M metagenome (GOLD analysis project Ga0256846, IMG submission 189098) | Tube worm associated microbial communities from hydrothermal vent at the East Pacific Rise, Pacific Ocean - Tevnia | ecosystem: Host-associated > Annelida > Integument > Unclassified ...
GGATTAGCAACGAAGGAAATGATACAATGGTTCAATGATGTAATGCATAAATGCCAAAAACTTGTCCGCCTTTGGAGGATGCGATAATGCAGTAATGAGTTGAAAGTTTATAAAGTTGAAAGTAAAAATCTAATAGTCTAATTTCTAGCTTCTAACATCTAATTTTATAATTCCCACAAAAACCTTAACTTTGGAGTAAACGAACAAAAACAAAACACAATTGAACAACAAAGTCTGCAATATACAATCCAAAATAACACAAACCATAACATTTACCTACAATGGAGTTGAAAAACAGTGTAGCTCTATGCTGGAAAACAGAACGGGAATAACAAAAGAAAATATAAAAGATTCGGTAAAAAACATATCGTATAATCAAGGACGCATACGTGTAAAACCTGAGTATATTAATAGCCTTAAGCTATTTGATGTTACCTACGGATGCCGAATGGGCAACGGATGTGTATCGTCACACGAAGGTTCGCTGTATCGAGGACGCGGATATATACAAATTACAGGCAAGGCTAAATATATAGAAATAACCAATAAGTGGAACGAACTATATCCCGATGACCCCAAAGATTTTGTAAACGCCGACCGCGAAAAAATGGTAACCGATATTGAAATAGCAATAAAAGTATCGATGATAGAGTGGATGCTACGCAACCTTAACGGCTATGCCGATGTGGGAATTTCCGACGATGCCATCGACGATGTTGGCAGTATTGTTAATGGCTCGAGACATAATTTACCAAATGATTATAAATCACGCAGAGCAAAAACACGAGCAATTTTTAAAGTAATTAAATAAAAACAACAATTATGAAAAGAATTTTATTGGTAACAGCACTATTTTTTTATGTTTTAACCCTATATGCACAAACAAAACACCTTGACTGTATGCAAGGTATTTGGAAATCATACAGAGAAGATAACACTATAGAATTTTTAATAATAAAGAATTTTAATGTATTAACTATTGGGTATGAACCTGGTGATAGCAAGGCTGTTCTTTATGAATCGGTAGTAGGTTTTTTAGATTATAATCCCAACGATTCGGGAATGGTACATTATAGTGATTTAAAAAAAGAGGGACGGTATTATGTTGAATTAGGAAGGTGTGAAATGGATGAAGACAGTATATTTAGAGATAGTTATTTTATAACCCCTGACTTTGGCGAATGTGACAGCACATCTTTTTTTGTAGAAAACCCACGCCCCATAGAATGTACGCGTTTAAAGCGGTTACCAAGTAGAGCTATACGCTATATGTACGAGAAAGATAAAAAATCGGGGAGTAACTATATTGCCGAATATTTGGGAATAAAAGTGGCACAAGTCAAGGTTGAGAAGAGCACTATATTCATCACCCAATGTAGCTACCAAAATGTTTTTAAAAAAAGGTGATGTTCCTACCATATTAAAAGAGCAAGGCGATTGGTTAAAAATAGAATATTTGGAAACTAACCTTATCACCGGATGGATAAAAAAAACAGATGTTGATTAAGTTGTTTTCCCCGCTAGCCCCCTGCTACCGCACGATTGTATCGTATGGTTTAGTATTAGAAAGCAGCAATATTTTTATTGAAGAAGTCTTTAAAAGTTACTTAATGATACAATGATATAATGCAGAAATAAGCACGGAGGCTGAGCCTGTCGAAGCCGGATTAGCAACGAAGGAAATGATACAATGATGTAATGGTTCAATGATTTAATGCAGTAATGAGTTGAAAGTTCTTAAAGTTTATAAAGTTGAAAGTTAAAAAAACTTAGTGTCTTAGCGGAGAAAACCTTAATTTTCTCAATTCCTTAATGTTTCAATATTGCTGAGCAAAGCGAAGCAAAACTTAAATGCCCTTCTAATCCTTAAATGGTTCAAAAAAACTGAGCGTAGCGAATGTAATAATTAGCTGAAAGTTCTTAAAGTTTATAAAGTAGAAAGTTACAGCGGAGGCTTGTTTACTCCGCGAAGGATTTCGGAGAATTTATTTCTAAGAGTACTTCGACAGGTTTATACTGAATAAATCAAAGTATTCAATAATTATCTGCCGATAACTGTATTTTTTAATAAAAAGTTTTACGTCAACTTCACACTGGTAGATTAACAGCTAAATATGATTTATTTTTTGTTTAACAGTTGTTGTAATAGTTTTAAAAATATTTTCGGCATCGAAATTACAAATTTTATGCAATTCGGAGGGAGTTCCGTGTTCTATAAATTCATCGGGAATACCTAATCTTACAATATTTGCCGAATAATTATTATCAGACATAAACTCTAAAACAGCACTTCCGAAACCACCTGCAATAACACCATCTTCAACAGTAATAATATTTTTAAATTTAGAGAATACTTTGTGAAGTCTTTCGGTATCAAGCGGTTTTACAAAACGCATATCATAATGAGCATAATCAATATTATTATCCAACAAACGTTGTTTTATATTATTTACAAAATTTCCTGTATTACCGATGGTTAAAACAGCTATGTCGTTTCCCTCTCTGATAACTCTTGATTTTCCTATTTCAATCTCTTCAAAAGGTTGTTTCCAATCAATGGTAACACCGCGTCCTCGCGGATAGCGAATAGAAAAAGTGCCGTGATTTTTTTGTTGAGCGGTAAACATCATATTTCGCAACTCTATTTCGTCCATAGGAGCGGCAACAATCATATTGGGCACACATCGCATATAAGCAAGGTCAAAAGCTCCGTGATGAGTAGCTCCGTCTTCGCCTACTAATCCACCACGATCGAGACAAAAAATTACATGTAATTTTTGAAGAGCCACATCGTGAATTACTTGATCATATGCTCTTTGCATAAAACTGGAATAGATATTGCAAAACGGTATTATTCCTTGTGTTGCCAATCCGGCAGAAAAAGTAACGGCATGTTGTTCGGCAATACCCACATCAAAAGTTCGTTCGGGCATTTCTTGCATCATAATATTCAGGCTGCAACCTGTGGGCATAGCAGGTGTAATACCTACAATCTTATCATTTTTATGTGCAAGTTCCAATATTGTATGTCCAAATACATCTTGATATTTGGGTGGTAAAGGCTTATCACTATCTTGTTTTATTAACTCTCCCGTTTCTTTATCAAAACGACCGGGAGCATGCCATTTTGTTTGATTTATCTCAGCTTGTTTAAATCCTTTACCTTTTATTGTTTTGATATGCAAAAGTTTAGGACCCGGAATATCTTTTAAATCTTCAAGTATTTTGGTAAGATAAACCACATCGTGTCCGTCAATAGGACCAAAATATCTGAAATTCATTGATTCGAAAAAATTCCCTTGTTTCATCAAAATAGATTTAATTCCATAGTCAATTTTTTGAATCAACGCTTGAGTATTAGGTCCGAATCGATTTAACTTTCCGAGAATATTCCAAACTTCGTCTTTCAGTTTATTGTATGTTTTTGAAGTGGCAATATCAACAAGATACTCTTTAAAAGCTCCCACGTTGGGGTCTATAGCCATATCGTTGTCGTTGAGAATAACCAGTAGATTCGATTTTTGAGTTCCTGCATTGTTAAGTCCTTCAAAAGCCAAACCTGCGGTTAAAGCTCCGTCGCCTATAACGGCTACAACTTGGCGTTCTTTTTCGTTATTCAGTTTCGATGCCACAGCCATTCCAAGTGCGGCAGAAATTGATGTTGACGAGTGTCCCACACCAAAGGCATCGTATAAACTTTCAAATCGGTTAGGGAAACCGCTGATACCGTTTAGTTTACGATTTGTGTGAAATTTATCGCGTCGTCCGGTAAGTATTTTGTGTCCGTAAGCCTGATGACCTACATCCCAAACTATTTGGTCGTAAGGAGTATTAAAAACATAATGTAATGCAACAGTAAGCTCAACAACACCAAGACTTGCTCCAAAATGACCGGGATGTTCACTGATAATATCAATAATAAATTGGCGTAACTCGGAACTTATCTGTATTAAATCTAATGTCGATAATTTTTTTAAATCATCGGGGTTGTTTATTTGTGATAAAAATTTATAATCTGTTTTTCCCATATTGTTGCAATACTGCAAATTTAATAACAGGTGCAAATATAATTTAAAATATATTAATTATATAATGATACAATGCGATAATGAGTTAAAAGTTGAAAGTTAAAAGTTTGTAAAGTTGAAAGTAAGAGTGTAGTGCATAGTGAGTAGTTTTGGTTAAAACTTGTCAAAAAAGGAAATGACAACGAAATTCCATATAAAATCTTAATATTAAAATAATAATTTATTTAATTTATAACTCTTTTTTTTTATTCTTTATAGTATTATATTTCTAACTATATTTGTTTGCGAAACGCAAACAAATACAAAACGAATATTGAAATATAATTAATCAATAAATTTTAAAACTATGAAGTTTTATGTAGCTTTTGATGATACCGATACATTGGATTGTGGTCGAGGAACCGGAAAATTGGCTCGTTGGTTTGCAGATGAATTACCTGCAAAATGTAAACAAATAATGGTAGTTCGCCAACAGCTTTTACATTCACCCGATGTGCCTATGACATCACACAACAGCTCTTTGTGTTGTATTATCGAAGCACCTGATAATTTAGTTTATAATGAACTTATTGACAGAGGTATTTCTCATATTAAAAAACATTTTGTAGAAGGCAGCGATCCCGGTTTTTGTGTAGCTTCCGAAACAGATAATTTTGAGACTTTAATAAATTTCGGGTTAAAATGCACAGCAACAAAAGTATCGCAAGCCGAAGCAATTAAAGCAGCAAAAGATATTCATCTGTCGGGACACGGTGGCACCAACGATGGAATTATAGGAGCTGCTGCTGCTGTAGGATTAACTTTTCTCGGTGAATCGGGCAGAATAGTTGATTATGCAAATATACGAGAATTACCGCATCAAATTACTGCCGGATATTTGCGCAAACTGAACATTTTTCCTATATCGGTAAACCGCCATGCCGAATACATTCCCGATAATCATATTATTGACAATCAAGGTTCGTTACGTCCGCATTTGTGGAACAAAAAACTGATTGTGCCGGTAATTGCCGTTAATAATAATATTTGGCAAACAATATCGGTAAAAAAAGAATATTATAAATAGATAATTATCTATATTACAATTAATTACAACTATTAATGGACAATACGGCAAAAAGATTATTAAAATATATTATTAAGCAAAAAAACAAAATACTTTTAGGAGTATTAGCTACTTTGCTTATGAGTTTGGTTGAACTTTTTACAGGTTCGTTACTTAAATTTTTAATAAATCTTATTGATAAATTTTCGGGGTCGTTTGCCGGAGGTATTGATGCTGTTGCCAAATTACCTGTTAAATACGGAATAAAATTACCACTGTCGGGAGAAAAATTTACAATTATTAAAACTACTCTAAAAGGTGCCGACGAAATATTTAAAGGTATGGTTGTGTTATGTGCTGTATTTATAGGATTATATTTTTTACTTGCTCTTTTCAACTATTTGCGTCGTGTATTTATGAATGCAGCCACACAACGTATTTTACAAAATTTTAAAGAGGATATTTATAATAAAATATTAAGGTTACCTTTTTCTTTTTTCAGTAGTAATCGAACCGGCGATGTAGTTTCGCGTATTACTTACGATGTAACAATGTTAAACGAAATAATTGATTTATTGATAGAAGTAGCAAGGGCTTCGGTTTATATTTTAGTTTTTATACCTGTTATGTTTATTATGAGTTGGCAATTGTCGCTGTTTACAATACTGTTTTTTCCCGTTTCGGTTATTTTAATAGAATATATAACTCGTAAAATAAAGCGTGTAGGTAAAAATATTACCGATAATGTAGGTGATTATACTGCTTTTCTCGAAGAGAAAATAAACAGATATAAATTGATAAAAACTTACGGAAAAGAACATGAAGAGAGTAAAATTTTTACAAAATTGGTAAGCGATAATTACAAGTATAATTTAAAATTGATTAAACTCAAATATTCACTTAATCCCACCAACGAATTTCTTGGGATGTTATTGTTAGCTGTTATTTACATTTTTTATAGTTATAAAATAACACACGGTAGTACATCATTGGGTGATATAGTATTTTACTTATATCTTGTAAAAACATTGTATAAACCCGTAAAAAAAGTTGCTCAGGCTTGGGGACAACTGCATATTGCTCTTGTAAGTACTCGTAAAATATTTAAATTGCTTGATGAACCCGAAGAAAATTTTATTGTTAAAAATAAGCAAAAATCACTAACTCAAATAGAAACAATTGAATTTAAAAATGTCGTTTTTTCGTATTTTGATAATTATCCTGAAATATTAAATAATATTTCGTTTGTTGCTCAACAAGGCGATATTATATGTATATCAGGAAAAACAGGAGCAGGAAAATCAACTCTTTTAAAATTGTTACCTCAGTTTTTTTATCCTGTCAAAGGTGAAATATTGATAAATAATCAAAATTATACTCACTATGCTTTATCAAATATTCGTAAAGTAATAAAATATGTTGATACCGATATAAACTATCTTAACGGCACTATAATTGATAATTTGCTTTACGGCGGCGGAACAATTACCGACAAACAAAAACATGATTTTATTAAATTTTTAGGGTTAACATCACTTGATGATTTACAAATGGAAATAGGGAAAAACGGTATTGATTTATCGGAAGGGCAAAAACAAAAACTATCGATTTTAAGAGCTGTAATAACTTTACCACAGGTTTTAATTCTCGATGAAGTGTTTACATCACTTGATGACAACGATATACACTATATTTTTGATTTGTGTAAATATATACCTATTGTGTTTATCATAAGTCGAAAAAACGAAGTAATAAAATATGTTACTAAAAGGTATATTATTTCCAATGGAACTATTTTATCCATTTAACACTTTTTTTAAATCAATAGTTCGTTACATATTCGTATAATTTATTGATTATTAAATAGATAATATGCAAACTTTATTGAAGTATAATTATTTATAAATCAATAAATTAATGTATTTATGGTTAAAAATATAGCTAAAAAACATACTTTTATTCTATTAAATAGTTGTTTTCTGATTATATTTGTTGTCGAATAGCAAATAAATGCAATTTGCATATTATTACATAACCAACAAAATTTAATTTAAAATGAAAACAGCAACAATTAAAATTCTGTCATTGTTATTTTTAGCAACAATGTTAATTACATCTTGTGATAAAGATGAAACTACCGACACTCAACAACAACAAGAACCTGTCACTGTTCAAGCCGACAACAATTGGATGGAAGATAAAATTGCGGCAGACCAAATAAAATGGTATAAAATTATTGCCGACGAAACTTTTACAACACTTTACATAGAATGGGCAGAACTTGATAATCACGGCGAAAACAAAAATTATACTGCCGACATAAAAGTATCAGCTTACAAACTTGACGGTAAAACACCGTATTTTGAAAATAAAAATAAGGGATATAAAGACAATAAAAAATCTATAACATTAAATTCTGAAAAACAAATACTTGTAAAGGTTGTGTTAAACGATAAAACTAAGCCCGGAACATTTGCATTACGCTCAACCGGAACAGGTGCCGTTAATATTGAATATACCGAACTTACATTAGGAGCAAATTGGACCGAAGCAACCATTAAAAAAGATGAAACATTAGGCTATTATGTAAAATATAATTCTGCTAAAATAATTGAAATTATTTGGGCAGAAATTGACAGTCCCGAAGGGGGATATACTGCAAATATTATGGGGTCGGTATTTAAAAAAGACGGCAAAACTCCATATAAACAATACGGAAAAGACGACGATTTTTTAAATAAAAATAAAAGTCACTCAAATAAACCCAAAGCTATAGAAGTTGATACCAACGAAAACAAAATAAAAATTCATATTACCGAAAATGGTTCTGCCGGAACTTTTGCAATTAAAGTAAGAGAAAAACAAGAATAATACTTTTTAATGTACTTGTGGCGTTTGAAATTGTCGATTGTTATACTGTTTTTGTTTTTTACAAAAACAGTATTGTCTCAAATTAATATTAATATACAAGAAATATTGATTGAAGATAAAGCAAAAAACAAAGCTGTAGAAGAACAAAAAAAATCGGGCATTACTAAATTAATTATAAGCAGTAAAGATTTAAATAATCTTGGGCATCATACCGCAGGCGATGTATTAAAACGTCTTCCGTATGTTATTATGCAAGGACCACCATCGTTTAATCGTAATATTATGATGGCAGGTTTGAGCAAACAATTTCAAACAGTATTAATAAACGGAGAACGTCCGGCAGGTGGTGAAGATGCTCGAGATTTTAAGCTCGATCGTATTCCCGTAGATATGATTAAAAAGATAGAAATCATTTATAATCCTCCTGCTGATATGGGTGCCGACGCTACTATCGGAGCAGTAAATATTATTCTTAAAGATACTCCTGAAAAACAAATTTTTAATACCGATTTGTCTTTTGATTATACATCAACACATTCGGGCGTTAATCCTGAATTTGCAGTTACATTTGGCAACAACCGCAATAAATGGGCAACAATGGTTTCGTATAGTCTTAATAATTTTAAACGTTCAAATATCAACAGATTATCAGACGGAGAAAAAAACGGAACCGAAAACGAAAATTTAAATGTTTGGATAAATGCATTTAACGGCACAATATCGTATAAACTTGATACCGCTCATACTTTTACTTTACATACATTTTTATCATTATATACTGAAAATCAGTATTCTATTGCTAATATTAAACGACGAACAAAAGGCGGGCTAAATTATACTGCTGATACGGCAGAAAACAATAAAATACGATTTTTACAATCTTATACTCTCAATTATAAGATTATTAATAACAAAAATATTTTTAATTCAAGTATCTGTTTTGCACAAAATATAGACTCAAAAGAACGTAACAGAATACGAGCCAAAAGCAACGGTGACGAATTTACAATTGAAGACGAAGATCAAAAAAACAGTGAAATTATCGGTAAATGCAAATTTTTTCGAAAAAAGAAAATCGTATCAACAACAAATATTTTTAAATCAGGTATTAGAATTTCGTCATTATTACGAGATTTTAACAGATTTGTTTATACAAAAATACAAGACAATATGTTTTGGGATAATATTGAAAACGGTTCATATAATTTGCAAGAATATCGTGCAGGAACATATATTGCTGATGAATTTTCCACAAAAAAATTTTGGCTGTTTCCTGCATTACGGTTTGATTACGATTATGCTGATTACAATACTGTTGATACAGCGGGATGGTCGCACTATTTTAGTATAAATCCGTCGTTACATTTAAAAATATTTATTACCGAAAGTTTTTTTATAAAATCCGATATTGCACGGCAAATATCGCGTCCTCCGTTTAATTCAAAAGTGCCTGTTGACAAAGTAAAGCATAAAAAAGAGCTTATCGAACGCGGAAATCCCGATTTGAAACCGTCACAGTCTTGGAATTTCGGATTGGGTTTTGAAAAATATTTTAATGCAAGCAGTTATATAACTTTTCGCAGTTTTTATTCAATAATGCATAATATAATTGAAACCAAAGAAGTGGGAATCGACAATTATTATAATTACAGAGTATTTCAAGCGGTAAATGTTGACAGCGGTTTAGTTTGGGGTGCCGATATAGATGCACGAATAGATTTGTCGGCAACAGGAGCAAAAGGTTTATCGTTAAACGGGAATATTTCGTGGTTAGGCTCGCAAGTAAGAGACCCGAAAACATTAAATTTACGAAAAATCAATAATCAACCCGATTGGATAATTAACGGAACAATTGATTATTTTAATAACCGTTATAAATTTCAAATTTCAACAGGTATAAATTATATCGACAAACGAATTACCGCTGCAACAGTAAGTAACGGTAGCCTTGTTGATGCTATTGTTCAAGCTCCCTTTTTGCAAGTTGATACTCGAATAAAATATTTTTTTACCAATAAAGGAAGTATTTATTTTAATTGTATAAATATTTTTAACGAGACCATTGATTATAAACAAGCAGCAGTAACAGAATCGGAAATAATAGGAAGGAATTTTATTTTAGGAATCAGCATATATTTTTAATAATCTCGTGTAATCTATTGATTATTAAAGAGATAAATACAAAAATCTTACCTCTGGTTAACTATTTGTAATTCAGCAAATTAATATATTTACGGTTAAAAATCTAACAATTTATTAAAGAATAAAAATATATATATATTTTAAAAACACTTAATACTCCCACCTTACAGCTAAATTAACAAAAAAAAAATAGTGTATATTTACAAAAATAAAAAATAGATAAAGTGTTATTTTGAACAACCTGATAAACATACAAGATATATTGATAGTTCCGGTTCTTTTATTGGTAGTATATTTTATATCAACACGTATTCGAAATAAAAATATTGCTGATAAACCGTATTACAAATATTTTCGTAAAGGATTGTTTATAAAAATATTTGCGGGACTGTTTTTTGCGGGAGTTTATCTTTTATATTACGGAGGGGGTGATACTGTTTATTATTTTGCCGGTTCGCATAGTATTGTAGGTATGCTAAGTAAAGATTTTATAACTTTTTTTAAATTAATATTCGGCAACCATTCTCTTGAAGTATATTCAATGTTTGACAGAACTACCGGATGGCCTCCTTATTTTCGAGATACAAATGCATTTGCTGTCAGTCGCTTTAATGTACCCTTTTATATACTCGGATTTGGCAGTTATTTGGGAAATACCGTTATAATGAATTTTATTTTGTTTTTTGGAGTATGGCGTTTTTATAAAATGCTTATCGAATTGTTTCCCGAAAATGAAAAATGGCTTGCCTATGCGGTTTTTTATGTTCCGAGTGTGGTATTTTGGAGCAGCGGCATTTTAAAAGACGGTTGGACACTTACAGCTATTTTGTTTAGTCTTACAAATTTCTACAATATTTTTATTGTCAAACGTAAAATATTTTTCAATATTCTTTGGTTGTTATTTTGGTCGTATATATCTTTTTCAATACGCCCTTATATGTTTTATGCAACCATAGCATCAGGTTTAATATGGATTGGATTTAATGCCGTAAAATCTATTGAAAGTTCATTTTTACGCACAATAGCTATGCCTTTTATTTTACTTTTGTTGTGGACAGCAGGTTCGGTAATTATTGTAAAAACAGGTTCAGTTGCAGGCAACAGATATTCAAGTATTGATGCAATGCTTGAGACAGCTTATATAATTCAAGATGACCTGAAAAAAGATTATTACGGAGGCAATAGTTTTGATATAGGTTCTTTTGAACCTACCATTCCGGGTATTTTATCAAAAATGCCGGCAGCAGTTACAGCCGGAATATTTCGTCCGTTTATTTGGGAAGGAAACGGTATTTTAATGCTGTTGTCGGGAATAGAAAGTCTTATTTTTATGATTCTTATTGTATATATGCTGTATAAAGTTAAGATAATAGGAATAATACCTGCATTGTTAAAAAATCCTTTTATTCTTTCAATGTTTGTGCTTGCTGTTACTTTTGCTTTTTCGGTGGGACTTACCACTGCAAATTTTGGAGCATTGGTAAGATATGCCATTCCCGTTAAAATACTTTTGGCTGTTGTAATTGCTCAAATCATTTTTGAAACACAAAAAACGTCAGTAAATAATAATTTTACCGAAAAAATATGATTGAAGTTTTAATTATTATGACAGCAGGTATTATTGTCGGGTTATTGTTACGCAAAAAACAAAATATTGTCAACTATTTTAATAAATCAATAATATGGTTTGTTGTTATTTTGCTTTTCCTTATGGGAATATCCGTTGGTGTTAACAATAAAATTATGGATAACCTTTCTTCGATAGGATTACAAGGGCTTATTTTATCGTTGACAGCTATTTTAGGAAGTTCTGTATTGTCTTATATTGTTTATACTCTCTTTTTTAAAAAAAAATAAACTTTTCAAGTGTTATATCAAGTGATTATATCAACAAAACTTGGTATAATACATGATATTAGTTAAATATTAATAAAATTAAGCTAATACATTTTATTAATATTTATTGTAACGCCTCTTTTTTCAAGATAATTAATAATTTGTGTAAACAAATCTTTTTTGACAGCAATAGTTTCCGGAGGTATAATTCCTTTATCGGTATATGTTCCATTAAGTAAAATTTCGGCAACGGCAGCACACGAAAATCCTGTTGTTCGTGCCATAGAGTGTAACCCTGTTTGGTTATCGTATTCATCGTAAATAAAATACTCATAACCCGAAGGTTCATTATCTTCGTATCCAAGCACTTTACATTGCATTACGGTAAAATCTTTATCGGTTTTTTTTAATTCCCATTCAGGCATTAATAATTTGGTAGTTAAGTCAATAGGTCTTATTTCGGTTCCGTTAATTTCTATTGGTTGATAAGAAAAAAATCCGCTTTCGCGTAAAACTTTTAAATATTCTATTGTGCCCGGATAGCGAAGCGTTTTTTCTACCATATTAGGCACGTTTATAGTTTTTAATAATGTTCGCAGTCCGTCGGAATTCCATGCTTCAAGTGTTCCTATATTCGGGAAATTAACAAGTTCGGGGTCGCTGAATGCTTGTTTTACTATCTGCTTACCGTTTTTTATGTAGCGGGCAGGACGAACATACTCTTCGATAACATCGGCAGGCGAAAACATTGCTTTGTATTCCCAAGGCCAAATACGTTCAAAAGGTAATCCGCCAACTAAGCATTCATATTGTTCAACCTTCATGTTTGAGCTATGATATCCTATAATCATATTGCTGATGCCCGGAGCAATACCACAATCAATAACTGCTGTTATATTTTTATATTTAGCACGTTTATCAAGTTCAAGAGCATTTTCGGGCATAAATGAAATATCAACAATATTTTTACCGGCTTCGATAATATTTTTTAATACGGAAAAACCGATACTTCCGGGCAAGGCACCTACAACCAAATCGGCATTTGCTATATTCTGCTGCAAATCTTTACGATTAGTTACATCTGATTGAATACAGTTAATACCAAAACACCGTTTTAATTTTGACAAAATTTTATTATCAATATCAATAACCGTAACTTCGTATTGTTTACTCAATTCAATGGCAATAGTTTCTCCAACCATGCCTCCACCCAAAATAACTATATTTTTACTCATAATACCCGTATTTATATATCCGAGATTTAACAAACAAGTTAAAAAATAATTCTATCTACTTGTGTATAAATCTCTACAAATTACAAATTCTAGAGTAAAAAATCAATTATCTTTTATTTAAAATTTATATGCCAATCCCGCACCGAAAATTTCTTTAAACTGGACACGAGCATCTCCAAGAGTTCCGTTTTCGTAAACATATTTTACATCGTTATCCCAAATAAGTTGAGTATTTAAATTTACCGACAGCATTTTATATACTTTCATTGAAATAAGTATTTCCCAATTTACATCAATATCTTTAACACTTTCTAAAGCAAGATAATTTGCAAACAAATCGAGTTTTGTAAGAAAACTCACATTTTTAACAATCTCTTTGTTAAATTTAAACTTTACTAAAGCACCTAAGTCAGACCTAAAATGTTTTGCCGAGTCAATTGAATATCGTTGAGAATATTTAATGTCATTTACATAAATATTTTTAGAGTTTAACGGTGAAATAAACAGCGAAAGATATTTATTAGGTTGAAAATCGATACCAATAGCCAAATTTAAATAAAGTGGTGCAAAAGGTTGTGATGTTGTAAAATCGGGAATTGTATCAACATCGGAATATTGATAACCTTTGCTGAATTGTGTTTTACCGTTAAAAACAACTGTATAAAACCATTTTGTGTTTTTTGTTTGATACCCGAATTTTGAATTTAGTTCAATAAAATCATCTGTTTTTTTGAGTTTTGAACCTCCTTGGCTGGCACGACCATAAGCCATATCAAGATTATTCTCCCACATAATTTTATTTTTTTTATAATTCCCGAAAAAACCTGCTCTACTTGTTCCCGAATAGCTGTTTTCACCACCTGCTGCCCAGTTTGTAAAACTTGTTTGTGCCACTGTTAAAATAATATTTCCACCGGCTCGCCATACGGTATCTTTTACAGGTTTGTTTTGACTAAAGGCAAATGCCGAAATAAAAATAGAAATTAATAATAAAGTAATAGTTTTCATACGTTTAAAAATTTAAAATAAAGTAATAGTTTATAATTTTTTAGAAACACATAATAAGGGTAAAATGTTTAAAACATTAGTATTAATTTTATTCAGTATATTCATAATTAATATTGTAATCTCCCGTAACCGAATAATCTTTATTGTTTTTATTTATAATAATTTTGTCAGGGATAAAATCTTTAAAATACCAAGCAAGAAACAATCCCGACACTGCACCAAAAAGATGTCCTTCCCAACTGATATGTCCGTTTTGCGGAAGCATTCCCCAAAACATTCCTCCATATAAAAAAACCACTATTAATGATATTGCTCTGTATTTTTTTTCTTTACGAAAAAACCCGCTGAAAATCAGAAAAAAAGCCAGTCCGTAAATTAATCCGCTGGCTCCTATATGAATAGAGTCTCTACCACCAAGCCATAACAGCACTCCTGAAATCAGCCAATTCATAAAAAATACTTTATATGACACTCCTCTGTAAAAATAAAATAAAAGTATTGATAATACTGCAAATGATAAACTGTTTGCAGTAATGTGTTTTATTCCTCCGTGAGCAAACGGTGAAGTTAAAATACCTGTTAAACCACTGACAGAAACAGGTTTTATGCCTAATATTGCCATATCAATATTTAATACCTTAAACACAATAAAAACTACCCACATTGTCAGTAAAAAAAGTGCAGGAAAAATTATTGCATGGATGATACGGCGTTTTTCAATCATAATTGTAAAAATACACTATTTTTTAGAACAATATAAATATACTCGCATTCTTTACTGCTGTTTGCTAAGGAATTTTTCACTATCGTTCGAAATAACAAAAACTAGAAAGTAAACTATTAGACTTCTACTTTGAACTTTATAAACATTTTACTTTAAACTAATTATATCATTTCTTTGCTCGTAAAGCTATTACGCTGCTGCGTATTATTACAATTCCTATTATCGGTATAAATGCAATATTATATTGTTGAGGTATAACTTTCCAAAAGATAAGAGTTAAAATATTGATAATAAGAATAATAAACGATAATTTATATAACAACTTTTGTTTTTTGTTGTTTCCTATAAACCAAATATAAATCAGAAACAAAGGATTAGCCCATAGTAAGTTAAAATTATCGGCAGTGGCATCGTGATCGGTAGCTGTCCATAGCAGTAAAACTATAATTCCCGTAAATCCTATTATTCCGAAAATAATGCGGTCGCCTATAACCCAACTTTTTTTGTATAGTAAAATTGTTAAAAGCGTTATTATCAAAAATACAATCCACAATATTGTTGCCGGTCTGATTATCCAAGGAGTAGGAAGAAATGTTTCCGATTCGCTTACCAATACTCTGCTTGCTGCAACAAACGGTTTGCCGTTTATTTTGCAATAATTTACATATTCCGAAAGATAATCGGGTAAAAATGTTATTTGCATTTCGGTGGCAGGCTTATCTATTACTGCTCCAAGAGCAATGTCAATACCAAATTTACTCCAATAACTGTTTACCAAATATTCATCAATCAAATTACGAAAAGTGCGTGGAGTATAATTTTCGGCAGGAGTATATTTAAGGCTGTCGCCCAATGCTTTATGAAAAATATTGCTGATACGTGTTGCACAATTATCAAAAAAGAAATCGTATTGATATTCGCGATTTTCGGGCTTATAATTTTCTTTCAACAAATCGAACAAACGTTGTCGCTGCGACAATGTTAAATTAAGTCTCTCTTCTACCACTCTTCGCTTATCGCGACGATATTCATACAAAAATCTGTTGTAAGTTGTAAAGCTAAGGCGATAAAGCAATTTGCCCGAAGCAAATTTCAGATAAAAAAACGAAGTTTTAAAACTAAATGTTCCGTAATTAAACACAAGAGCAAGTTCTTGTTCGGGGTCAACAACGCCGATTGCACTATGTCCGAACAAAGAATATAGCTCTTCGCCCGGGTCACAAGTTATAAGAGTAATAAACGACGACTCACTCAACGAATCGGTTTTTGGCAATTCACGGTATGCAAAAGTTGAAAATGAACTTAAAAAAATTGTCAGTAAAAACAGATATTTAAAAAACCTAATCATAGTAATAGAGTTAAAAGTTTATATAGTTGAAAGTTAAAAGTTGAAAGTAAAACTTTCAACTTTTAACTTTCAACTAACATATCTTTTTATAAAATATTTTACAGGATACCACGATGCAACAAGTCCGATAATTACAACCGTAACAAATACCCACACAAAATCAAGCAGTTGCATTTGCACGGGATAGTCGTCAACAAGAAAACTACCCATAGCATCAAGTTTAAGAAAACCGAATTGTTGTTGCAACCAACAAACCATAAAACCCAAAAACATTCCGAGAATTGCTCCGCCGATACTAATCATCCATCCTTCGTAAAGAAAAACACGCTGCAAATCTTTTTTATTCAGTCCCAAAGCCGTTAAAGTCGAAATATCATCTTTTTTATCGATAATAAGCATCGAAATAGACCCGATAATATTAAAACTTGCCACAATAAGTATAAAAGTAAGTATAAGATAAATAGCAAACTTTTCCGATTTCATTACTCTGTATAGCACTTCGTGTTGTTGATATTGATTTTTCACCACAAAATTTTCGCCCAAAATTCCGGCAACGGTTTGTTGTGCTTTTTCAATATCAACACCTTTTTTCACCTTAATTTCTATTGCCGATACCCTTACGGGATAATCAAGCAGTTTGCGTGTAAATTCGAGCGGCACAAGAATATATTTATTGTCTATATCGTTTTGTATTTGAAATATCCCTTTCGGGAAAACATACTGCTTGTTAAATGCTTTTTTGGGGTTAATAATATTTTTTGTTGTTCGTTTGGGCACATAAATCCACAACGGATTTATAAACCTTATACCTATCGACAAATGATAAGCAACACCCGCTCCCACTGCTGCATAAGTTCTGTCGCCCTGTTTCAGTTTATACCTGCCTTCTGTTATCATCGAATCTATTTTGCTCATTTTTCTGAACTCATCGGGGACACCCTTAATAACCGCAGGATGCATTTTTTTATCGTATTCGAGCAAAACATTCTCTTCAAGAGTAGGGCAATAAACATCTACAAAGTTAAGATTTTTAATACTATCGAAAGCTGTTGTTTGCGGATTAAACACCTTTCCTTGTGCAGCAGTAATTTTTATATCGGGGTCGAAAGTGCTGAAAACCGATTTTATAAGCCCGTCGAAACCGTTGAAAACCGACAAAACAATTATCAGAGCCATTGTTCCTGTTGCCACACCAATAATTGAAATACCCGAAATAATGTTGATAACATTATGCGATTTTTTTGAAAAAAGATATCTACGTGCAACAAAAGCCGGAAAATTCATAACTTATTGTTTATGTTTAATTTTTAGTAATTACCGAACAAGATATCGATTATAATCACAACATTTATATATCATAAATTAATTATCTCCGATATTGTCGGTTTTGGGTTTACGACAAATATAAATAATTTCGCCTTTTGGCAAAGCATATCTTTCAACAAGTTCGGGACTCAACTCTTTTACAAATTTATTTTCATCGACAATAAAACCTGCTTTGGCAAGACGTTTACCGTAATCTAATCCGTAAAGACGCACATGGTCGTGTTGCCAAAAATGCTTTTCTCTCTCCTTTGGGTCAGTAATAGAAGGGTCTTCGTATGTTTCGGTGCGAGTACTGTCTATGGGAACCTGAAAAATTGCCCAACCGCCGGGTTTCAGTATCCGGTAAAATTCCGACATTGCTTTCGAGTCATCGTCAACATGCTCAAACACATGGTTACACATTGCAATATTAAACTCATTATCGGCAAACGGAATATCGGTAACATCAAGTTTAACATCAGCCCACGGAGAAATTAAGTCACCTGTTACATAGTCAATATTAGGCAGTTTTTTAAATCTGTTTATAAAACAATATTCGGGAGCCACATGCAAAAATCGATGTTGTTTGGTAAAAAAATCGGTTTTTTCTTTTAAAAAAAGCCAAATCAAACGATGTCGTTCAAGTGACATGCTAAGCGGAGCAAGAGCATTTTCACGTTTTTTTAATTGCCCGTAAGGCAATAATTTGCGATAAGTGTTACCGTCAATAGGGTCTTCATATTTGTGCCCCTTATAAAAAGGAGAAATTACGGTAAGAATTATATGAACAATTTTTTGCTGTATATGACGCGGAATATATCTGCTGAAAAAACCTATTATATGCTTCATAAATATTAATATTACTCTTTCAATAAATTATCTATTTTGTCAATATAATCAAGCGAATCGTCGATAAACAGTGTTATTTCGGGAACTTTTCGCAATTGATTACGCACTCGTTGCCCCAGTTGATAACGGATTTCTTTAATTATTCCGTTTAACTGTTCTAAAACTTCTTGCCCTTTTTCAGGTGGAAATATGCTGAGATAAACTTTTGCATATTCAAGGTCGGGACTTATTCTTACTGTTGGAACACTAATAATAATTCCGGGCAACCAATCGTGAGCAAATTTTTGAAACATATCGCTCAAATCTTTTTGAATTAATCGGGCTACTTTATTTTGTCTTGATGTAGGTGCATCCATTTTATTAATATTTACTTATTACAAATCATGCAAAATTATTAAAATTAAGTTACCTATCGCCGAAAATAATTTAAAAAACATTATAAATTATTCAATAAATGTATCTTTGTTTGCTTATTTTATATGTTTAAGATTGTTATATGATTAAAAAAATAATTTTATTTTTATTGCTGTTAACATCTGTCGGATTTACGACATTGGCACAAGATACCCTTGAATATGAGATTGTTACAAAACTGTTTAAGGTTGGCGATATTGATATTATTAAAGAGAATATTCCTCAAACCGATAGTATTCATTATAAACTTGAAACATCAATAAGTGTTTGGTTTTATGATATTTATTATTTAATGGAGTCGGTTTATTTTCACGATACTCTGTTCAATTCATTTTCATATATCACGGTAAACGGCAAAATAAATCATTATTGTAAAGTACAAAAACAAAAATCAGAATATATTGTAAAAAATTTAGAAAAAACAAAGCATTTAAAAGTTAAAGCTGTTACATCAAGTATTACACCTTTATATTTTACAATGTATTCGGGACCCGATTCTGTTTTTACCGAATACACAGGCAGATTCCGACCTTTTGAAAAAAAGAACGATACAACATTTGTGCTTGACCCTGTTGAAGACCCGATGAAATTTATTTTTTCAAATAATAAAATATTTAAAGTTATTACGCCAAATACATTTTTAGATTTTTATATTCAAAGAAAAGAGTAATTTGCAAACAAATATTTTTACGGATAAATTAGCATTGTAATTTTAATTATTAATTTTACGGTAAACAGAATTTAATGTCAAAAATAGATATAATAAAAACTCCCATTAAGGATGAAATGAAAAAATTTCAGCCCTATTTTAAGGAGCACATAAAAAGCAATGCATCGTTGCTTAATGTTATTATAAATTATTTGCTTAAACGCAAAGGCAAGCAGATGCGTCCGATGCTGGTTTTTTTATCGGCAAAAATGATGGGCGAAGTCAGCGAATCTACTTATCATGCGGCATCGCTTATTGAACTTATGCACACTGCAACATTGGTTCACGACGATGTGGTTGACGACTCGAATATGCGTCGCGGATTTTTTTCAATTAATGCTTTGTGGAAAAATAAAGTTGCTGTTTTACTTGGCGATTATCTTTTGGCAAAAGGTCTTTTAATAGCCGTTCACAAAAACGAATTCGAGCTTTTAAAAATTGTGTCGAAAGCAGTAGAGCAGATGAGTGAGGGTGAACTTATTCAAATGGAAAAAGCCAGAAAACTCGATATCGACGAAGAGACATATTTCAGTATTATAAAAAAGAAAACAGCTGCTTTGATGGTTGCCTGCACCGCATCGGGAACATATTCAACAGGTGTGAGAGACGAAAAATTAAAACTTATGGAGCAGTTTGGCGAATATTTGGGTATTGCCTTTCAAATTCGTGATGACCTTTTTGATTATGACCGCAACGGAAATTTCGGCAAACCGTCGGGCAACGATATTAAAGAACGAAAAATGACATTGCCTTTTATTCACTCTTTAAATAATTGCTCAAAAACTGAAAAAAGCAAAATAATTCGTATGATGCGTAAGAAAAACAAGTCGGCTCAAATGGTTGACGAAATAATGGATTTTGTTCGCAGCTACGGAGGAATAGAATATGCAAAAAATATTATGCTCGATTATAAAAACAAAGCCCTTAACATATTATCGCAATTGCCACAAAACGATGCCAACAATTCACTTGTAGAGTTACTTGAATATACTGTTTCGAGAAATAAATAAATAATACAGAGATTAGTTGAAAGTGAAAAGTTGAAAGTAGAAGTCTAATATTCTAACGTTTAGCTTCTAACTGTCTATCATTATTTTTGCAACTCTGCATATTTGTTTAAAATGAAATTAATAGTATTCAAAAATATATATATTTGTTTTTTATTGCTTGACAAAGTTTAAACCATTTGCCATTATAAGCGTTATTAAATAAAGTTTAAATATAAATAATGACAAATAATAAAAATCAAATATCATCGGATATTATTTTCAATGAATCAATAATTCCGCAAGGAGTAGTTATTGTTAAAAACAATAAAGATTTTTTTGTTGTAAAAGCAAATAATGCATTTAAAGAAATTGCAAAAACAGAAACCAATATCTCTTTGTTGCCGGTAAACACAGCCTTTAATTTTTTATTTAATTTTAATGAAAATATTTTTAATCAAGCTTTTTTATCGGATAAAACAGACAAAGCACAATTTATTTATTCAACAAGTAAGAATAACTACAAATTACATTTAAAAAAAATTGATAACAAAACCTTATTGTTTTCATTAGAAGATATTACGACACAGCATATAATTCAAGCAGAATTAAACGAACAAAAACGTATTTTATCAGAATTACAACAAATTGCAAAATCCGGGTTTTGGATAGAATATTATGATTCGAACAATAATTTTTGGTCAGACCAAATTTACAAGATATTAAATATAAAAAAAGATGATATAACGCCATCATTCAGCAATTATTTATCGTTTGTATCAGAAAAACAAAAAATAAAAGAACGATTTCAAGATTCTGTTAAAAATAAAACAGGATTTGAGATAAAACATTCTTTGCGCTTAAAAAACGGAACGGTAAAATATGTTATTTTAAAAAGTTATACCAATTACGATAGTTCAGGTAATCCTATTCAATCAGTTGGTATTATTCAAGATATTACGGCATCCGAAATAGTCAAAATAGAATTACAAAACAGTGAGTCAATTTTCAGGTCGGTTTTTCAACATGCTCCGTTGGCTGTTGTTTTAATAAATAAAAACCGAAAGCCGTTGTTATGCAATAATAACTTTTGTAAAATTACCGGATACTCTACCGACGAAATATTACAAAAAGGATTAAAAGATTTCACACATCCCGATGATTTGGAAGAAAATGTTGAGATATACAATCGCCTTTTAAGTGGCAAAATTAACCATTTTTCGATTAAAAAAAGAATTATTCGTAAAAACGGCTCTGTTATTTGGGTTAATGTTACGGTATCTGCCATAAAAGATAAAAAAGGCAATACCGAATCAGCCGTTGCAATGGTTCAGGATATTTCAAAACAAGTTTTTGCCGAAGAGCAAAAAGAAGAATACCGTTTGTTTCTTGAAACAATAATGGATAATTTGCCGATAGCATTATTTGCAAAAACAACTCCCGATTTTAAATATTTATATTGGAATAAAACTCTTGAAGAAACAACAAAAGTTTCCTCTGACGAAGCAATTGGGCATACCGATTTTGAGATACAGAAATTTAAAAAATCATCGGATAAATTTTTAGCTGAAGACAAAAAAGTTCTTAAAACAGGAAAAAAATTAAAAATTCAACACGAATTTATTAATCCTCTCGGCGAAATAAAATATTTTGAAACCATAAAAGTATTACATAAAACACACACCGGAAATCCTATTATATTGGGAATATCAATGGATATAACTCATATTAAAGATGTTGAGCGTAAAATTGAACAATCGACACAAATGCTTAAAGAGGCACAACGAATTGCTCAACTAGGATATTGGGAATACGATATTGACAAAGATTTGTTTTTTGATAATAAAGAAAACAGACAAATTCTCGGAATAGAAAAATTACCGTATTTTATTAATTATAATCAATTTATAGATTTATTACATCCCGACGATAAAAAAACAGTTGCTTTGGAATTTAAAAAATGCATTATTAAAAAAAGAGCCGGTGAAGGTGTTATTAAAATATTATCGAAAAACGGAGTTAAACATATTGCAGTAAGTTATATTCCCGTAAAAAACGAAAAAGGAAAGATTATAAAACTTAGAGGAACATGTTTAGATATTACAGCTATAAAAAACAGAGAGTATGAATTACAAAAATTAACAAACAGACTTATTGATATCCAAAATATTGCAGATATAGGATTTATTGAAATAAATAATGGTAATTGTCTGTTTTCCACAACATTAAAAAAGATAATTGAATTACCCGAAGATAATACCGAATATGAATCGGGTTATTACAACTCTCTTATACATCCCGATGATAAAAAAACAATAATAAAAACATTTGAAAAAGCTATTAAAATAAAACGCCCTTATAAAATTCAATATAGATTAAAGTTAAAAAGCGGAATTATAAAACATGTAAACGAAATTTTAACTTTTAATAATACCGATATAAACAATAATTTGCATATTACAAGAATTATTCAGGATATTACCGAATTGAAAAAACAAGAAATTGAATATAATAAAGTTATAGAAACACAATCGGAAGAATTAATGGGAACATGGGAATATAATCTCGACAATGGTTCTTTGTATATAAGTCAAGAATTTCAAAACTTTATAAACACAGATAATATAAACGACAAAAGTAATTTATATAAATTTATTCATCCCGACGACAGATTTTCTGTTATAAATATTATTAAAAAATCATTTGAATTAAAAGAAAATTTTTCTCTATCATATAGAATTATCACTCAAGACAATAAAACCTATCATGTGCAGAATATATTTAATTTCTATAAGATATCAACAGGCGAGCAGATAGTTTACGGAGTAGTAAAAAATATAACTAAGTATAAAAAACATATTGAAGAATTACAGAACAAAGCGGCTTTTTTTAATTTTATTGCAAACAATTCGCTGGTGGGAATAGTAATTTATCAAGACAAAAAAAGAATTTTTTCAAATACTAAATGGGCTCACATGCTTGGTGTAGAACCGGAAGAGTTAAACAATATGCGTATTGATGAAATTTATAAACCCGAAACAGCTAACTTTTTAAACAAACTGTTTATTGATTGGGATACTTTTAAAATTAAAGAATATTCAAATAAAATTACTTTACATCCTGTAAAAACAGAATCTTTTATGGCTGAAATAAGTATAAAAGAAATTATTATCAACAATAAAAGAGGTTTTGTATTGCTGGCATATCCCGAATAACAGTTTTTTATTATTTAATGCTGCAATATAGAAAACCTGTCTTCCTTTGAAGAATGTGATAATGAATTGAAAGTTAAAAGTTTATAAGATTAAAAATTGTAATTACTTTAATAGATGATTACTTATCCTTAGTTTACTACAATTATACTACACAGAAATTCTTAACCAAACTTGCTGAACAAATTATATATTTTGTTGGTAATATTTAAAATGAATAGTAATTTGTCGGCACTAATTAAAAAAAGTTAAAACTATGTTTAAAAAAGATGTATATGTAAATCGCAGAGCGGAACTTAAAAAATTAATAAACAACGGTATTGCTTTGTTTATGGGGAATGTTGATTCTCCAATGAATTATCCCGATAATATTTTCAGATTCAGACAAGACAGCACGTTTTTGTATTTTTTTGGAATAGACCATCCGGGTTTAGCTGCAATTATTGATTTTGAAACAGGCGAAGAAATTATTTTCGGTGACGATGTTGACATTGAAGATATTATATGGATGGGTGTTCAACCATTGCTTAAAGATAAAGCAACACAAGTAGGTGTTGAAAAAACTCAACCTTTCAACAATATCGGCGACTATGTAAATAAAGTGCTTTCGCAAAAGCGTAAAATTCATTTTTTGCCTCAATATCGCGGCGAAAACAAAATTACTCTTGGCGGATTATTGGGCATTCAGCCGGCTCGCATTAACGATTACCAATCGCTTGAACTTATAAAAGCTGCCGTAAAACTACGCTCGATAAAAGACGAATACGAAATTGCAGAATTGGAAGAGGCTTGGAAAATAGGTTACGATATGCATGTTACCGCTATGCGAATGGCTGTTGCAGGCGAATTAGAACAAAATATTGCCGGAACAATCGAAGCTATTCCGTTGAAATACGGCGGATATTATTCATTCCCCGTTATTTTGTCGCAAAACGGACAAACATTGCATAATCACGACCACAGCGAAATTTTAAAAGAAGGCAGATTGATGCTTACCGATGCAGGTGCCGAAACAAAAATGCACTATGCTTCCGATTTTACGCGAACAGTTCCGGTAAACGGTAAGTTTACTCAAAAACAGAAAGAAATTTATCAGATTGTGCTTGACGCAAACAATGCCGCTACCGAAATTACAAAACCCGGAATAACATACCAGCAAGTGCATCTTTATGCTGCAAAAGTTATTACGCAAGGACTTAAAGATTTAGGGCTTATGAAAGGCGATGTTGATGCTGCGGTAAAAGCAGGTGCTCATGCAATGTTTTTCCCTCATGGCCTTGGTCATATGATGGGACTTGATGTTCACGATATGGAAGATTACGGACAAATTTATGTAGGCTACAACGACGAAACTCGTCCTATCGACCAGTTTGGAACTGCATATTTACGTTTGGGCAGAAAACTCGAAAAAGGTTTTGTAATTACCAACGAACCCGGAATTTATTTTATTCCCGCTTTAATTGACAAGTGGAAAAACGAAAAAATAAATAACGATTTTATTAATTTCGATAAGGTAAACGAATATCGCGATTTCGGCGGAATACGTATTGAAGATGATTTGTTGATTACCGATAACGGCTGTCGTTTGTTGGGTGAAAGAATACCTGTTACCATTGAGGAAATTGAAAATACTGTGGGTAAATAAAACTTTATTAAATCTTCTACAAACCTTTCGGGTTCTTGAAATCCGAAAGGTTTAGTTTGAACAACTTTTAACTTTATAAACTTTTAACTTTCAACTCATTAGCGTATTCGCTACGCTCAGTTTTTTTTGAACCATTTAAGGATTAGAAGAGCATTTAAGTTTTGCTTCGCTTTGCTCAGCAATATTGAAACATTAAGGAATTGAGAAAATTAAGGGTTTACCACAGAGAACACAAAGTTTCACAAAGATTTTAAATTCTTTTACCGCTAAGACGCAAAGACGCTAAGGGATTTCTCACTGCCGTTCGAAATGACAACTTTCAACTTTATAAACGTTAAGAACTTTCAACTCATTACTGCATTATCGCATCCTCCAAAGGCGGACAAGTTTTTGGCATTTATGCATTACATCATTGAAACATTGTAGCATTTCCTTCGTTGCTAATCCGGCTTCGACTAGCTCAGCCTCCGTGCTTATTTCGTCTGGCATATGAGGTGTGCCACTTTTGAAAACGTATCTTTCAAATTTCTAAACACTTTAATACAAAGACGTAACTTACAAAGTTACAACTTCCTGTGGCATACCTTATATGCTTTGTTCTGTGGCGTTTTTATTTCTTATTCAATTTATTTTGATTTTCTATGTAAACTTTATCATTCAACTTTTTCAATGCTTTCATAAAATCTTTTTCATTCATTATTAATAATTGATACTCTGCTATTTCTTGCAATCGCTTATATCTGTCCATTTTATCAACGCTATTGCTAATCATTTCTGCATTCAATGTTTCAAGATTAGATAAAACAGCTAATTCATTTATACTTGCAATATCTCTTATATTCATTCCTTTTTTTGCAAGTTCCGGGTTTGCTTCTCGCCAATCTTTTGCTGTGCATTTGAATAAGGCTACATTCAACAAATCTGCTTCTTCTGCATAAATTAACCATTCTTTATCTTTGTCATAATCTTTTTGGGGCAAAATGTAATTCTTTATTGCGTCTGTATGTATATGATAATTTGCTTTACTTAAAATTCTTTTTACATTCCATTCTAGATTATACTGATTACTTTCTATTTCTTTTAATCTCTGAAATTCCCTTATTACCAATAATTTAAATTCTGGACTAATCCAAGTTCCTAATTCAAAAGCAATGTCTTTATGGGCATATGTTCCTCCGTATCTTCCTGCTTTTGCTATTATTCCAATGGCATTTGTTCGCTCTATCCATTGTTTAACTGACATTGTAAATCTATTAACACCAGCTTCTTGCATAATTACACCGAATTCGGTGTAATTAAAATTTGGATTATATATTTTCTCCCAAACCCCAAGAAATTCAATTGTGTTTTTATTGCTTAACCATTTGAATATCAACCCTCCACTTTCTTTGTGTTTGAGCATATCCGTCAAACTTATATAATCTTCTTTATTGTGTTGTGTGATATGAATTATTGTATCTTCAACTTTTATCTGTTTTGTCGTTTTATCCATTATCTTTTTCTTTCAAAGATAATGCATATTTTTCATCACGAAAAATCAATTTATCAACAAGTTATATTCAATTTCTGCTATTCCTCGTAATGACACAGAACTGCATTATATCATTGTATCATTACATCATTACATCATTAAATAACTTTCAACTAACTTTTTTATTCGCTACGCTCATTTTTTTTTGAACCATTTAAGGATTAGAAGAGCATTTAAGTTTTGCTTCGCTTTGCTCAGCAATATTGAAACATTAAGGAGTTGAGAAAATTAAGGGTTTTAGAGAATTAGGCTTTTACCGCTAAGACGCAAAGGTTTTTTGTCCACAAATTACACAAAGTTTCACTAATTTATTCTCAATTATTCATTATCAACTTATTATTGCATTACTGCATTATCGCATCCTCCAAAGGCGGACAAGTTTTTGGCATTTATGCATTACATCATTGTAGCATTATATCATTACATCATTGAACCATTGTAGCATTTCCTTCGTTGTTAATTCGGCTTCGACAAGCTCAGCCTCCGTGCTTATTTCTGCATTATATCATTGTAGCATTATCGTGCTATATGCATTAATAAGGTTAGTTAGGGGTAAACTATGATTATATCGGTAAAACACTTAACTTTGTTAAGATGTATATAAAAATAAAAAAACCATGAATGAATTTTTAATTGCTTTAATAATCGGAATTATTGCAGGAATAATAGATGTTATTCCCATGATTATTCAAAAAATGGAAAAATCGGCAAATCTATCGGCTTTTATACATTGGGTTGTATTGGGATTAATTATTCCGTTTGTGTCTTGGAATATTACCCCTTGGCTGAAAGGTTTAATAATTGCGGAAATTTCGGTTATTCCCGTTTTATTAATTGTTACAACAAAAGACAAAAAAGCCGTTATACCGATTATTGCAATGTCTGCATTTCTTGGAGTAGGAGTAGGTTGGGCAGGTGCTTATTTTATAGGTTAAATTTAATTTTAAAATATATTGTTATGTATAAATTTTTTATCGCCGTTTTGCTTTTACCGCTTTTAATTAATGCTCAAACTGATGATATAGTAAAAGGCAATACCGAATTTGCTCTTAATTTATATCAACAACTTTCAAAAAACAATCCTGAAAAAAATCTGTTTTTTTCTCCTTTCAGCATATCTCAGATAATGGCAATAACTTATGCCGGAACACGCAAAAATACCGAAAAGCAGATACAAAAAGTTTTCCATTTTCCGAATGACAATAAACAACTGCATTCGAGTTTTGCATTGTTAAACAAACAACTAAAAAGTAATACCGATGCGGTAACTTTGGAAACTGCCAACAGTTTATGGATACAAAACGATTATGCTTTTAAAACCGAATATTTTGATTTAGTTACAAAAAATTACAATGCTTTGCTTAAAAATGTAAATTTTAAAAAGAAACGAAAAAGAAAAGACATTATTAAAGATATAAACAGTTGGGTTGCCGACAATACAAATAATAATATCAAACAATTGATAACCGAAAAAGATATTTCAAAATATACAAAACTTGTGTTGGTAAATGCCATTTGGTTTTACGGTGAGTGGCAAACAACATTTGATGAGAAAAAAACAAAAGAAGCAATATTTTATACTCCTTCGGTAAAACAAAAAGCACCCTTTATGCAACAAACAAGAGACTTTTTATACTATTCCGACGATATTGTTCAAGCTGTAAAAATACCTTACAAAAAAAATAAACAAAGTATGCTTATTTTGCTTCCGCAACAAAATAATATTAAAACCCTTGAAAAAAATCTTGATATTGATTATTTGAATTTAATAAATAATGAAACACGTGAGTATAATGTTAATATTATAATTCCCAAGTTTACTGTAGATTATTCTGTAAGACTAAAACAAACACTTCAACAAATGGGAATGACCGATGCTTTTTCAAATACAGCAGATTTTTCGGGCTTAACCGATAAAAACGATTTAAAAATTGATAAAGTTATACATAAAGCAAAGTTTGAGATTACCGAAAAAGGAGCATCAGCAGCGGCAGCTACTGCCGTTACAATAATCAGGAAAACAGCAGTTATTAAAACAGTAACATTTAATGCCAACCATCCGTTTATCTATTTTATTATCGATAATAAAACAAAAACAGTATTGTTTATGGGTAGATTATGCTCTGTTGATGGTTAGTTTTATTTATCAACGGCAGTAATTTTATTGCCTTGTATTTTATCTATTTTTGCCACAACTGAGCCAATTAAGATATTTGCCACAACTTTAACGGGAATTTTTGCTTTGTCGTCGGATATCCACACTTGTAAATCTTCGCCTCCCGAAAAAATTGTTCCTTCAATCATTAGTGCCGAAAATTTACGGCAACGGTATGATAATGAGTCGTTTATTTCTACATTTTCTTTTCCAAGATAACGAAAATAAAGGTTGTATATTTTATTATCAACAAGCATTTTTAAAATTGTTGTATCGTTGCGGCGTAAATTTGAAAAATTAATATTGCGACAAGCATACACGGCTGTAAGCATATCATAAGTGCATTTTTTCAATTTCAGGGTATCATTATATTTCGGAGTTTTACTGTTTTGAATAGTTGAATAAATTTTATTTTTATTATAATCAAAGAAATATGAATTATTTACGCTGTAATTTCCTTCGTTGGTATTTCTTGAAAAATATAACGATTTAAGTTCGGATGTATCCGATATCGACACGTAAGAATCGCGAACTTTAAAAATCCAATCGTAACCGGGCAGTGACCTGCCTTTGCTTATGTATTTATAAGCAGGCTTATTATTGTAAGTAATTGTTTTTACCAAAAATGTTACTTCTGCCGCATTAAACCATAAAAACCCGAGTTTGTAATAAACATTATACGAAACCTTTTCACCCGATGAAAAGCACCTGTTTTTATAATAACATTGTCCGAATGAATTTACAGATAACAACATTACAAAAACAGACAAAAGAAATAGTTTTTTATATTTAAAAAATATATTCATAACAGCTTATTTATTGCTTTTCTCCTTTATCTTTCAAGAAACATAAACCTATAAAATCTATTGTTTGCTGAACGGGAGTGTATGAAAAGTTGATATGATTCTTTATTTTTTCTCCCGAATAGCAATCTCTTGAATGACTTATGCGATGTGTATGATAAGTAATTTTACGTTGTTTGTTCAGTATAAAACTACCGGCAGCATCAAGTCTGTAAGCCAAGCCCGTAATAAATTTTGATGCTTTTACATAAGGAGCTTTTACATTTATTGACAAAGCAATTTTCTCAAAAAACTGTTTATACGACAATGTTTCGGCAGCCAAAATAAATCTTTCGTTTATAATATTTGAGTTCATAAGAAAAATCATAGCTGCGGTTACATCTCTTACATCTATATATGATGTTGTTCCTTCGGTATAATATTTCAATCCGTTTGCCACAAGCGAAAAAAGCTGCGGACTTCCGGTATTCCAATCGCCTGCGGCAAGAATTATCGCCGGATTTACAATTATGGCATCAAGTCCTTCGGCTATTCCTCGCCAAACTTCCATTTCAGAATAATATTTACTCAATGAATAGCTCGATTTTTGAGTATAAATCCAAGGAGTATCTTCATCAATACAATGTCCGTTTAATTTATTTCCCAATGCTCCGATACTACTTACATGACACAGTTTCTGCACTTTTTTTTCGATACAAATATTTACAATATTTGCCGTGCCCGTAATATTTGTTTCTTCAATAAGTTGAGAATCGGCTTTGTTAAAAGATATTTTTGCTGCACAATGATAAACTTTTGCTTTAAAAGGAACTACATTATTAAGTGATTCTAAATTTGTTATATCACCATAAACCCACTTTACTCTATTTACAATATTATCAACATTACCGGTATAAAAAGATATTAATTCTTTAAATTTCTCAATGGATTTTTCACCTCTGATTAAAGCTGTAACATCTTGATTATCTGATATTAAATCGAAAATCAATCTTGCTCCTACTATTCCCGAACCTCCGGTTACAAAGTTCATAAATTATGTTTTTTAAAATATAAAAAATACTCAAGGGTAAAGTTAAATTTTTGCTATTAATATAAAAAAATTTATACCTTTAACTGATAATCTCTTTTTTATAAACTTACTACAAAAATATTTGCTATGAAATTAATTCTACTATCGCTTATTACTCTACTTTTTGTTACAAGCGGTTTTTCACAATTTTATAATAATGAAAAAAAGACAGCCTCTACAAAAATGAATTTTGTTGCAAGCCCCGAAACAGAAAACTATGATATTATTTATCAAAGAATATACTGGGAGGTTAACCCTGCGGTTTTATATATTAAAGGTAAAATAACTTCTCATTTTAAAACCAAAGAGAACAATTTTTCAACTGTTTATTTTGATATCATTAATGCTTTAACTATTGACAGCGTTAGATATAAAGATGAAAACATTACTTTTACGCATAATAATAATTTATTAAAAATTTCATTGCCAAATGCTCTTTCTGCCGAAACTCTCGACTCAGTAACCGTTTACTATCAGGGAGAACCTGAAGCTGTTACAGGATTCGGGTCTTTCAGTAAAGATACTCATGCGGGAACTCCTGTGTTATGGACATTATCGGAACCTTACGGAGCTCGTGAATGGTGGCCATGTAAACAATCGCTTACCGATAAAATTGACTCAATAGATATTTATATAAAAACACCAAAAGAGTATAAAGTAGGGTCAAACGGCGTTTTAATGTATGAAAATATTGACGGAGATTATAAAACAACATACTGGAAACATCGCTATCCTATTGCTGCATATTTAGTTGCCATTGCCGTTACAAACTACGAAGAGTTTTCGTATTATGCTAAAGTTAATGCCACCGATTCGGTTGAAATTCTTAATTATGTATATCCCGAAGATTTAAATGATGTAAAAGACCCAATAAAATTCACCGTTAATGTGATTGAACTTTACAGTAATCTTTTTATTCCTTATCCTTTTGCCAAAGAAAAATACGGACATGCCCAATTTGGTTGGGGCGGTGGTATGGAACACCAAACAATGAGTTTTATGGGAACATTTAATCTTGGTGTTATTGCTCATGAACTTGCACATCAATGGTTTGGCGATTACATTACTTGCGGAAGTTGGCAGCATATTTGGGTAAACGAAGGTTTTGCCGTTTTTTGTGAAAACTTAACACAAGAACATCTGTTTTCAGACCAATGGATAAATTGGAAAAAAGGAAGAATAGAATATATACTGGCGAATGCAAAATCAGGTTCGGTATTTTGTGAAGACACAAATAATGTAAACAGAATATTCAGCTATCCTCTTACTTATATTAAAGGTGGTATGATTATTCAAATGCTTAGAAATCAAATTGGCGACGAAGCCTTTTTTACCGGTATAAAAAATTATTTGAATGATACCGATTTTGCAAGTAAATTTGCTGTTGCCGAAGATGTTCAACATTTTCTTCAAGAAGCAGCTGATACAAACCTTACACAATACTTTACCGATTGGTATTACGGACAAGGCTATCCCGAATATTCATTTGCATGGTCGCGAAATGGCGATAATACTGTAAGTATTAATATATCTCAAACAACAGCTAATTCGGCAGTATCGTTTTTTGCATTAAGAGTTCCCGTATTGCTAAAAGGTGACGACAATGAAAAACTTGTATATTTTCATAATACAGAGAATAATCAAACTTTTACATATAATCCGGGATTTAAAGTTACAAGCATTGTTTTCGACCCTGAATATAATGTTATAGCTCCACATCCGGCAAATATTGACTTTGTTGATGATATAAACAATATAAGTCAAAATATTGAAATAAAATTAATGCCTAATCCTGCTAAAACAAATATTTCAATTATATCGTCAGGAGTATGTATTAAAAAAATAATGATTTACGATATTTCAGGAAAAAATGTCTATCGTAAATCTATAAGAAAACACAGTGATACAGCCAATATTAATATTTCAAATTTTAATGAAGGTCTGTATTCAATTAACATATTTTTAGAAAATGATAAAATTGTAAGGAAACAATTTGTGAAAAAGAATTAACAATAACAATTGCCCTGTTTAAAATATTTTAAATAGGGCAATTACCTATACACTCAATAATTTTGGCAAAATTTTCATGTTTTAAAGAGTAGTAAGCAAATTTTCCCTTTTTCTTTGAAATAAGTATGCCTTTATCTTTTAAAATACCAAGATGATGTGAAGTGATTGATTGTTCAATATTTAGTTTATTGTAAATCTCACTAACAGAAAGAGATTGTTCTTTTTCGAGTAAATCTACAATAGCTATTCGCATAGGATGAGCAATTGCTTTAAGCATATTAGCAAAATTTTCAAGTTTTTCAATATCTAATTTCTCTATCCTCATCTGTATATATTTAAATTTTAACTATTTTTTTGTATTATTAAATTATTGATTTATAAATAATTACAACGTATTAACAAATATAACTATGCAAATATATTAATTTATTATTAAACTAATAATTAATACATCGTCAACTTGATAATTATCACCTTTCCATTTATAAAATTCGTTTTCAATAAATAAACCTTGTTCTTCGGGTAATAATGCAGCAGCTTTAATAAAAATATCTTTTAATTTTTGCCGTTTCATTTTATTACCGGTTTTACCTCCAAATTGGTCTTGATATCCGTCGGTAAACATAAAAACAGTATCGTTCTTTTCAAGACTCAACGATGTTGATGAAAAAGGTCGTTCATTAGCTTCGAAAAATCCGACAGGCATTTTATCGGGTTTAAGTTCTATTAAATTGTTATTACGAATAACATAAATAGGATTCATGGCTCCGGCATAATCAAGCTGATAATTTTCAATATCAATAGATACTACAGCCATATCCATACCATCATTCGATACCTTATTGTTTTCATCTTGATGCAAATGAGTAATAATATTTTTTCGCATGCGATTTAAAATAATATCGGGAGCGACAAAACCTTTTTCATTAACAATTTTATTTAAAAACGACATTCCTATCATACTCATAAAAGCACCCGGCACACCATGTCCGGTAGAATCGGCACAAGCAACAACCAAACGGTTGTTTTTGAATGTTGTCCAATAAAAATCACCGCTTACAATTGATTTTGGTTTAAGAATATAATAACTGTCTTGATAAAAATCGTTAATAATAGAAAAAGACGGCATCATTGCTTGTTGAATTTGTTGTGCATAAGCAATACTTTCCGTTATATCTTTATTTTTCTCCAACAATTCGTTTTCTATTTTTTTAAGTTTCGAAATATCTGAATCAATTGCAATCATTCGGTATATTTTTCCTGACTCATCTAAAATAGGAGTTAAAGTTGTTTGTATCCAAATATCTTTTCCGCATTTTGTTTTATGTAACGATTCAAATGTTATGGGTTGTTTATCACCATACCAGACATTTACAAGTTGTTGGATATTTACATTGGCATTATTACCCAAAATATTTATATGCTCTTTTTTCTGAAGATCTTCAAGTGTGTAACCAAACATTTTAATATAACCTTCGTTTACCCAAATCACATATCCTTCGGAATTCATTATTTTTATTCCGCTATCGGTTTCTCTGGCTACAATAGATAGTTTTTCAAGTTCTTCATTTACTTCCATCAGGTATTGTTTTTGAACTTCAATTTCCTCTTTTTGTTGTTCAATTTTCAAGTTTTTTCGAAGCAAACGTTTATTATCTTTACGTTTCTGATACAAAAAAGCACTTATTAATATCGCAAATCCTACCAATAATAATGTTAATATAATACCCGAAAAAATTAAGATTTTCTGTTTTGCAACTATTGCTTTATTTTCTAATATCTTTTGTTCTTGTATTTTACGCTCGTTTGTAAGTGTATTTATTACTATCTCTTTTCGTCGTGATTCAAGCTCCGACTGTAAAATATTTATCTCGTAAGAGTTAATATAATTAGCAATGGAATCTTTTAAACTTATGGCAATTGTTTGATTTTGAAGTGCTTTTTTATAATTACCGTTTGCTTTGTAAATATCTGTCAACATTAACCGGCAATCTATTTTTGTATAAATATCAACATTCGCAGAACAATATTTTATTAGTTGTTTTTTTAAATAAAAAGCACTATCCGGCTTGTTGGTAAGTAAATAAATAGTAGCTCTGTTTTTAATATATTCATATTGTAAATTCAACTCTTTTTGAGAAAAAACCGAAGATTTAACAGTATTTAAAATTAATTTTGCCGAATCGTATTTTTGAGTTAAGTAGTAATATTGAGCTATTTTAAGATTTGTTTTTAAAACTCCTTTCGGACAATATGATTTTTTGTAAAAAATAACAGCATTATCAAAATTAGTTTTAGCTTGTTCCAATTTATTCAATTTAATTTCAGAACGCCCTATTTCATAGCTCATCGACGCTATAAGTCGTGTATCATTAATTTTTTTATAAATATTCAATGCATCGTTAAAACAAGTTACGGCATTATTGTAATTTTTCTGATTGTAATATATTTTACCGATACAACATAATATTGTAGCGTAATTTCTGTTGGTGTTAGCCTTGCCTGAAGCCTCAAGAGCTTTATAAAAATAAGCAAGTGCATTTAAATAATTTATCTGTTTATGAAAAGATATTCCTACATTTTTATAATATTCACTTAACAAAATAGTATCCGAATGTATTTGCTCAATTTTTGAAAAAGCTTCATTTAATATTTTATCGGCAGTATTATATTTTTTTAATTGTATATAACAAAAACTCTCTTTTAACAATACTTTTGTATAAAACTTTTTATCGGTATCATCAGAAATAAGTTCTTTAACTTGCCGTAAATATTCAAGAGCTTCAAGATATTGCTCACTAAAAATTTTTACCTCTGCAAGTTCAAATTTTGCATAAGCAATATTTTTTGATTTGGCAACTTTTAGTGCTTTGTTAAAATAATATTCTGCCCGTGAAAATTCGTATTTATGTAAATAAAATTTACCTGCTACTATAAATGCATTATACCTTACTTTATTATTGTGTGATTTTTCGGCTTCGGAAATTATTTTATTGATATTATTTATTACAACAGTTTCATTTTGATACAAAAAACTATCAAAAATATTAAGGTCAATATTATAATCATTAACAGCACTATTTTTAATAAAATAGCTAATGCTGTCAATGTCGGCTAACTCTGTAAATGCAGATGATTTATTTGTTATACTGCTTAAAATAACAAGAGTAAAAACAAAATTTAATACTTTCAAAACACCAAAATTTTTAAGGCATCAAAATAACTATTTTAATTTAAAAACAATATCTCTTTAATTTTTTTTTAAACTTTAAATTTTATTTCCTACAACAGTTATTTTCTTGCTGTTATTGTTTGTTTTAAGCTAAAATCTTTTAATTGATTGATTATTAATCATTTTATACTTTATAATTTAATATTAAAAATATAATGCTGTCTTTTTCAAAAATAATAACAAAAATATTTTTATTATTTTGCATTTTATTGCACAAAAAATCTGATTATGATAATTACAGGTAATTTACTTAAAATGACAGCTGTAGCAGAAACTCCAATTAACTATTTTCTGAATTTCGACGAAAAAAAATATTGTATAAACGATTTTTTGAAAAAAAAGATAACAATAAAATTTGAACATCAAATTAATTGTATAAACTGCGGCAAAAGCATAAAAAAAACTTTTTTTCAAGGTTATTGCTATAATTGTTTTTCCACACTTCCGCAAACCGACCCGGGAATAATAAATCCCGAACTTAATCGTGCCCACGAAGGAATTTCGCGAAATATGGAGTGGTCAAAAAAATACGATTTAGTTGACCATTTTGTTTATCTTTCGGTTACCGATGCCGTTAAAGTTGGTGTAACCCGCATTATGAATATTCCGTCGCGATGGATTGACCAAGGTGCCGAATATGCAATAAAATTTGCAAAAACACCCTATCGCCAACTTGCCGGAATTATTGAAGTTGAAATGAAAAACTACCTTAACGATAAAACCAATTGGCGAAAAATGCTTTCGAAAAGTATTACCGATATTCCCGATTTATTGGACTTAAAAGAACAATATGCCGCATATTTACCTGAAGAGCTGCAACAATTTATTTGCGACGACGATGAAATTACAAAATTGGAATATCCGGTAATTAAATATCCCGAAAAGATAAAATCAATAAACTTAGACAAAACAGATGATTTTTCAGGCATTCTCACAGGAATAAAAGGGCAATATCTTATTTTTGACGACGGGCATGTTTTTAATATCAGAAAACATAACGGATATAAGGTTTCTATTGAAATTTATTAATACTTTTACCTTATATTTTTATAAAAATGGCTAAGGTTGTAAAATTAAATATTAAACCTGACTTTAACTTTGTTTTAATAGCATTGGTAAGTTCAGAACCGCTATACAGAATCGGTTGGTTGATAAACGAACATATCAATATTCAACTGAAAGAAGTTGAACCGATAAATATTATTCACAGCAAACGCCAAATTAATCAAGAGTTTCAGCGTTTTGCTTTTACTAATGATACCGAAACATATTACTTGGTAAATAATAAAAGTGAAAACGGTGTTTTAATCGAAGAACAAAAGCAAGTTGATTTTTGGTTGAAAATTGAAAGTTTAAATCAAATTAATTCTGCCGATTTAGTAAAAAATATTAAATCGATAAAAGACATAAACTTAGCCTTTATTGTTGATCCAAGTTCATTAAAATCAAAACAAAAACTAATATCTTTTGATTCTGAATTTGAAGATAGTTAATTGAATTGTTAACTGTAAATATTTGAATTTATTGATTTATAAATAGTTAAACAGTAATAACTTTTACATAATTATCTGTTTAACAATCAATAAATTATATAAACTTAGACTCTAGGTTTGATATAATATCCCTTTAAATCTTCTCAAAGAGATACCGTTTTATAACAAACTATAACTATCTAATTTTTAATATATAAAAATATAGAATTATTACTAAAAGTTTAAGTAAAACGCTATCATTTTATAGTATTTCTTATATCAAACTCAAGATTTATATGTTCTACCACTAATTTAGTGGACAATTAAAAACTAAATATCCAAACCTTCCAGGTTTTAAAAACCTGGAAGGTTTAATAATTATATTTGTTATAGTATTTTAATATTTTTATTCATTTAAAGAATAAATCCTATGTATTTTAAGTTATCCATTAAAATAACAGTAGAACCATTTATATAATAAAATTATGGTCGCACCCACTCTTGTGTTCTGAAAAAGAAACCTATATAACCTCTTACTTGCAGTTTTCCGTCTTCTTCCCAAATTTTACAATCATACAATTTCCCGTTATCAGGGTCAAGAATACCATCGTCACCATACCAAACATCATCATCTTTTTCAAGTCCTGAGATTATTTGCATACCTATAATTTTTTTATCTTTTCGATAATCGGTGCAAGCTGTGCAAACTTTATTCGGGTCGGTATCGGGACGTAAAGCTACTACTGTGCCGTAAAGTTTTCCGTCTTTTATGGTTATCTCCACTATTGATTTCATTTTCCCGGTATCGTCGTCAATAGTTTTCCACTTGCCGGTAACATTACCTTGTGCATAAATACCCAACGACATAAACAGTCCCAACGATAAAAGTAAGATTGTTTTCATAAGTTTCAATTTTTGTAAGTTATTGATAATAAATTACGCTATCGCTCTAAATTAATAATTTTTATATAAAAATCTATGTTTTTATTATTTAAATTAATTTCAAAAAAATAATTTTTATTTTTTTAATAAAACAAAAAACGAAGTAAACAGTAAAAATACACCTACTGTTGCAAGGGCAACACCTATACTAAAAACATCAGCCAACAAACCCAAACTTATTGCCGTAAATGCTGTTATTATTGAATCTAATTGTGATTGGAGCGATAATCCCGTGGCAAGCACATTGTTTTTTACTTTACTTGATATTATACCGGTGCCTACCGTTCTGCGAATATTTTGAATAATATAAAGAATTATAAAAAACAGAACTGCCGATGCAGGAAGATTATTTTTAAGCAATAATCCGCTTAATATTCCTATAATTAATCCGAAAATAAGAGTAATATTTATTGTTTTTTCAGGTGACTTAAACAATGTTGTCACCTTATCGGAATGTCGTGACGATAACGAAGATATAATGTAAATTATAAAATAAACCACTCCGATTGTTAATGCCGATTTATCCCTTTCGGGCAAACCCTTAACGGTGATTAATCCGGCAGCAGCCAATACAATAACAGGTTGTAAATAATCTTTTACCGCTTTAAAATATCCTTGCCAAAGCGACAAATTAAAATATGTTTGCCACACCGATTTGTTTTTTAATGTTTGCAGTGTTTGCTTAAAATGCAGTTTTATTTTGTGTTTGTTGTTGCCTTGTTCATGTTTTATAGGTCCGTCAAGTTCTTGCGGATAGCTCCATATAAGCAAAAGTCCTGCAACATAAGGAATTGTTGATATAATAAAAACCGTATTGTAATTGTTGAACCAAATAACAATAGCAGCTGCCATTAACGATGATAATGCCGCTCCCGCTTGCGACCATGAGCGAGTATGTCCGTAATAAGTGATTTTTTTATCCGATAAATTTTTAATTCGTAAGTAATCAAAAATCATTGCTTTGTGAGTGCCTGTTCGCATGGCATCGCCAAAACTAAAAATAAGCATCGAAATAATAAGCAAAGCAAAACTTGAAGCAAAATAAAATAATACAAACGAAACTATATATCCTGCAAATGATGTAATCATTGTTTTTCGGCGACCTAAAATATCGGCAAATATTCCGGTGGGTATTTCAAGTATGTTTATTGAAATTTCCCGAACAGCATACAGTGTGCCTATTTGTAAATACGAAAGTCCTTTGCTTAAAAAAAACAGCATCAAAAAAGGCTCAAAAAATTTCAAATTTTTAAAAAAACCGTAAAAACAAAATTTAAAATATTGTTTGTCTTTCGGTATAAAATTTTTTGTTGTTTTTCGACTCATCTTATGTTTTTTATACTATTTTATTTAAACTTCTACTTTATTAGGCAAAGAGTCAAACCATTTATGATTGAATTCCGAAGGACGACTTGCATTTAGGTTAATAATATATCCTTTGGTATCGATAATTATAAATTGCGGAATACTTTTAATTTTAAACGATTCTAAAAATTTATCCGCCTTTTCGGCAAAAAATTGATTTCCGGTGAGTTTTTTTTGCTCTATAAATTTAATCCAATCGTCTCTTTTTTTGTCAACCGATATACTGATAAATTCAATGTTTTTGTTTTTATATTCGGTTTTCAATTTTTCTAAATAAGGTATTTCTTTAACACACGGCAAACACCAAGTAGCCCACACATCTATGTAAATGTAACTCCCTTTAAAGTTATTTAACGAAAGCATATTTTCTGAAATATCCGAAAATACAATATCGGGAGCTTTTGCCTGCGATAATCCCGTGTATTCGTAATACGGATTCAACAACTTTTTTCTATAATTTTGATTTGTACAATTATCTTCAAAAATTTTAAATAACCTTTCGGTATTATAATAACCGTAATATTTAACATGAGTTTTTAAAACAGAATATAAAGCATAATTTATAATCGCTTGATTATTAAATGTTTTTAATGTTGTTTGCATCTTAATCAGTGTTATTTTTTGATGCGAATAATTTTTTCCTTTTATCTGCTTACCGGCATAATAATTTGTCAACTCATCGATAAACAAACGATATTCATAAACATCTAAAAGAGACTCGTTTTCTATTTGTAATTTATTTAAAAAGTTTAAGTATTTTGTGCCTTCGGCAGAATAGCCTGTATTTGTAGTATTAAGATATTCGATAAGTTTAGCGGCACGGTCGTATGTAATTGAAGCAAGTTCAGTGTTTTTAAATATCTGCGGAATATCGGGATTATCTTTTAAAAAACCTTCAAGAAACATTTTGTCAACGATATAAAAAGAGTCGGTAAGTTGGCGAAATTCCTTTACGGGCATGCTGTAAAGATGTGAAGGCGGAACGGCATGGTCAAGCATCAGCAAATATTTATCTCTGATATACATATTGGGCACTGCACTTTCTCCATCAAATCTGATACTGTTAAAAACATTGTTTGCATTGTATGTTATTTTGAGATTTTTACCTTGAACAACAAAAATTTTAATGTTGTTTTTACCATCATGAAGTCTTAAATAACAAGGATAAGGCAAATTAACAGTTGTTTTAAAATTACTTAAAGCATTAAGATATACCGTGTCGCTGATAAAGTTGTTAATGAAAACAATATACTCTTCTTTATGATTATCAATATGCCCTGATATTCTAGTTTTTTGAAATTTATATCCGTAATTTTTATATGCTGTTGAATCAATATAAAATTTTGTTTTTTGTGTGCTTGTATTATATTCGGAATTATTTTTCGGATTGTTACATGCCGAAAAATTAATAACCACAAAAATAAATAATATTAAAAAAACAAGATACGATTTCATAATTCATAATAAATAAAAACAGTATTTTACGAATATACAAAGAATAATGATATAAGATACTATCCTAAAAAGTATGTAAAATCGATTTTTTAATCAGTTTTTATTTTTTTGCAATGTCTTACAACGGACTTGGCTATGAACAGTGCGGGTTTTTCTTGCAGTTCTCTTCCAAATCATTATATCGTTTATTTATATTCACAATCTTTTAATTTAACTGTTTATTGCTCAATACCTTATATACACTATACCCACTACTGGCATTCTTTCAGTTATATCTTTATTCTCTTTCAAATTTGCTGCAATTTTCATTTCTTACGGTGCGTTGGCTATTCATAATCTATTTTTGTTTCTTCTATTTTTTTCAATTCTTTATCAATAATCTCCTTTATTTCTTCAATTTTTTTGTATTTATTGGCTATTTCTTTTTGGACTTCTAAATCAAATTCACTGTTTGGTTTAACAGGGATTTCGACCTTAATATCTTTAATTATACTCACGGTTATTCTTTTGTTCTGCTCACCCACCGCAAATTTTTTCAAATTGGTTTTTAAATAAAAATATAAATATCCCAAATCAATCAAATTATCTTTTTTGGGTAATAATGCACCACAATGGGTTGTCATACTAAATTTACCATTTCTTAAAAACACCGTTCCAGCGTGAACTCCATCGGTTGTCCAAGTTAAACATTTTGTATCATAATCAAATGTATTTATATATCCGATTATCCCTTCATTAACTGTTTGAGATGAATACACAGGAAAGTCTCCAGAATTATTTTTAATATACTTATTTGTGTATTTTGATAGTCCTTTTTCTACATTAAAAATATTCTGAATAGGTAATGTCGAGAAATTATAGTTTTCTTTTATCTCAACTTTAATTTCTTGTATTTTTTCTCTATATTCTTTTACCTGCTTTTTAATCTCTTGAATGGCATTGTAACGGTCTATTATCTCTTTTTGTTTTTCTATATCAATATTTCCGTTTTTATCTATCGGAATAGGCAATAAAATATTCTTTACAATATTTTGGGGCAAACTTCTATGCTTTCCTTTTGCTCCTTTTGCATACTTCTTAAAAATAGAATTGCCGATATAAACAATGTAATCAAGGTTTATATTTTTATATTCTTTTTTTAATTTTAAGCCACAAGCATTTCTGCCAATATTAAATTTGCCGTCCCTTTTGTATAGTGTCCCTGCATGCACCCCATAAGTTGTCCATGTGATCAATGGAAAGTCATATTTATAAGTGTCTAAAAATCCGAATAAACCATTATTTTCAGTTTGTCCGGAATATACAGGATATTTTCCTTTATGATTTTCGAGATACGTTTTAGTTATATTTGTCTCTCCTAAAATCTTAAATAATTCACTTATCTTGTATTGTTTATATTTATTTGTGTGCTTTTTTTTTTCTGCTAATATTTCCACTTCTTC